>Ga0209077_1000168_pt1 | contig 16722 bp, 22 predicted proteins | sample PPLLak1March2015_FD_187247 | JGI IMG/M metagenome (GOLD analysis project Ga0209077, IMG submission 187247) | Freshwater sediment microbial communities from Prairie Pothole Lake near Jamestown, North Dakota, USA - PPLs Lake P7 Core (1) Depth... | ecosystem: Environmental > Aquatic > Freshwater >... | reverse complement strand
TTATGAGATTCTAACTAGAGAGAACATTCGAATGGCCGCGCAGATGACAGTCATGAGCAACCAGCTTGCTACGATGAGCGCACAGCTTCTTAACTTGTCTGCTGAAAATCACAAACTGAACATGCACATAGAAGAACTCACGAATGAGATCAAGCAACTCAGGAACTATGAGCAAGAGCAGGCAGACTTGAACGATGCAATTAAGTTGAAGAATGAAAGAATATCAGATCTTGAGTATCAATTGAGCAGATGTGAGAAGAGAGGTGTACTGTGACCAAACCCGCATGGCTGATAGAGGCTGAAAAGTATATCGGACTGAGAGAGATCCCTGGCGTAAAGCATGAGCCGATCATCCTTGGATGGTGGCGAGCGATAAAAATGGGTGGTATCAAAGATGACGAAACCCCATACTGCGCGGCGTTTGTTGGTGCGATGCTTGAGACTGCTGGGTATATCAGCACTCGTTCTGGCTGGGCCAAGTCTTACCTTGATTGGGGTGTGCGGCTTGACAAGCCTGCGCTTGGAGCAGTTGCAGTACTCAGCCGGTCAGGTGGTGGAGGTCACGTTGGTTTTGTCGTCGGGCTTGATGCTACCGGAAGAGTGCTTTTACTTGGCGCTAATCAGAGTAATATGGTGAGTATTGCGCCGTTTGACGTAAGCCGTGTGATAAGCTGGCGCTACCCAACCGCTGCATCTGTGCCGATGTTTGCGTTGAGCGAATCAACCAATACCGAAAAATCATCTGCAAACGAGGCTTGATATGAAAATCTGGATAAGTAGAATACTGGCAAGCAAGACGATGTGGTTTAACGCAATCGTGGCGTCACTGGCTGCTTTAGAGGGGGTATTTAACCTGCTTCAACCTCACATAGCGGGTAACGTGTACGCGTACATCACTATCGGACTGACGGTCGGCAATGCCTTCCTCCGCACCATAACATCTGAGCCATTAAAAAACAAATGATTGAAACTATCATCCTCGCAGTAACACTCTTCGGAGGTGGCTTCTATCTAGGAAACGACTACCAGGCAGACAAGCAAGCCGATATACGTTTAGTCGAAGAACGTACCCGTCAGGCAGCTCAAGAAGGTGCTGCAATTGAGATAGCCAAGATCGAGATCAAGAATACAACCATCGAAGCCAAGATCATCGAACGAATCCGCACAGAACGGGTGTATAGTGAGTGCTATCATTCTGACGACACATGGAAGTTGTTAAACGAGGTATTCAAATGAATCAGAATCTTGTCGGCGCAATCATAGCCCTATTGCTCGTAGCGGTTACAGGTTATGCAGGTTACACGATAGGGAAGCATGACAGCGTAGTTTACACGAAAGTGAACCCTATCATCACTGCGAATTGTATTGAGCCTGTACCCCCTTCAAACAAGTCATTTGGGGCTACTACAAGCCAGTACATAGCAACAGTTACCCAGTATCGCAAGTGCATAGCTGCCTGTACTGCAGTAGCGGAGGAAAAGAAATGAGCTATGTAGTTGACCCACAATCCGGAAACGTTGTCGCAAAATACTTCGATAAGGGCATCAACAATCGAAGCGCCGACAGTGATGTTCCGGCAGGCGCACTACGCAATGCTGTTAACATAGACATTGACGGTGCAGGGATCTTGAGTCGTCGAGACGGGTACGAAAAAATAGTTTCAGCGTTTTCTACGCATTCCGGGTGGTCATGTGATACGCGGGTACTGTACGTCAGCGCTGGAGTGCTTAAAATACTGAACTCAGATAACACGTCAACAGACGTCTGTAACGTGGTCGGCGAGGTGTGTTACCACTACGAAAACGGTATTGTGTATTTTAGTGACGAGGTGCAGGCACGTAAACTCTATGCCGACGGACATATATCAAACTGGGGCGTGATGCCTCTCCCAGTCCCGGGTGTTGTTGCCAGGACAGGTGCTAGTGTACTGGCCCCGGGGGAGTACCTAGTAACGATCACTCCAACAAGTCTGGACGGAAGTGAACACGGAGCCAGCGACGTATCACGGATAACTGTATTATCGGGGCAGTACATCGAAGTCGTGTTTCCAGCAGCGAGCGATCCGCAGATAGCCTATTTCAGAACATACGTGTCCACTGTAAATGGTGAGATTCTGTACGCGGTAGCGGACTCGGCAGTCGGCACATCAAGTATTTCAGTAATATCTGTTACAGGCACAAAAGAACTGGACACCCTTGGGGTTGAAGCAATGCCTCCATGCAGCGCGATAACCAGCTACAACGGGGTGATGTACGGTGTAAGCGGAAGCACGGTATGGCACACAGAGCCGTTTTCGCCGGACAGGGTCAGAGTGGCTACAGGATACTTTCAGTTTCCAGCCCAGGTTAATGTCATTGCCGGGGCGACAGCCGGGGTGTGGGTGGCGGCTGACAAGACGTATCATTTGAGAGGCGGTAGCCCTAAATCATTCGTGCTTGAAGTCGCAGCCGAGTACGGTGCGCCCAAAGGAAACGCATATAAAATCAAAAACGTCGATAAATTTGTGTGGTATAGTGATCGCGGACTTGTTATCGCCGGAGATACTTTGGATAATATTCAAGAAAAAAATGTGGCGACAGAGACCGGAACCTCGGCGGCGGTTGTTGTCCGCGAAAACGACGGTATCATACAAACAATTGCCAGCGTGCGTAACGCGGTCGTCTCGCCGCTGGTGTCGAAATCATTCTTAGAGATGGAAGTAATCAGAAAGGCAGGGTAACGTGGACGCAATCGACAAGACTAAAATAGGCTTCAAATACCGTTTCGAGTGTTTCGACACTGAAGGCAATCTGAAGTGGGAATTCACCGAAGAAAACCTGATCCCGGACGCCGGTCGCGACTACATGCTGAATGCTGCACTTAACGCAGGTGCTCAGTTCTCTACATGGTACATCGGCTTGTACTCCGGTAATTATGTGCCTGTCGCAGGTGACACGGCTGCCACCTTTCCGGCGAGTGCTACTGAAATTACAACAGCATACACAGGTGATCGCAAGGTGCTTGTGCCGGGTGCGCTCAGTGCGGGGATGTGGGCGAATGTAGCGTCACCGGCGGTTTTTGAGTTTTCAGCCGCTACGACAACTGTAAGTGGTGGGTTCATATCAACCGTAGCGACAAAAGGAGGCACCACCGGAGTACTTTTGTCAGCTGTACTCGCAACGTCGCCAAAAACCGTATTGGCCGGAGAGTCGCTCAAGGTGACTGCAGGGCTTTCGTTCGTTACCGCATAAGGAGATATCATGTCAATAAGCAACTACGGAGAGAACCTGCTCCTTAACTACATGCTGAATACCAGCTCTGTAACTCGACCCACAGCGTGGTATGTACAGCTGCACATGACGGACCCAACCGATACAGGGACAGGCGGAACTCAGCCGACCATCACTTCCAACGACTACGACCGAAAAACGCTCGGGGCGACCGGGATGTCCACGTCTACGACAGGTACGTGCAGCAACCCTGCAGCTGTATCGTGGACAGCTGATGCTGGTGCCGCAACATATACATTCACGCATGTGTCTATCTGGGACGCAGTAACTGCGGGTAACTGTTTGTTTACAGGGGCGCTTGCTCTCCCAGAAACAGTAGTGGCAAGCGGGGTGATAACCTTTGCCATAGGCAAACTTGTAACGTCCATAGACTAAGGGAGCAACAATCATGGCACTTAAAATTTCAACAGGGTTACGTGATCACATGCTCGTAACAGGTACGTTCAAAACCGGCGTAGACGGCGGCGTTATCAGAATTTACGACGGTACAGTTCCGGCGACAGCAGATGCCGCACTGTCAGGCAACAATCTGTTGTGCGTTGTATCGTTAAACCAAACAGGTGCCGGCATAAACATGGGCACCGTTCCTGCATCAGGCGTTCTTGGGAAGGCAACTGCCGAGGTGGTGGAAAGGGCTGGTTGCCGTACCGGGACAGCTTCGTTCTACAGATTTTCAGGTCTTGCAGACGCTGGAGCAAGCAGCACTACCGAAAAACGCTTGCAGGGAACCTGTGCTGCAGCTGGCGGTGATCTGAATTTTAGTTCGGTTGCCTTCGTTGCAAACGGCACGAATACTAAATCTATTGACACGTATAACGTAGTTCTGCCTACAGCTTAATAGGAGGCTGACGTGGGTACAGTATTTAAAGACACCTTCACAGGGAGCGGCCCAGTACTAGCCAGACTTCCTGATACTGTTGGCGCAGACCCGTGGATAATAGGTTCGTCAGCTGACACGTTAAAATGGACGGTCGCAGGGGGTACAGCAAACAGTTTACAGACTGCTTTTAGTCTTGCATCCAGCATTTCTCCAGACAAGACGTTTACTGACGCAACAGTGGATATTGATTTTGTATTACCGTCGGTTGATGCGGCGCTTTCAGCGCTGGTGAATTTTTCTGTGTACTTTAGATCTGCAAATCCGACAGCTGGAGTTGGCCCAAGTCCGTATTTTAGAATAAGTATAGTAAAATCACCACCATCGACCCTGACTAATAGTTGGGTGCTGGCTGCCGGAAGCACTACAGCAGCTAGTGGCACACTAGCTTGGACTTCAGGAGCACACAATGTAAAAATAGATGTTGTTGGGCAGCAAGTTACAGTGACGTTAGATGCTATAGTTTTAGCTACATACACGTTCCCGGTGTATCACGCTATAACTGAACTTAACGGCATACTTGAAGACGGATATTTTGCCGTAGCGGCGAGTGCTACGGTTAACTTTGTGGCTACTGCCGTGCTTGTTGATACGTTTACGGTTACAGACTTTGCACCAGTACTGTTCTGGAGAAACTTCCACGGGCAGTACGAGACAGTATGACAATTTACACTGACGGCGCACGCAGCCGCAGGCGGATACCAGCAGCAAAGCGTGCGATCCGAATAATAAAAAGTCTCGGCATGTCACAAAAAGTTGGGATGCGAGATGGGTTTATATTCAAGGTAACAGAAGACGGTCGCGGATTCATAAAGGCACCATTCGGGATATACGTTGTTCTGGTAGATGAAAAAGGCGTGCGCCAGTTCACCTGCGATAGTGTTTCAAGTCCAGCAGAGCCTTGGTTTGAAAAGGACGTCAAGGATCGTTATGTATTGCTGCCTGACCCGATGCCGCCGATCGTTTACAGCACGCCAGGGTACACTGACTACCCGGATGCCACAGATCTGTACGCCGCTGTCGGCGGGAGCGTGAGTGGTATACAAAACACCCTAGCACACCCTGTCGGGTTTATTACTCCAATCGAGTACAGAGACTTGTATCAGTGGAGCGCACCAGAAATATCAGTTATATCTACCGGGTCGGAGCTTGTTGTGTTGAATATGTGCTACGAGCGCACATCAAAACACTGGGTAAACACTACGCAGATTACACACTGCTTCAACCCCGGGATGAACGATGTCGAGAACGAGGTATCGCTACCGTCGATTACGACCACATGGGCTGCCAGTAACGGACTGACAGCTGGGTATAACGCAGAGCGCCGGGTTCCGATACACACAACGCCAGGGTATTTCGGGTATGTGGCATGGAAGCCCGGGTTGCTGTGGTCGGATAACAGGATTGTTCAGATTGTGTATCAAGGATTTTCAGAGCAACAATACTACGCGCAGAATTTGGCAGTCACCGGGTTACTACCTGCGCCGCCAACAGGCCAATACTTCCGGCTGATCGCCGTGCATGCTTCGCGAAGGACGATTGACGAACTACCTGACGACCTGCCGAATATGTATCGAGTTCGAGCAACATGTGTTTTGAGTCAAGGACTTGTGTTTGTTAATTTCGACACTGGACATACAGCGAGGGATTTCACGTACCTGCGCACGGCGATAAAGAATGTGCTGACTACAGAAATGTTCTGGGTGTATTTCACTTATCTGTTTAACAACTTCACACCACCATACAACTTGCGCGGCGGACTGGCATTAGCAGGGGCGTTCCCTGAGACAGGGGGGTCCGGTGTAGGTGGGGCCGTAGCGACGTCAGATCTATGGTATATCACAGCGGGTGGCACTATAACGACAATACCGCCAGGGGGCACAGACCCATCGGATATCCCCGTTGATACCAGCGGGGCGTTATTCGCGCTGACAGATACTCCAGGTCAAGATCCGGCAAAGTGGGTTGTACAAGAGTCCTTCGCTACGCTGGACGCGAAGACAGATCAACCATCGAAAGACACTGTGAACAGCCTGATATCGCAGACGCTCGGGGCGATGTTCGGATGGCCTGACGACAGCGGGGAAACAAGTTCTGAGCGAGATACTGTGACTTTTTCGGACGCTGAGGGTGTTGTGTACTCATGGGTGCGAAGTTGTGATCCTGCCGCGACACAAAACGCGTGGGGTGCGCTATATACGGGAACGCGATTAGGTGGCTTTAAGTTTGACTACGCTTCTGGGGTGAGCCGTGTCGCGCTGTCGGTGCCTGAATCTGTGCGGGATAACTCAACTCTACGTCCAAAATTACTTCTTGTAACAGACACAGCATATTTGTGTGTGGCGGATAGCCGGGATGGCCACATACACAGTGTCGATGTAGGCAGTCCACTAACAGGGGTGTGGGATAATATCGTGCTCCCGCAAGATGTTGTTATGTATGCTGTAAGAACCACAGTCGCTGCAGACACAGGTGCGGAGACGGGTCTTATAGGTTTGGGTAAAGTAACTGGGGAGTCCCGCGAATACTTCGTATTTATAAAGCCCCCATCAAAAGAGTGGATTAGACTATCTCCGTTGCCCATAGACGTTGGTGATGTGGTAGACTTGGCTGCATCGTGGGACTTGTGTCTTGTAGGCGACGACGCGTTAGCTGGCAGGATGATGCAGGTTAAACAGAATCACTCGGCGTCCCCAGCACGAAACCCGAGACTTAGATGAGAGGTAGTGATGTCAAGACTGATAAAAAGCGTCACAACTACATACATTCCCGCTACATCCGGTAGCGCCGGTACACCGTACGTCCCAGCTATGCCGGCAAGAACTGTCGCGGAGACCGTAACCACTTGCGGATACTCTTCCCCGATAAGCTGGGGGTACGACGACGCGGGGAACATCGTGATGATCCCAAGTACGTCTGTGTACTCATGTACGTCAGAAATAGTCTATACGTATTACCCGGCAACAGCTGAAGTAGCGGCAACGCCGTATGTGGCACCTACCGCCGCAGAGTTCACAGTATGGAAGAACAGCGGGTGGAACTCGCATGCGAGTACGATAGGTGGACTTGTTGTAGGTACGTATTTGCAATTTACGGTAGCACAATTAACCCGTGCCGCGATCCTTGCCGTCGCAGCCCCTGGAATGGAAGGGTCTGTGTATACCGCGTTTCCGCAAGGGATTTTGGTAGACAGTAACGGGATACAGGTGATTGAAAGCGGTGTCATCACGATGCTGCAAAGTTCCAGGCTGGCCTCGGAATGGGTGCGCATATACCGACTTACTGACGGGCGAGTTGTGTATTTAACACAACAAGGCAATTTTCATATCAGCGCGACAGTGCCCAATCCTGCAGCCCCGTTGGTCGTATATGGGTTGCTATATGACGGATATGACGAAATATCGTCTGCATCATTCGTGACAGGTATGGTGACAACCGACACCGCAGCGACATTATACGGTTCTGGGGCAGTATCTGCGCAAGTTGCGACCGTAGCATCCATGACTGGGGCGGGTAGTTTCGTAGCGGTTGCAGGAGAGGCTGGATTCTCTACGGCACTACTAACTGGATCAGGTGAACTCACAGGAAGCTCACGAGCAAAGTACATTGAAGCAACACTGACTGGATGGGGCGCTCTGTTTTCGGAAGCCGATGTAGGCGGGTCGGCCTCAGCATCTATAATGGCACTCATGTCCCTCGGCGGAGACTACGACTACAGCTTGGGGACTTCAAGTCTGCCGACGATGACGTCGTTCGGAGAAAGTGGATTCTTTACACCGCCGATTCTCACAGAGGGATACGGGCAGCTACCACAGTTTGTTGGGTACGCTACAGGATACGAAAACGACATAGGAGCAGGGTCGAGTTCGTTACCTACAATGCTGACTTTGGGCGGGGACTATGATTACGGAGTAGGATCGGTGACACTGCCAGTAATGTACCAGACAGGTTCATACGGGAATCTGTACGCGCCGGACGAACTCTGGCTCATCAGCGGCGCAGCCACAGCAAGTAAATATGCCCAAGCTACCGATCTGGTGATGGTGCTGAACAGCTCAGGCGATGTGACGTCTACGTTTTCAATGACCCGTGAGCAAGCGCTTGCGTTTATGAGTTCCATGAATACGACAGCCACGTTGGCGATAGTTGGAACGTTTGGGCTGACACTGGTGTCGGACGCGCGAGGTAGTTCATGGCAGCTGCTGCAGGTAGGAACTGAGGCTGCCCTGTATGAGGGAGGCGTAGTATGGGTTGTGAACATGGGCACAGGCGCTTCGAGTCAGTACGAGACATTCGGGTTTAACAGTTTTTTCGAACGGGACGGAGTCGTTCACGGCGTTGCTGGCGACGGGATATATGTGATCAGGGGTGCCACGGACGCTGGAGCCTTGATAGATGCTGTGGCTGTGATTGGTAAAAGCAAGTTCGGGGACAATCACAAGAAGCGCGTGAACGCCGTGTATATCGCAGCGGTGTCTGCAGAGAAGATGGTGCTTCGAGTGGATGTTGGTGCAGAAAGTGTGTATTATACGGCCAGAAATAGTGCCGAGGACATTGAAAACCATAGGGTGGACATAGGCAAGGGGTTGTCCGGGACACACTGGCAGTTCTCCATATATAACAAAAACGGTGGTGAGTTCGATCTGGATGGCTTGGAATTTACACCTGTTAGTCTGAGTAGGAGTATGTAATGGCAACGATAGATGCAACGATTGATCAGATAATTACCGGCGCCAGAACGACAGCAGATAAGTATCTCGGTCTTTCAGAGACTGCGACGAATTCCGCGAGAACAGCCGCACAAGGATTTGCATGGGCGGTTGATGCAAGACAGCCGTTTGAGGTTGAAGCAGTAGAGCCTGATGTACCGACTGCAGCCAATACGATGATCACGTACAGTGCGCAGCTAGACGAAGTGATGAAGATCCTGACTGACGGACTGGCAGATTTTTTCATTACGTATTACCCCCTCACGAATGATGCTTTCGACGAGGCAACAGCCTGGCTTACAAATACAATTGTTAATGGCGGGACTGGGATACCTCCTGCGGTAGAAGCTCAGATATGGGAGCGCGCACGTGGGCGGCTGCTGGTAGAAGGTGGTAGGCAAGAGCAGAAAATACTTAATGACTTCTCTGAACGAGGATTCAGTATACCGTCCGGAGCACTGCGTGGGAGTCTCAGGGAAATACGGGCAGACCAACACGCAAAAATAAGCGGGCTGTCAGCGGATGTCGCTATAGAGCAAGCAAAAATAGAAATCGAAACAATTAAATTCGCCGTAGACCAAGCTATGAAGGCCAGACTCATGGCTATCAATGCTGCTTCTGATTATATACGTGCTTTGATGAGTGCTCCAGATATTGCGTCGCGTATTGCCACGATAGAAACAGATGCACAGGCCAGGATGATTTCGGCCACAGCTACACTGTACAACTCACGACTTCACCGAGACGAGCTGCTGTTGAATGCCTCAAATGCTGACCAGCAGACAGTACTGGAGTCCGGAAAGCTATATGTTGATGGGTTCTATAGGAGTATAGGAAACCAAGTCAGCGCAGCAAACGCAGCAGCACAGAGTTACGGGCAAGCCGCGTCGGCGTCGTTGCAGTCAATATCAACCATAGCATCAGCTGGACAGTCACTGTTCTAACAGGTTAAGGGGCACCAAATGGCAGGAGCAATCGACACAAGCAGGTTCAAGTCAAACGCGCAGATCGACGCTCACGCGGCGGAGCAGGCTACGAGAGACAGTGCAGTCGCAGCGAATAATCAACCGATGATGTTGGGCCTTGCTGCGCATGTTCAGACATGCTGGCAGGACGCGAAACGGGCGAAAGACTTCGTAACCCCAAGGTTGCTTGCGGCGCAGCGCGCTCGTGCCGGTCAATACGACCCAGAGACTCTAGCAGAGATCCGTAAGTTCGGTGGGTCCGAAGAGTACGCTCGAATCACAGCAAACAAGTGCAGCGTTGCAAAAGCATGGCTGCGAGACGTGTATATCGGACAGACTGAGAAACCTTGGACACTGGCACCGACTCCGAAGCCCGAAATGCCAGAAGAGACCATGGCCAATATCAAGGCGCAGGTAGCTGCGGAATTTGTTACGTTGTTTGCGCAGTCGGGCATGCCGGTAGATCCGGCTCAGACAGCAGCTCGTATCAAACAACTCACTGAGGCAGAGCAACAGCGCCTTCAGGAGCAAGCCCGTGACGTCGCAGCAAACATGGAGCGCGAGATGTACGACCAGATGCTCCAAGGGGGTTGGGTTGAGGCCATGGGTGAGTTCCTGGATGACATCGTCACGTTCCCGGCAGCGCACTTCAAGGCTCCTGTATTCCGCAAGAAGCCAGTCATGGAGTGGGGCAACGAATCTGGCCGGTGGGCACCGCAGGTAACTGATCAGGTTATCCCGGAGTTCGAACGGATGGACCCGTTCCGGTGTTTCCCATCACCAGGCTCTACGTCTCCACAGGACGGCTACTTTATCGAACTGGTGTCTCTGTCGCGCGGCGAACTATATGACATGATCGGTGTCACCGGATTCAACGAAGAAGCCATACGAATGGTACTCGACGAATATGGTCGTGGTGGTCTGACAGACTGGACGGCGCAGTCTGATCTTGACTCGCGTGCCTCGATTAACGGTGAACAGACCCGTCAAGGTCAGACAACCAACGTCATGATCGACGCGATTAATTACAGCGGACCGGTACAGGGAAGGCAGTTGGTTGAGTGGGGCATGGACATCCGTGAGATCGAAGACCCCGACGCTGACTACGAAGCCTGTGTGTGGCTGATAGGCCGCTGGGTTATCAAGGCACAACTGAATTACGATCCAATGAAACGCCGTAATATCCACAAGGCAAGTTACGAAGAACTGCCCGGATCATATTGGGGGTTCGCACTTCCAGATTTGCTGGCCGACATGCAGGGTATTGCCAATGCGGGTATCCGCGCGATGGTCAACGATATGGCCATGAGTTCCGGCCCACAAGTCGGGGTTAACGTAGACAGGCTACCTGCCGGCGAGGACTTGACCAAGATTCATCCATATAAGATTTGGCAGTTCGGCGAGAGTCAGGTTAATTCAACAACCAAGGCGATCGAGTTTTTCCAGCCACAGTCCAACGCCGGTACGATCCTTGGTGTGATTGAGAAGGCATACTCGTTTGCTGATGACTTCAGCTTGATTCCGAGGGTTATGTCTGGTGACGCCAGTGCAGGTAGTTTGGGTCGCACAGCAAGTGGAATTTCCATGGTGCTCAATGCTGCGAACAAGGGATTAAAAGGAGTGGTGTCAAACATCGACGTTCGCATCATTACGCCGCAGCTGGAAGACCTATTTAATCACAACATGATTTACAACCCAGATGAGTCCATAAAGGGCGACTGCAAGGTTGTCGCGCGCGGCGCTGTATCGCTGATGCAACTTGAAACACTCCAGTTGCGCAGAAATGAGTTCCTGATTGCGACAAACAACCCAATGGACGCTCAGATCGTTGGTCCAGAAGGACGTGCAGAGATTCTCCGTGAAACGGCAAAAGGCCTGCAGATGGATGTAAACCGGGTCATACCCCCGCGTGGGTCAGTAGTACCGCAGCAACCAATGGCGCAGCCTGGCCAGCAGCAAGCAGCACCGCCGGAAGGAAAAGCACTGGCAGACGGGACGGCAACAACTGATAACTTCAGTACACCGGCGACCCAATAGTTAGTGTTCACTATTGACGTATCTTTTTAAAGGAGTAAAGTAATGCCAGCAAAGAAACCAATGCCGCCTTTCATGCACACCAAGAAGACGGAAAAGAAAGAATCCATGAAGACGGAAAAGAAAGAAGGCCCCGGAATGGAAAAGCGCGAGCGCATGCGCGGAATCGAAAAACCAATGCCCAAGATGGCTTGCGGCGGAAAAGTGAAAGGGAAGTAAAATGTCAAATCGTGAAACAATCGTAGTAGACCAAATCCTCGGCCAAGATGCAGTTGAGACGCCAATTCCTCGATCTGGCAGGTCGTCTTTTCTGAAGACAGCAGCCGGTACAACTGTTCTCGTTCCAGCCCAGTCGCGTGTTGATCGCCGTGTGTTGGTCATGTCCACTGTGGATACGACTTTCGCAGCCGGTGATGGCGCAGCTCCTATCTTCTCGGTAGGTCAAACCGGCACTACTACCAAGTTTGTCAATGCGAAGGCTACAGGTACTGCAGCAGAGAAGATCATGTTTGACGGTGTGTTGTCGGCAGGTACAGCGCTTGTGGTTACAGCCACTGCAGCTACTGGCACGACTTCCGCCGGAGCTATCACATTTACGGCGATGGTTGTGTAATGGCCAAGATCTCAAGTCACGTGCTGGAGTCGCTTGCTCGTATCGGGTTTTCAGAAAAGCCCTTTATGGAGTGGCTTGACACTGAACTTGAGGCTGTAAAAGAACAGATTATGTTTCAAACGGATGAAGCACAGTTGCGTATCTCTCAGGGGCGTGCGCAAAAACTGTCTGAAATCCGAACACTGATAAGAACCGCCCCTGAAATGTTACGGAAAGCGTGAAAGTAGCCCACCCATTGTGGTTGATAAGTTACGAGTAATGGCACCGAGGAGATAAAAATGGCAGACCCAAAAAAAGCAGGCGAACAAGCAGACGCAATTATCGCATCACTGAATCAACAACCACAGGTGGTAGCTCCTCCTGCAGATAATGTAGATCAGGGTGTAGCAGTTGCAGAAGGGGCTGCGGAAAGTCTACCCGATGTCGGTGTTCCGGCAGTGAGTTCGGTAGCAGTGATTGACCCAGCAGTAGAGCAGTTGCGTAAAGAAGCAGCATTAGCAGACCAGAGATGGCGCAGTCTTCAAGGAATTGTTACCAAGCAGAATTCCGAGATGGAACAGTTGCGCGTCCTGCTCGCCCAGAGTCACCAGAAGCAGGAGACCAAGCAGCCGGAGGCCACAGCGCCGTTGAAAGATGTCACGAAGCAAGACGTTGAAGAGTTTGGTCAGGACTTGATTGACCTGATCACCAAGATAGCCACGGGTGTTACGCAGAATGCCATGCCGCAGTTCAATGCGCGGTTGGATAATATGCAGAAGTCACTGTCAAGTGTAGCTGACACGACTGCCCGTACTGCCGAGGAGAAATTCTTTGATGACCTGACGAAGCGTGTATCGGATTGGGAGAAGATCAATGTGGACCCTGAGTTTATCCAGAGCCTGCAAGACATTGACGAACTGTCCGGTGCTCGTAAGATCGACTTGCTCACAGATGCGTACAACCGCATGGACGTACCACGTACTGCACGATTCTTCGAGATGTATAAGGGGACTACTGCAGCGCCGGTAGCAGCAGAGGTGAAAGAACTTCCGCCTGTGCCTGACGTGACAAAACTGGTCTCACCTGGAAAATCGAAGGCTTCAGTCGCGGCACCTGCCGTAGCAAGCAAGATTTGGTCAGGCGCTGACATATCTGCGCTGTATGCAGCGAAACGAAACGGGTCTATCACAGCAGAAGAATTTGCAACGCAAGAACACGACTTATTCAAAGCACAACGCGAGAATCGTCTCGCCGCGTAAGAGTCAACTAAACAAGGAGAATCATCATGGCATTTCCAGTAGCAGCAGGTAGCGTGGTAAGCCCCGCTTATTCCGGTACATTCATTCCGGAAGTATGGTCAGGTAAACTGATCGACAAGTTTTATGCAGCCACAGTACTGTCTGCAATCAGTAACACGAACTACGAGGGTTAATTTTGGCTCTCGATAAATCCCGAGAATTGCTGGGACACCCTTAGAGCCACTAGCACCACAGCGTAACTGGTAACGGTAAGCGCGAAGGTTCGAAAAGATAGTGGATTGGGCAATCAGCAGCCGAGCGACCTAGTAATGGGTTGAAGGTTCAACGACTAGCACACGGAGTCCTACGGGACGGTAAAGTGCCACGAGTACGGGAGTTGTGTTTTACCCTGTTAGGTAGTAATATCTCTTACGTTATTAACCAAGGAGATTCTAACATGGCACCAAAGTTCTTTATTACTGCCGGAGATTTGAAAAGTGTATACGACAAGCTTGAGTCACCAGCAAAAGTGGCGAAGCTTCTAGGTGTGTCCAAGAAAACCATACTTAACTGGATGGTGAAGTACGACATACTCAGGGACAAGCGAAAAGTCATGTCAGAGGCTTGTAAAGCCGACTTGGTTAGGTTAGTGTTGGAGGGCCGTACAACGGCACAGATAGCGGCCACTGTAGGATTTTCAGTGACGACCATACTCAGTCAGGCGAAAGCCCTTGGGATTGTTCCAAGAGATCCTGTCCACGTGGGGTTGGTAACTACAGAAGCGGGATATATAAAGCTTCTTAGGCCAGCGCATCCAAGAGCCGATAGCAAAGGCTATGTACATGAGCACATACTGGTCGCAGAGGACGCGATAGGTAGGTTGCTTGTAGACGGTGAGGTTGTTCATCACAAGGATAGAGTCAAGCACAATAATGAAATTTCAAATCTTCAAGTAATGACCGATTTTGAACACCGATCACTGCATAGAATCGCAGGTGACAGTGGGAGAAAACGGAAGGTGACACAACAAGATATAGTCTGAGCTGCGTACGAAAGACGCAGAAGTTAGGGATAAAGAGCCTTAGCGATAACATAACTGGAAATTAAGGGTCAGGGCGATAAGGTTATTATCCGCACTCGTCCAACTCTGACCATCAATGACTACCAAGCCGGTCAGACTTTGGTAAATCAGCGTCCTACCAGCGACAAGGTAGAGCTGTTGATCGACAAGGGTAAGTACTGGTCTGCCGTAGCTGACGATGTGTTGCAGATCCAAGCTGACATCGAGCAGATGAATATGTGGTCCGCCGACGCAGCAGAACAGATGAAGATCACTATCGACCGTGATGTTCTGGGTTCTATTGTGCCTTCGTTCCACGCATCTAATCGTGGTCTGACAGCAGGCAAGATCTCTGCCAACATCAACTTGGGCGTTACCGGCACCCCGCTGGCTCTGACCAAGGTTAACGTGATTGACCTGTTGGTGGACTTGAATGAAGTTCTGTCACAGCAAAATATCCCTGAGACTGGTCGTTTTGTTGTTCTTCCATTCTGGGCTACTTCGTTGCTGAAGAAGTCTGACTTGAAGGATGCGTCTCTGACAGGTGACGGTGTTTCTGTAATGCGCAACGGTCGTCTGGGTATGATTGACGGTCTGACCTTGTACAACAGCAACAACCTGGCACATGTCACAGACGGCACAGCTAGTTGTGCAAATATCATCGCTGGTCACACCAACGGGCTGACTTTTGCATCACAACTGGTTAAAACCGAGACTCTGCGTGCAGAATCAACCTTCGGCGACATCATGCGTGGTCTGCAAGTCTACGGCTACAAAGTGATCGACAGCACAGCACTGGCATCTGCCTACGTGTACAAGGGCTAACATAATGGGGGCTTCGGCTCCCTGACGTAACTTTCAAGGAGAATTAAAATGGCTACAGCTTTTACCACATACACCGACGGCACTGTTGTTGCAGCAGCTTCCGGCGGTAATTACGCAGGTGCTCCTGCGCACACTGTTCTTACCGGTTTCTACGATGCGACTCGTCGCAACATGACTGTCGACACTGACACCATGGCGTTGATCAACATCCCGGCAGGCACATTGGTGCACAACGTTATTCTGGAAGTGCTGACGATTGAAGCGACAGCTACTCCGGTTATTAGTGTTGGTGATGCTACCGATCCTAACGGCTGGGTTGCTTCTGAGTCCACCGCTGTTGCTGGTAAGTTCCTCGGTGCTGGTGCTTATGCCATCGCTACCGGCACTTCCAAGACCAACGGTAAGCTGTACACTGCGGCTACTACCCTCAATCTGGAGCAGACTACAACTGACTCAACAACACTGAAGTGCAAGGTCCATGTTATTTGCACCATCGTGTAATCCAGCGTAATATGTAGGGGTGGCGACACCCCTATTTTCATTTAGGAGACTCAAATGGCACAGATGCTTAGACACAAAGAAACCGGCGAGTTGTTCGTCTACACAGATTTGTATGCAAAACTTCCAGAATTGGAACTTGTTGTTGAAGACCCTGTAGCAAAAGTGATCGCGGAAGTTGCCGCACAAAATATTTTAACTCCTGATGACGCAAAAAGTGTCATCGAGGATATCCCTTCCTTCGGCACAAAAGCTGTAGGCGGAAAAAACAAACACGGTAAATAACCATGACAGGTCAGGAGCTGCTTGCGTATCTCAGAGTGGACGTGCTGCGGGATAATGCGCTCCCGTACCTTTGGTCAGATGACCTCATCCTGCGTCACCTCGGAGAAGCAGAATCAAAGTTCGCACGCAAGACGCACGCGTTGCTTGACGACACCCAGTCGATTATAACCGTTATTGGGCAGTCGGTGTATGACCTCCCTCCCGGCGCATTCTTTGTGAGTTCTGCTGCGCTCTCGACATCTGATACAGACCTTGGAAATTACACCAGACGGTTTGTACCCAGGAACCTGTTGACAATAACAGGCACCCCAAGCGTGTTTATCTGTGACGAAGCATACCGTCAGATCCGCCTGTATCCAGTACCTGACAG
>Ga0209077_1000166_pt1 | contig 16844 bp, 16 predicted proteins | sample PPLLak1March2015_FD_187247 | JGI IMG/M metagenome (GOLD analysis project Ga0209077, IMG submission 187247) | Freshwater sediment microbial communities from Prairie Pothole Lake near Jamestown, North Dakota, USA - PPLs Lake P7 Core (1) Depth... | ecosystem: Environmental > Aquatic > Freshwater >... | reverse complement strand
GCGCTTCGGCCTTGCCGGCACCCAGACGCCGCAGGCTGCACTCCCTCAGCGCGAAAACCCCGGCCTGCTGTGCCGCCAGGGCATTCACAAAACGCATGAGATCCTCTTCATGCAGCAGACCCAGGCTGATTTTCATAAGCGACTGGTGCATGCGATATGGCCCGAGGTCAATTCCAAGCGGCGCGCCATAAGGCCGCTGCACCTCGATATGGTAACTGACACCGCTCAGCTTCAGGCTCAGGCTGGTGGCCCGCAGGCCATCCACCCAGTTGATGCGCTGCTCCTCTCCCAGGAAACCGTTGCGTTGCAAAGCGATGAAAGCAGCGCGATAGCGCAGAATCCGCTCTTTTTCCTCACTGGAGCGCAGCATCCGCTCGCGCGCCTCGCGCAGGACACCTTCCTGGCTGGCGTAGCGGAGCTTTTCCTGATCGAGTTGCTGGCCCGTGAAAAACACCAGGGCGATGCTCGCCAGCAAAGCCACCACCAACACCCACAAGGGGTAGCGTAGCGCCCGCCAGGCGGCAGCCATCAGCTTCATTTACGCTCCTTCAGCACCACCCTGATCTTGAAGCCGGCACGCGCGGCTTCGCTGCTCCCCTGGGTGCTGCCGCTCAGGGCGGCCGAAGAATGGATATCGAGCGGCATTTGAAGCACGCTCACGCTGGCAATGTCGGGGTGCTGCGCCATTTTTTCGGCAAAGCGCTCGACGCTTTTCATGGCGCGCCGGTAGTCGCCCTGAAACGGCCTGATTTCGCCTTCCACCATGCCGGACTCAATCCATCCGTTATCGCCCCCGTCTTGCGCTGCCGCGCCGAATTTCCAGGCGAGGTGAAACAGCATGATTTCCGGGCTACTTTCCAGCGTGCGGCTAACGGCCAGCATGAACTGGTCAGGGGTGCGACTGTCCTGCCCAAGGCGGATGGAAAGCTGCACCGCCTTTTCGAGATTTCCGGCTGATGCCGGTGCATGGGGGAAAGCTTTCGCTATCGCGTCATAACTCGCCTGCAGGGATCGAGCTTCCGTTTCAAGCTGCAGCGTTGCCCTGCCGAGCCGATGACCCTGATATAAGGTGGCACCCGCCACGATCATCGCGACCGCTGTCACTGCCGCGCTTGCCGCCAGCAACAGACGCCGTTGCCGATGGCCCCTGAAATTTCGGGTAGTGCCGGGTGGGGCAAGATTATGCGCCGGGCACCGCATGCCCAGCACGGTCATGTGCAGCGCATGGGGGCCACGCAGGGGAACACCGCCAAGACGTGCGCTTAGCTCGTCAAGCGAAAGACGTTGGGAAGATGCGATGCCGGGAGTGGAATGGAGGCATTGTTGCAGCGACTCCATGCTGCCATCGGTGTCGAGCAGCAGCACCGCCAGCTTCGTCTCGTGCGCCGTCAGACGCAAACTGTTGAGGTAAAGCCGGGTTTTTACAATATCTGCGGCAAGATTGGCTGCGGAAGGGCTGTGTTCCCGCTCGGCGAGGGCAAGGCGGCTTGCTTTTAGAAGACCGCCCTGAAAATAACTTTGCCGCAACCCGCCGTTATGCCTGGATACCACCAAGAGGTCGGACATCGCCAGCTTGAGCCTGGCAACCAGTTCCTGGGTCACCATGGGAAACAGGTAAACCCCGGCCAGCGGGGCCTGGAACGATTGCAGCGTCTCCAGCCAGGGACGTAAAATCTCGGCGTTGGTCAGGGCGACGAAAAGATAGCGGTCGTCACGCCTTTTGTCTGGTTCGCGCCCCTGTATCCAGGCGGCATGGTAGGGGGTGCTGCGGTAGAGCTGCCCCAATTTTCGCCGCACCAACTCCTGACGAGCGGAGCCTGAGACATGGGGCAGAACCTCGGTGTGGTAATCCTCTTCCACGGTATCCACCATGAGACGCACCGGGGCGCCAGTATGGGCGAGCAGCAAGTTTCCGAAGCCCTGCCGCCCCTGCTCGTTGAGTGCGTACTCCTGGCAAGGCCCCAGCTTGCCGTTCTCGAATACAGCGGCGATGGCACGTTGCGGGGCCACAGAGACAATTATTTTGGCGGCCATGGCGTTAGAATTTCATCTTGCCCAAAATATCGTAGATCGGGGTCAGCACCGAAAACATGATTGCGGCCAGAACCATGCCAAGCATCACCGTAAGGGCGGGTTCGAGCAGCTTGAGCAGTCTTTCCACCGACTCCCTCACTTCACGATTGTAGAAATAGGTCACATTGAGCAAGGCGGCGTCGAGCGCGCCGGTAGCCTCCCCCACCCGCAGCATGCGCACCACTAGGGGCGGGAACATGCCGAGGCTGGCGAAGCTTTCCGCCACGCTACCGCCAGCGCTGATTCGCTGGCCGGCGCGAACCAGGCTATCGGCGATAACGCGGTTGACCACGATCTCTTCGCTGCTTTTCAGCGCATCGAGAATACTGATGCCGGACTGGTACATCAGAGCAAAAAAGTTGGCGAAGCGGGCGAGAATGATTTTTTGCAGAATCGGCCCGACGAACGGGATGTGCAATTTGAGATAATCCCAGTGATAGCGCGCCCGCGCGCTGTGGCGAATCAGCAGCATGGCAGCCACCGCCGCCAGGATGGGCAGGCCGAAGAGCAGGTGCCAGTAGTTGACGAACACCCCTGAGACAAAAATTAGTGCCCTGGTCTGGAATGGCAGATCCTGGCCCATGTTCTGGAGAAAGGATACCAACTGTGGCACCAAATACATCATGAGAAAAACCACCACCCCACCCACCACCATAAATACCAGCGCGGGGTAAATCAGCAGGCGCTTGGTCTGGGCCACCAGTTCGTCCTGCCACTTCAGGGTGGTGGCGAGATTCTCGAACACCTCGCTCATCGCTCCGCTTTGCTCGCCGGCCCGGATCAGGCTGACAAACACCGGAGCGAATGCTGCGGGATGATCGCCCATGGCCTGCGACAAGGTTTTTCCGCCCTCCACCGCTTCCAGGATGGCGGAAAGAATCTCGCGGAAACGCGGTTGTTCCATGCTGTCGCGCAAATCTGCCAGTCCCTCGAGCAACGGGATACCGGCGCGGGAAAGCTGTTCCATGTGGAAACAAAAGGTGATGAGGTCCTGCCGCGTGATTCCACCACGGCCAAGGCGCATCGGCTCGCGCACCTTGCGCGCGGCAATGAGGTCGAGTCCCATACGCTGCAGGCGCAGCTCCAGATCGGCTTCATTGAGCGCGGCAAGTTTGCCGCGGAGGGAGCCGCCTTGCTGGTCAACGGCGCGGTAGCGGTAGGTAAGCATACAGGTGTCAGCCTTCAGCCATCAGTTTGAAGCGAAACCATCGCACTGACGGCTGACGGCTGACGGCCAGAAAGCCGGGTCAGATCCACTACGCGGGACACTTCCTGCAGACTGGTCTTGCCTTCAAGGACACGCCCCATGCCATCGTCGGCGAGGGTGCGGAAGCCCTTTTCCAGCGCCGCCTGGCACAGCTCCCTGGCAGTCGCGCGGCGCGCGATCAACTCATCCATGTCACTATCCATATGCAGCAATTCGATCAAGGCCATGCGCCCCTTGTAGCCCTTGTAAGCGCAATGCTGGCAGCCCTCTGCGCGGCATATCCGGGTTGCGTCATCGGGCGGCAATCCCAGCAAGCGCTTTTCCTCTGCGCCGGGCAGGTGGGGCTGTTTGCAGTGCGGGCACAACAAACGCACCAGGCGCTGCGCGATTACACCGATGATGTTGCCGGCCATGATGTCTGGCAGGATGCCGATGTCCAGCAAACGCGGGAAAGCGCCGAGTGCGGAATTGGTGTGCAGCGTGGTGAATACCTGGTGGCCGGTCATGGCAGCGCGGAAAGCCATGTCCGCCGTCTCGCGGTCACGCACCTCGCCCACCAGGATGATGTCCGGGTCCTGGCGCATCATGGAGCGGATGCCGTTGGCAAAATCCATCTTCACCAGATCGTTGAGCGAGGTCTGGCGCATCATGGTCACCGGATATTCCACCGGATCTTCCAGGGTCATGATGTTGACCGAATCAGTATTGAGATGGCTCAGCATGGAGTAGAGCGTGGTGGTTTTGCCGCTGCCGGTTGGTCCGCTGACGATCAGGATGCCTTCAGGGCGAGCCATCATCAGCTTCAGCTTGTCCTGCGTCTCCTGACCGAGTCCCATGCGTTCGAAGGAAAGGATGGACTTCTCCCGATCCAGCACGCGCAGCACGATGTTCTCGCCATGAATCGTCGGCTGGGAAGCCACCCGGAAATCGATCGGCCTGCCGTTCAGATTGAGCGACAGGCGCCCATCCTGGGGGGCACGAGTTTCGGCGATATTCATGCCACTGACCACCTTGATGCGTACCGCGATACCCGACCAGTAGCTCTTGTGCAGGCTGCGTATCTGCTCCAGCACCCCGTCGATGCGGTAGCGAATGCGCAGGAAGGCGTGCTCCGGCTCGAAGTGGATATCGGAGGCGCCGCGCTTCACCGCATCCACCAGCAACGCACCCACCAGGCGCACCATCGGCTGGGTGTATTCCTCATTGCCCGCAGGGAGGCTCTGGTAGTCGATTTCGCCGGTTTCGATCTCGCGCAGGATACCGTCCACCGAGAGCTCGAAGCCGTAAAAATGGTCGATGTATTCCTCCAGTTGCGCCTCGCCCGCGAGCACCGTACGTATCTCGATCTGGCCGCCGAGCTGGGCGCGTAACTGATCCAGAGCCACGACGTTGAACACGTCGCTCATCGCCACCAGTAGTTCCCGGCGCGCCGGGTTAAAGGCAATCGCCAGCAACCGGTAACGACGCGCAAATTCTTCCGGCACCCGGCCCAGCGCTTCCGCATCGGCCACCACGGTGGAAAGGTCGATACCCTCCTGCCCGATGGTATGCGCCAGGATGTCGCGAATCATGGCTTCGGTGACAAAGCCCAGCCGCACCAGTTGACGCCCCAGCGGCATGTCGTGCTCGGTTTGCTCCATCAGCGCGATGCGTAGCTGATCTTGGCTGATCAACCCCTGCTGCACCAGCAACTCGCCCAGGCGAAGTTTTTTGCGCTGTTCTGTCACGCTATGACGCCGCCTTCTGCAATTGTGCGATGCGCGCTTCCACGGCTGCGCGCTCGAAGCCGGCACCCTGACGATGCAGTTGCAAGGCGAGCAGGTAATACGTCAGTGCCGCTCCGGGCTGGCTGATCTGCTCCAGGCTCACGGCCAGGTTGAAGGCATGGTCGGGGTTGGTGGATTGTAGATGGTAGGCCTGGAAATAGGCCTGTTGCGCCTCGGGCCAGCGTCTCTGGGCGGCGTACAGATTACCCAACGCAAAATACAGGAATCCCGCTTTCATCTCAGTCAGCAGCTGTATCAACCTGTCCTCGCTGCCGGTTGGGTCGCTGACGCCAATTAAGTACAGCAGCCCGGCCTGGGCATAGATGTTCTTCGGTTCGACCTTGAGCACAAGAAGATAAAACCTGCCCACATCACCAATTTGGTTCATGCGTGCCCGCACTGCAGCCATGCCAAGCAGGGCATCAACATGATCCGGTTGCTGCTGCAAAAGGTGCTGATAGTACATTTCTGCCGCGTCCAGCCTCCCCTCCTGCAAGGACTGATAGGCCGCGGCCAGCTCGGGATTTATTTCGCCTGCCCCACCGCGTTGCACCTTGATTGCATTATCTGGGGCAGCTTGTGAGTTTCCCGCCCCCTCCCTTGGTCCCGCGCCAGTGCGATTAAAAAACTCGGGCTGTTCCTCGTACACTTCAGGCTGCGCGCTGGCAGGTGTAACAGCATCGCCAGCTGCCGACGGTTGTTCTTCCACCCGCGGCACGGACGGCATGGCTTGAGAAGGCTGTGAGATAGACTGCGCAATCGGCGCCAGGCCCAATGGGTTAATCGTCTGGTAGACATAAGCCCCGCCGCCAGCAAACAGCAAGAGCGCCACCACGGAAAGAGCAGCCATGGTGTGGTGGTGACTGCCGGCATGCGGCTCCATGGCGGCGAACAAGCCGGCTGCCCCCTGTTGCTTGACGTCACCGCTGCCAGTTGTTTTTCCGGCAGTAACACTCCTGACTGCGGCAGCTGGCTCCGGGCTAAGTTCCAGGGACAATTCCTCGGCCAGTTCACGCAGCGTCGGCTCACTTTCCCCTGCCTGCCTCATGGCATTCACCAGGAGACTCATGGTTTGCCAGCAAGAACCGGGGCATCGGGCAAGAAACGCCGGAATGCGCTCAGTTCATCGCCTTCAAGAGATGCATTTTTAACCACGGTGGGGCGCAGAAAAATCAACAGTTCGGTTTTTTTGCTGTTGTCGTCGCGATAGCTGAACACGTCGCCCAGTCCGGGGATGCGCGAAACAAATGGCAGACCGTCGCGTTTTTTGCTCACGTCATCCTGCATCAGACCGCCCATGATGATGGTCTGGCCGGTCCTGACCTGCAGCACCGATTCCATTTCACGCACCTGAATTTCCGGCACAGGGTTGAGCGTGTTCGCTTTTGCCAACTCCGGGTTGGGGTCGTTCTTGTATCCCACCAGACGGGAAATCGATGGCCGGATGATGAGCGACACCATGCCGTTTTCATTGATTTGCGGCGTGACGCTCAAGATGATTCCCACCGGCGTGGTTTGCTTGACCGTCGTGTACACGGCAGGAGAGGCGAGGACGCCATCCTTGTAAGTTGCGGGCGTGACGGTGATGTTGAAATACACCAGGTCATCCACCACCTTGAGCAGCGCGGGCTGGTTATTGAGCGCCATGATCTTGGGGCTGGACAACACCCTGGTGTCGCCGAATTGCTCCAGCAGGCTGACCGTGGCGGCGATGTTGCCGATCTTGCTGTCCGGGTTGGCGTAAGTCAGGGTGAAGAAGGGAACCGCCCCGAGGCGCCCACCCAGCATGGCCTGCGTGGCCACCCCGGTGGAAGCCAGCTTTGTCCAGTCCACGCCAGCGCGATATTGGTCGCCCAGCGCTACCTCCACGATGGTCGCCTCGATCAATACCTGGCGGTGCGCCGCATTCACCACATGATCAAGGTACTCCTTGATTTGTTTGTGCTGCCGCTCATTTCCCAGCACCGACACCAGCCCCGCAGCCGGGTTGATGATTACCTGCTCCTTGGCGTCTCCAGCCAGCGAGAGCTTGCCGTTGCCGAAAACATTGGTGAACAAGGCGGGCGCGCCGCTGCCAGCACGCGCGACCGCTTCCGCCTGACGCAGGCGACCCTCGCGCTCGGTGTGCACGGCCTCGACCCTGGCGGCCTTTTCCTCGGCGTTGCTGGCCACGGATTGGGTCGCTCCGAGAATGTGCCGGATGTTTTCCCCGATAATCGCCCAGAAATTGTTGCCGGAAGTGCTCTTCACGCTGGTGGACGAAGTATTGCCGCCACCCTCCTGCATTCCACTACCGCTGGCAGATGTCGAGCCCAGACCCGCAAGCTGGGTAGTCACGCCTATGCTGGTCGTCATGTCACGCGACAAATTGACGTAATCCACGCGGTAAGTATGCAGATAGGGCGAATCCGGGGTAATGGAAAGCGTATTGCCTTCAATCTTGTAACGCAGGCTGACCTGGCGCGACAAGCGAAGCAGAATGGCGTCAAGAGGCTCGTTCACGGCATTCATGGTGACCACCCCCTGAATCGCCGGATGAACGTCCACGTTGAGCGCCGAATCGCGAGCCAGGGCGAAAAGCAGTTCCTTCACCGGTACTTCGTTCACCACCACGCTGTAGGTTTGCGGCTTGAGCGATGATTGGGGCGGCGGGACGAATGCGTTTGTCCTGACCGGCGCGGGGATGCCGGACGCCCTTGTCGCAGGCTCGGCCTGGATGTGGTTTTGAGATATGGGGAGCGGTGGCGGATAGGAAGAGCAACCCGCCATGGCAGCAGCCGCTATTTGCCAAAACGGAAACCACTTTTTGCGCCAACCGGCGCATTCAGACATCGGTCATATCCATCGTCACGCAGCCTCATGTCGTTAACAGGGCAAATCATTGACGATGACGCAGGCTCCTGCCCGGTTAGCCCGGGGCCATGCGATCAACTGGACCCGATGTCAGGTTTTTTCCAGAATCAATTGCAACGATGGTAATCCTCGTACGGACTTCCATACATCAGGGAATCCCTGATAATATATTCAGGCGGCAGTTACACCGGGTTCTCAATCTCAATAAACTGGTGTTCCAGCCCAAGCTGCTGCGCCAGATGGGCTCCCAGCGCCTGCACCCCGTAGCGTTCGGTGGCGTGGTGCCCGGCCGCGATGAACGCCACGCCCGACTCCCGGGCCAGGTGTACCGTATGCTCCGACACTTCCCCGGTTAAAAATACATCCACGCCGAGATCGATTGCGGCACTCAGGTAATCCTGCGCCGCACCGCTACACCACGCGATACGCCGGACCACTGCGGCATCGTCACCGATCACCAGCGGCTGGCGTTGCAGTTTCTCCTCGATCAAACCGGACAGTCGCTGCAGGGACATGGGCTGAACCAGGCGGCCCGCAGCCGCGACATTCTGCTCGCCAAAACGCTCCTCCAGCTCAAAGCCCAGCAACTGCGCCAGTTGTGCGTTGTTGCCCAGCACCGGGTGAGCGTCCAGCGGCAGGTGATAGGCCAGCAGGCTCATGCCGTGCTCGATCAGGTGCGCAATGCGGGCGCGCTTGGTGCCGGTGATGCGAGGGCTTTCGGTTTTCCAGAAATAACCGTGATGCACCAGCACCACGTCCGCTCCGGCAACACTTGCGGCCTGCAGCACATCCAGGCCGGCACTCACGCCGCTGACGATTTTCCTCACTTCGGCACGGCCTTCCACTTGCAAGCCATTTGGGCAATAATCGTGAAAGCTGGAAATTTCCAGCAATTGCCCGATATAACGTTCCAGTTCCCTCAATTTCATAAGTGTTCCCCCATGCGTAGACTTTGGCTTATCTTCGCGCAAAGCGCAACTGTCGCCCTCGGCGTCCTGTTCGTCATCTCGCTGTTGCGTCCCGAACTGCTGCCCTGGCGCAGCGCAGGCAGCGGCAGCGTGCTGATACAGGAAGTCGCTCCCCACGCCGGGCAGCAGAAACTGTCGCCGCTCAACAGCGCAGTGAAAAAGGCCACGCCATCGGTAGTCAATGTTTTTACCAGCAAGGAAGTCGCCATCCCGCGCCACCCTTTGATGGACGATCCCATTTTCCGTCATTTCTTCGGCGACCGCCCGGATGCAGAATCACACCGCCAGTCCAGCCTAGGCTCGGGAGTTATCGTCAGCCGCGAAGGCTACATCCTGACCAATCATCACGTCGTGGAAGCGGCAGACGAGATCGAAGTCGCCCTTTCCGATGGCCGCACCGCAACTGCCAAGGTCATCGGCGCCGATCCGGAAACCGACCTTGCCGTAGTCAAGATCGACCTCCCCAATCTTTCCGCCATCACCTTCGGGCGGGAGGAAGAAGTCCAGGTGGGCGATGTCGTGCTGGCCATCGGCAACCCTTTCGGCGTTGGACAGACCGTCACCATGGGCATCATCAGCGCACTGGGGCGCAGCCATCTGGGCATCAACACTTATGAGAACTTCATCCAGACCGATGCCGCCATCAATCCCGGCAACTCCGGTGGCGCACTGGTGGATAGCAACGGCAACCTGATCGGCATCAACAGCGCTATCTTCTCCAAGACCGGTGGCTCGCTCGGCATCGGCTTCGCCATTCCGGTCAGCCTGGCCAAGCAGATCATGGAGCAGATCATCCAGCATGGCGCCGTTACGCGCGGCTGGATCGGGGTCGAAGTTCAGGACATCACGCCCGAACTGGCCGAATCTTTCAAACTATCATCTTCCAGCGGGGCCATGATTGCCGGGGTGCTGCGTGGCGGTCCGGCTGATCTGGCAGGCGTGAAGCCCGGGGATATTCTCCAGGCGGTAAATGGCAACCCAGTCAACGATTCTGCTGGCATGCTCAACCAGATTTCCTCGTTGCAGCCAGGCAAAATGGCAACGCTCAGCATCCGGCGCAACAAGACCGAGGTGAACCTGCAGGTCAGCGTGGGAAAGCGACCCAGGATGACGCAAAATTGACCCCGTTTGTGCAATGCGCTATTTTGAACAGGATAGCATTATCCTGATAGATAAATAACGGCGCACGCATGAGACTGCACACCAAGACACTTCTTTTTTTCTCTAGCCTGATGGGCTCACTGGTACTTATTCTCGGCGCCATCAGCCTGTACTCCTTCCAACAATTCTCGCTCTATACCGCCGAACGCCATGCCCGATCAGTGGCAGAATCCGTGAAAGTGGGCCTGACCGAGAGCATGGTCAATGGCACCATCGCCAAGCGTCAACAATTTCTTGATCGCCTGGCGGCAGTTCCCGGCGTGGAAAGCGTGCGGGTCGTCCGTGGGCCAGCGGTGATCAAACAGTTTGGCGCAGGCTTTGAGCACGAACGCCCACAAGATGGTCTGGAAACCCTGGTCCTCACACAAGGTGAACCTATTTTCAGGGTAGTGGACAAAAAAGGCTCTCCCGTCTTTCGGGCCATCATCCCCTACGCCGCTGGCAGCCAGAGCATCCCCCACTGCCTGGAATGTCATGAAGTCCATGACGGCACGATACTGGGCGCCATCTCCATCGATATTCCCCAGGGCGAGGTCAAGCGACAGGCTATCTTTGCCACTGCAATGGTAAGTCTGTCGGTATTACTGGTGGCCCTGGTGATGCTGCTGGTGCTGCGGCGGCAACTCCGGCCCTTGATGGAAACTGCTGACTCGATAAGTCATGTCGTCACCGATGCGGTAAGAGGAAGTTTTAGCGGTCGCGTCAAACAGCGTGGCAGCGACGAAGTAGGCGAAATCGCCGGCAATGTTAACCGCTTGATGGAATTTCTCGATGAATACTTGACCACCATCGGGCGGCGCGTAGGTGACCTGATGGGATATCATCAGCAAAGCACTGGCAACCAGCTCGTCGCCACCACCGAAATGGTTGAAAACCTGGTGGAGGCATCGCAGTTCAAGCAGGCGATCGAAGAGGATCAGAACAAACATGATGTTTATTTGCGCCTCGCCCAAATGCTGTCTGACAAGTACGATCTCCACGCATTTTCCATCTACGAGGTGGCTTCAAGCAAGAATCACATATTGCCGATTGTAGTCGACGGCGAGGTTGACGCCCCCTGCCACTGGTGCGACCAACAGATCCTGATAGATGCCAGCGCCTGCCGGGCAAAACGCACTGGACACGAAGTCAACGCAGTTGACTTCCCGGGCTTGTGCACCATGTTCCGCGATGATGGCAAAGAACAGAAACACACCCATATCTGCCTGCCGATTATCCAGTCTGGCGCTGTGGGCTGTGTGGTGCAAATGGTTATGCCCACCGAACAGGCGCAACTCGCCAGATTGCTGGTGCCCTATATTGCCGTGTACCTGCGCGAGACCGCTCCTGTTCTGGAAGGCAAGCGATTGATGGAGCACCTGAAGGAAAGTTCGCTGCGCGACGCCATGACCGGACTGTATAACCGGCGTTTCCTGGAAGAATACGTCACGCCCCTGGTCGCCACCAACCAGCGTCGACAGAGTGTTTTTTCAATACTCATGCTCGACCTGGACTACTTCAAGCAGGTTAACGACACTTTCGGTCACGAGGCTGGTGACAAGGTACTCAAGACGCTGGCGGAAATTCTGCTCAGAAGCGTGCGCAGTTCAGACATGCTGGTGCGCTACGGCGGCGAGGAGTTCGTCATCGTGCTACTGGATACTTCGGCTGAAATGGCGCTAAGCGTGGCCGAGAAAATTCGTGCCACGGTGGAAGAAACCAAGATACCGCTGACCGGGACGGTGCTGCAAAAGACCATTTCCATCGGTGTGGCCGAATTCCCGACCGATGCAGACACCTTCTGGCAAGTCATAAAATATGCCGACGTAGCTCTGTATGAAGCAAAGTCGCGGGGCCGCAATCGAGTAGAGCGCTTCACGCCAGATATGTGGAAGGAAACCAGCGAGCGCTATTAACTCAAGCCGGACAAGCCGGGACCCAAAAGGCGTAATGAGTAATGGGGAATGAGGATGGTCGGCGGTTCCCATTACCCATTCCTCATCACCCATTACCCCGTGATCCCCGTGGTTAACTTAGCTGTTCAGGATAAACCTTCCGGTCTATCCTGCTTCGCCTCGATGGCATCGAGTTCACGTTCCATTTCGCTCTCGTCGAGGGGGCGGTAGGGCGCCTCCTGCTCTTCGCTCCTGGGCTTCTTCCGGGTAATGATTGCCGCCGCCACAATGCCCGCTTCGTACAACAGCCACAGCGGCACCGCCAGCATGATCTGCGACACCACATCGGGCGGGGTGAAAATTGCGCCAATCACGAAGGCGCCGACAACGACGTATGAACGGATTTCGCGCAACTTCTCCACGCTCACCACGCCCATTTTGACCAGGACGATGACCGCCACCGGCACTTCAAAGGTAATTCCAAAAGCCAGAAACAGGGTCAGCACGAAATCCAGATACTTGTTGATGTCGGTCATCACCGCCACGCCTTCCGGTGCGACCGAGGAGATAAAGCCGAAAATAACCGGAAATACCAGAAAGTAGGCAAACGACATGCCGCACAGGAAGAGTATCGTGCTCACCGCCACCAGCGGTGCGGCCAACTTTTTTTCATGGCTGTACAGACCAGGCGCAATGAACGCCCATAACTGGTAAAGCACATATGGCAGGGAAATGAGAAAAGCCGCCATCATGGCGACCTTCATCGGCACGAAGAATGGCGTGGTGACATCGGTCGCGATCATCTGCCCGCCTTTTGGCAAGCTTGCCAGCAATGGCTGGGCCAGCAGGGCATAAAGCTCTTGGGCAAAGGGGAACAGGCAGACAAACACAATCACCACCATGACAATCGCGCGCAACAGGCGGGTACGCAACTCAATCAGATGGGAAATGAAGGTTTCGCTTGCTTCGGGGGCGCTCATACAGGGGGTGTCCTGGCAGACGCTGTTGATTCACTCGCAGGAGGAGCATCCAGATTCAATTCCAGTTGCGGCTGAGGCACCGCGACTGGGGGTATGGCCTCCGCTAACCCGGATTCCGTAGCACCGGCTTGTTGCCGCGGCAGTTCGACGATTTCGTGAATCTGTTCCGTGATTGCCTGTGAACCCTGCTGCAACTCCTGAGCCACGGACTGCTCGATGGAATTTACCGAGGAACGTATCTCTTCCTGCAGCTTGTGCAGTTCCTCGACATGAATTTCGCGATTGATGTCCGCCTTGACGTCGGCCACATAGCGCTGCATGCGCCCGAACAGATGCCCGGCGGTACGCGCAACTTTCGGCAGGCGTTCCGGCCCGATCACGACCAGCGCGACGATGCCGATCAGCAGCAGTTCGGAAAAGCCTAGATCAAACATGATTGGCGATTAAGTGACGGGTAATGAGAATGGGTAGGGATCCTACCTTTACCCATCACCCATTTCCTATTACTGACTTTTAGCCTTTTCCTTGATTTCGCCCTCGATGGTCTGTCCGGTGGCGCTTGACTCGACTTTAGCTGGCGATTTATCTTCTTCCTTCACCGCCTCCTTGAAGCCTTTCACCGCGCCGCCCAGATCGCCGCCGATATTGCGCAACTTCTTGGTGCCAAAAATCACCAGAACGATAACCAATACGACCAGCCAATGCCAGATGCTGAAAGAACCCATTTTTATCTCCCAATCCTTTTAAGTACGCGGCACCAATGCATCACCGCCGAAAACATGCACATGCAGGTGGTAGACCTCCTGCCCACCACCATGGCCGGTATTGATCATGGTGCGAAAACCATTCTCCAGTCCTTGCTCCTTGGCCAGCCTAGGCGCCAACAGCAGTATCTTGCCCAGCAAAGCCTGATGCACTTCCGTACAGCGCTCAAGTGAATCCACGTGTATTTTTGGAATAATCATGAAATGCACCCGGGCAATGGGATGAATATCGTGAAAAGCCAGGAGATCCTCGTCCTCGTACACCTTCTTGCTCGGAATCTGGTCCTTGATGATTTTACAGAAGATGCAATCCAGCATTTGAGCCTCCTTAATCCTGCGATTCAGTGATCCTGGTCGCGACTCGCTTTTTCCACCAGCCCGGACAAGCCCTCGCGTCGCGCCAATTCTTCCAGCACGTCGTCTGGATGCAACCCCTGCTGTGCCAGCAATACCATGCTATGAAACCACAGATCGGCCATTTCATAGACCAGTTGCACCTTGTCGCCATCCTTGGCGGCAATCACCGTTTCGGTAGCTTCCTCGCCAATTTTCTTCAAAATAGCATCCAGCCCCTTGGCGTACAACCTGGCCACGTAGGAACTGGCGGGATCGGAATTTTTGCGGCCTTCCAGCGTTTCCGCCAGGCGGCTGAGAATTTCGCTCATTTCTCGTCCTGATGAGAGACAACTGCCTGCGCCACACGGTAAATATCCGCGGGGTCCTTCAACACAGGTTCGATCGACACCCATTCCTGCCCCTCCAGTTTCTGGAAAAAGCAGTTGTGCCGCCCGGTGTGGCAAGCGATTCCGCCCACCTGCTCGACCTTGAGCAGAAGGACATCCTCGTCGCAATCGAGACGGACCTCATGCACCTTCTGCACGTGGCCGGATTCTTCGCCCTTGTGCCACAGCTTCTTGCGCGAACGCGACCAATATACGGCTTCGCCACCCTCCACCGTGCGTTTCAAGGCCTCGCGGTTCATCCACGCCACCATCAGCACCGCGCCACTATCCTTGTCCTGGGCGATCACAGGCACCAGGCCATCGTGCGTCCAGTTAACTTTATTCAACCAGGAATCTGTCATGCCTATAGCCTTACTTCGATACCATTTTTAGCCATATGTTCCTTGGCCTGACGCACGGTAAATTCGCCATAGTGGAAAATGCTCGCCGCCAGCACCGCATCGGCATGCCCCTTCTTGACGCCATCCACCAGATGGTCGAGATTACCCACGCCACCGCTGGCGATGACCGGGATACTCACTGCATCGGACACGGCACGGGTCAGTTCGAGGTTGAAGCCGATCTTGGTGCCATCGCGATCCATGCTGGTGAGAAGAATCTCGCCCGCACCCAGCTTTGCCATATTCTGCGCCCAAGCCACCGCGTCCAGGCCGACATCCTTGCGTCCGCCGTGAGTAAAAACATTCCAGCGCAGCGGCTCACCCTCAGCCGACACCTGCTTGGCGTCGATCGCCACGACGATGCACTGCGAGCCGAAACGCGCCGCGGCGTCCGCCACCAGCTGCGGGTTGGTCACGGCGGCGGTATTGATGCTCACCTTGTCGGCGCCGGCATTGAGCAAACGGCGCACGTCGTCGACGCTGCGCACGCCGCCACCCACGGTCAGCGGAATGAATACCTGTGCCGCCACGGCCTCGATGATGTGCACAATGATGTCGCGTTCATCGGAACTGGCGGTGATATCGAGAAAGGTCAGCTCATCCGCGCCCTGCTCGTCGTAACGCCGCGCAATCTCGATCGGATCGCCCGCGTCGCGCAGGCCGACGAAGTTGACCCCCTTCACCACGCGACCGGCAGTGACATCGAGGCAAGGAATGATGCGTTTGGCCAGGCCCATGCTAGACGCCCGGCTCGCCCGACAGTTCGTCGGCAAGCTTCTGCGCCGCGGCGAAATCGAGCGTGCCCTGGTAAATGGCGCGTCCGGTAATGGCGCCCATGATGCCTTCGAACTCCACTTCGCACAGTTTGCGAATATCTTCCAGATCGGTCAGTCCGCCACTGGCGATGACCGGGATGGTCAATGCCCGCGCCAGATTCACGGTGGCCTCGATGTTCACACCGGAAAGCATGCCATCGCGCCCGATATCGGTATAGACCACGGAATTGACGCCGTAATCCTCGAATTTCTTCGCCAGATCCACCACGTCATGGCCGGTCATCTTGGACCAACCGTCCACCGCCACCTTGCCATCCTTGGCGTCGAGGCCAACGATGATCTGGCCGGGGAAGGCATAACAGGCCTCGTGCAGGAAACCGGGGTTTTTCACCGCCGCCGTGCCGAGAATCACATAGCTGATACCGCTGTCCAGATAGCGTTCGATGGTGGCCAGGTCACGGATGCCGCCGCCCAGTTGCACCGGGATTTCAGCGCCCATTTCCTTGACGATGGCACGGATGGCCGGCTCGTTCGCCGGCTTGCCCGCAAAGGCGCCATTGAGGTCGACCAGGTGCAGGCGTCGCCCGCCCTGCTTGACCCAATGCCGCGCCATTTCTGCCGGGTTCTCGGAAAAAATCGTGGCTGAATCCATCTCGCCCTGCTTCAGGCGAACACAGTGGCCATCTTTCAAATCAATCGCTGGAATCACTAACATGGTAGGCGTTTTAGCTAAAAAGTTAAAAATCGGAAATTACAGACAGGCATCCGTACCGCAAGCGCTTGACCGGGCCTGACCGTCCCACATGACGAAATTGGCCAGCAGCGTCAGTCCCGCAGCCTGGCTCTTTTCGGGGTGAAATTGCACGGCGAATATATTATCCCGCGCCACCGCCGAGGTAAATGCAAATGGATAAAGAGTGAAACCCGCCACCAGATCCGGCTCGCCCGCCTCGACGTAGTAGCTATGCACAAAATAGAAGCGCGCGCCGTTTGGAATTCCGGCCCACATCGGGTGTTCCGACGTCTGGTGCACTTCGTTCCAGCCGATATGGGGCACCTTGAGTTTTTGTCCCTTGTCATCCACCATGGCTTCGGCGGGAAAACGCAGCACCCGTCCAGGCAGGATGCCCAGACCGGCGGCATGCCCCTCTTCCGAGGACTCGAACAGCGCCTGCATCCCCAGGCAGATACCCAGGAATGGCTTGGTTTGAGCCGCTTCCAGCACAGCCTGGCGCAAGCCGCGCGCATCCAGTTCGCGGATGCAGTCCGGCATGGCCCCAACACCGGGAAATACCACCC
>Ga0209077_1000163_pt1 | contig 16969 bp, 19 predicted proteins | sample PPLLak1March2015_FD_187247 | JGI IMG/M metagenome (GOLD analysis project Ga0209077, IMG submission 187247) | Freshwater sediment microbial communities from Prairie Pothole Lake near Jamestown, North Dakota, USA - PPLs Lake P7 Core (1) Depth... | ecosystem: Environmental > Aquatic > Freshwater >... | reverse complement strand
GTTTTTAAACATATTGGAAAAACGGATAGAAAACAAAAATAGTCCTGGAGATTATGTAGCTAAATTATGGCATGAAAAGTTTAATGGATCTTTAGAACAGACTGTTTCTGGGATAATAGCCCATATTTGGGAAAAAACAAAAACTAATCAACCGATTATCTAATCATAAATTGTATCTTATTAAATTTCGGTTGACTCCGATCCGATTGAAAGAAGTTACATCTGGAAGTCAACAAGAATCCTAGCCGAAGGAAGAACAACAGCGGGCTCAAGAAGTGGATAGTTCGTCGTCCGAAGACGATAGCAACTTTTGCAGTTGCATCCATCAAAATAATCTCTTTTAAGCCTCCAGACATATCCGTTTTGATTTATCATGCACCAGATTTGAGTACTGTCTCGATCCGTTTAACCATTTATTTATGATTATTCCGTTCGTTAATCCACAGTTCTCGCATTAACCAAATCTATTAAAACTTTAAGTCGACAATCATGTGACTAAATTGCCAAGTTTTGTATTGGCATCAATAGAAGAATATGTATAAGGACGATGTTTGATGGCTGGCTATCCAACATATTTTATATATCTTGACTTCTTAATATAAATGAAAGTCTACAAAGGTTGATCGTATCTATAGCAAAAGGGAGGGTAATACTACTGACCTCATATGATAGAGAAAAAAATGAAAGATTATTAACGCTATTTTAGTAGAGTCTTAAGCTTTTTAACATTGCTGCACAGTTGTCATCCATAAATATATCAACTCCTCCTAACCTTTCTTGGCTGTCGCATTCAAGTCCTGTATGAATTCTTGGTGTAGCCTAATGTCATCGACAATGCCTAATCTTGTAAGATGCCCTCCTACAAAGTTATCTAGATCATAATTGTTGGTAACAATATTTAGTACTTCAACAAAACCAGTAATATTCTCAGAATCTCCTAAACTATCAAATGGTATCCATCCCGGGTAAATAACATCAACAAGCATCAAGGTCTTTTGATCAGGTGTATAAACGAATATGTTATCTGACTCATGTGTAATACCATGATCCAATCTAAGAACAGTCTCATTACTTATTTTCAGATCATAATTATCTGTAAATGTGATGTTAGGTAGAAGACGATTATATATCATTCATCATTTAATAGATGATGTCTTAATACCATTGATGTTTAAAGGCTACTAACTCGACTTAACGATTAAAAAAGAATATATGAAAATCGCTTAGAAAATTAAATATTATAACATAAATGGCAAAAAGGCCTAAAAAGGAAATTAAAAAGTTTTTTAAGCAACATACTAATCAATGACTTTAATTTAAGATACGTGTCCCTTTCTAGTGCTTTCAAACCAAAAACGAGTAAATAAAAGAAAGTATCCCTAATTTGACATTTAACAAATAGCCTTTGAATACAAATAGTGTTATTGCTTATAATTACTAGCATATAAACAAACTTTTAATATATTTTATAGCTTATCATATTGATTTATATATCATTGTCCTCGCTATATAAGAAATCCTTCTTACTTTTTACTATTAGTTGTAAAATGTTATATAATTCTCTTCTATATATCATGTATGTAAAAATGTTATATAAATTACATGATTAATAAGAACATTATTATAAAGGAGTACAGTATTAAAAATACGGATATGCACGAATACCTTAGAGATACTATTGCAAATAGGTATGATGAATGTAAATCCTGTAATATTAGAACTGAATTTACATGTGTTAGATGTAATTACTGTTGGAGTTGTCATTGGAAGAAGGAAATTATAGAAAAGAAGGAGAAAGAAATAGCCATAGATAGGTCGCGATCATTACTAGTTGAAAATAAAGGGATTCTTAACCCATCAGAGATTATGAATCAGCACCGAGTTGATGAAAATATTTCAAATCTTGTACAAATGATTAACGTATTTGGCGAACAAATTGAACCTGTTTGTAATTATTATAGATGCCATCACAAGTTCTCTGAACATGGATATAAAAGTCATTCTTCTTGCAAATGTAAGCACCCACAAAATAGCATAGCAGGAATTGGAGGAGCTAATATACAACTCTTATTAGTTGAAAAGAGCTAATAAATTCAAATGTCAGTAATTCAATTAATATTTATAATAAGAGGTAAGACATGCAAAAAGGCAGTTCTTTGACGCTTAAGAAGCTTATTCTCAAATATCTCGATGTTCTCCATATCAAATTAGATCATAAAATTGGAGTGTTATCTATTCAATCTTCTGATCGGATATCACAAACCACAGACAATCTGGAGTTTGTTGCTATGAAGATTATTGGTGATGCTTCTGTAAAAACAAGGCATATTTTTACGATTTCTGAAATTAACGACTTCCTTACTATTTTAGCAAATAATATGAATGTTCATAATAACTACAAAGATTATGATGATGCATATATTGACAACATAATCTTTGTTATCTATAAGGATCTGACCGAAAACTACTCTAAATTTGATGATAGTTTAAAATTAATATACCCAAGGATCATACTTGACGTAGTATATATTCTACTTAATAAGGTAGATACTAAAGGAAGAAAAATAGGAGTCTATGGTGCTCTAAATTATTACGAAGAAAAGAAAAATGAGTATGGCTCTTATTATGAAAACTATAAACGTCATGATCAAGAGTCTTTAAGTGCAACAATAAGTAACACTAAAATAAATAGTAAAGCTATCAAAATAGACTCTTTAAATCATCAATTAAAAGGTAAAGACAAGAATATCCTCTTACCAGATGATATTGATAATACAATTCTTGATAGCCTCACAGAAATAACTGGTAGAAATAGAAAGGATTTAAATTCTTCTTTAAGTAGTCTGTCTGACATTGATCTGAAGAGACTAAAGGATCTTTGTAATAATTATGATAGACTTAGGAAATATTGTAAACTCGCAATGAATGAGAAAGAGTTCAGAAAAGAAGCAGAAAAAGACACTGGTAAGAGACTAGACGGTAATCAATTATATCATGCAGTCTCATCTGTAAAGAAAGTAAAGATATATGTTGAAAATGTGCTCGATCATAAATTTGAACCCGATGAATCACATGGCATTAATCATATAAAACATAATCTAGAATATGGATACTTATTAATAGGTTTGATTGAAAGTAGTAGAAAACCAAGAAAACTTTACTAAGAGGAACATTAATAAATTTTTGGCATCCTATCTAATTTTGATCAGAATTCACTTTATACTCTTTATATATACCATAAATTCTTAGGCCTCAGTAATTATCTATTTGCCATTTATTAATGGGATTCAAGCATTTCCAAGATAATTTTAGCTGCCTTTTCATTACTACCAATATTAGAAATGGTTTTACTGCTTGTAGTTATACTCATATTATCAAATTTCTCTTCTATCAAAGATTCTAATTTAAATATATCTTCATAATTATAGCCCATTCGTCTTGCATTTTCCTCTTGCTCAAAATGATTCTTGATTGGAATAAAAATCCCTGGTGTTTTATATACGATAGATTCATCAATAGTTGATCTTCCAGCCAAAGATACTACCAGATCTGAGGCATATATGTATTCATGTAAATTATTTACAAAGCCTAAGTTTATTATATTACCAATATCACTAGTATATAAAAATTTGTCCTGAACATCTACAGAAGGTCCTGAAGCAATTAATAAATCAATGTCTAATTTCATTCTTAATTTTCTGAATGCTTTGATAGTCATTTCAATCAAATATTTTCCTGATGGAGTTCCTCCTATAGTAAGAAGGATTGTCGGTTTGTACATTTTAAATTTCTTACGTAATGCTCCTCTATCTGTTGTAGTCAAATCCCTTACGATTGGGCCAATATATGATTTGTTATCTATGTCATTACCGTAGTCTGGAATAATAACATGATCACAGCTTCTTATCATATATTCCAGGGATCTATTCATACCATATTCAATGATTGAAGGTAATCCCTTAAGAAAACGAGTTTTCAGTATATCGGTTATTAAAACCCGTTTTTTATTCCTATTCTTTCCAACAGCAATGGATGCAAAATCTTCATCACTAACTATTAGAAGATTATATTCACTATTCTTCTCAATGAATTGTTTCGCAATTATCTTACATCTCCTATAATATGAAGCATATTGTATAAGCCACTTTATCATAGATTGAAGATGCATAGAATAATTTACTTGAAAATCATTAGGAGTATAGACATTATAAGCTGCATATCCATTATTCGAAATAATTGTATAAGCAGCCTGACCAGTCACAAATAAGATTTTGTCATTAGTTAAAGATCTAAGCTTTTCACAAATAGCAATATCTCTAGTAGCATGTCCTAAACCTATTGGACTAGTAAAAAATAATATAACCAATTATTTGGGTAACACAATGAATGCAATATAAATTCAATGACATTATATTATTGATGTGATTAGAATCGTGATAAGAGCCATTACCAATTACTGATGAGCTAATTGAATTCTTTGTACTCATTTGTATGTATTTCTGAAATTCTAAAAATAGAATCACATGCTCTATTTGTTGTCCAAGCCTTACGATTTTGATCTAAATTTATTTTGGTTAGATTGACCAGAAATGACATTGTAACAAACTATATATATTGATTTCACGAGGTTGAAGAGACGTGCCATAGAAGTAGGTATTTAGCTTGAAAGTATCCTTTAAACTATCTAAATCGTCTATTATTTATTTTCTACTAGTTTTTGTGCCAATTGCGATTGTATTAGAATATATTCATGCTGAACAATTAATTTTATTTGTAGTTGCTGCTATTAGTCTGATACCTCTTGCAAAATTAATTGGAGATTCTACAGAACATCTTGCATCTCATTATGGTGCAACATTAGGATCTTTGCTTAATGTTACATTTGGAAACGCTGCTGAAATCATTATTGCTATTGTAGCTATTAATGCAGGATTGTTAGAACTTGTTAAAGCATCTATTACAGGAGCGATCCTTGGAAATATCCTTCTGATCTTTGGTTTAAGCATCATGACAAGTGGATTCAAGTTTAAGGAACAGTTTTTCAACAAAGAGAATACCGGTATGCAGACATCCATGCTATTTCTGGCTGTTATAGGACTGACGATACCCACTGTCTTAGCAGCTACAGTACTAAATTCAGAGGACGAATTAAATCAAATAAAGATTCAGTTTCTAAGTGATGCACTTGCATTTCTGTTATTAGCAGTTTATATTGCTGGATTGATCTTTACCTTTTTTACCCATAAACATCTTTTTACTTCTAGATTAGTTAATCAAGATGCTGATGAAATAACAGTTAAAGGAAAAAATAATAACGTAGAAGAAAATCCGCAACAACTTGAAATACATAAAGAGTGGAGCAAGAAGAAATCATTCCTTATTCTTGGATTGAGTATGGCTGGTGTGATAGTAATAAGTGAAATTCTTGTGGGATCAGTAGAAGTTGTAACGGCTGAATTTGGATTTGGAGAATTGTTTGTAGGCGCTATAATTATTGGAATAGTAGGAAATGCAGCTGAGCATAGCAGTGCCATTCTTCTTGCGAGGAAAGGAAAAATGGATCTATCAATTGGTATTGCTGCAGGTTCTGGTACACAGATCGCTTTGTTTGTAGTCCCTATTCTTGTAATTGCAGGAATATTGTTAAACAGACCATTTACGCTAGTATTCACAGGATTTGAGATAATAAGTGTATTATTAGCAGCAATCATAATGAATCTAATAGCCCACGATGGAAAAAGTAATTGGTTTGAGGGCGTGATGCTAATTGCAGTTTATATCATAATTGCAATCGGATTCTTTTTTATTCCTTAATTTGTGTTAAGTATATAGATGAGCATACCAGAATGGTACGCATAAAGAACAGGGTCATCAAGCTGCTTATAAGTCTAAAAGACACTTTGTCTATAATTATAGTAATAATATAGGATGTCAGAAGTACTTCGTTACTCTACAATAGAATACACGTAATGTTATGATGTGCCAGATTGAGATTTAGATTCTAGTATAAGGTCAATTTCTTTTATGATCGATTCTTTATGGTATTTAATTCTAGTAAATACATAGAGTTCTGCCTTCTTTACCTCCTTAAATGACAATATTCTCTTAAACATTGAATCAATCGCAAATACATCATTACCGAAGACAGGTTATGGATCAGAAACGACCACAGAAATAGAATGTATTACTGGAAGAAAACCTATAGCTTTTGCACAGTTTGTAAAAGATTATGCTGAAGCATTTAGATAAAGTTAGCTTGTGACGCGAACCTGATTTATCGTGGTAAGTAATAATAGATTATTATAGTATAGGAAATAAATCAGCGATTATAACACTTACTAATGAGGAAAAGTCTGAAAAGTATTCGAATGATGTTAGAGCAGATCTTGATTTAAGAACAATCTTACCCACTATTCTGCCATCATTATAGGAGAACCTATCACCATTGCCTTCAGGGTAGAGTGTTAAAGAGGAGCACAATGATAATTCCCCTAGTAATGAATTTAATTCAGAAGAAGAATAACTAAATGTACTGTATATCGGACCAAATATTTAGTTTAATATATTTATGGCCGACATCATGATAATTAAATAATTGGACAAGATCACAAAACTAAACAATCAGAATCAGAATACACCATCATTATCATTATGTATGTACTTTTTGATCTGTTCTTTCATAATTTTGATAATCATAATTTATTTATTGCCATTTACAGATCTTTCAAAAGTATTTTCACAATTTGATCAAATAGATCGAGGAATGACTAATTTCACAGAACTCTTCGAAGATGAATTGACTAGTGAAAAAGTATGTGGACTAGATTTTTGCTCTTTGTATCTTGATGTTAAATATCAAAGTCCATATACAATAGTGTTAGAGGGCAAATTATTAAGATTAGCAGAAAATACCATTGGATATATAACTAATGATCTAATTTGGAAAGGGGTTGATATGCTAAAAGAGGTAGGTTATATCATTGATTCAGTTCAGTTGTCAGGGTTTGGAACCGAAACTAATCCATATACATATCATATTATAATGTCAAGAGCTATTAATTCAACATATCCTACAGAATAGTCTAAAAGAGTTTAAAAGGTTTAAGAGATAGATGCACCTAACCCGTAGCATTTATAGAAATAGAAGTGCAATAATATATATGTCAGAATTCGGAAAACCTCAACCATGTAAAAATAATTGCGGAGGTTGGATATACTTTGATAGAGATAGTAAAGTGGGCCATCCATCATTTGATAAGTGGATCCCATTACAATACGATAATGATAATGGTATAAAAACAGACGAACCACATCGTTGTCCGAACAAACCGTATTATGTAAGTAATAAGGATACTAGTCATAGTACTAACATATTACCAATATCAGAGTCAGAAGAAGAAGTTGCTGCTGCTTTGGATGCAAAAGTTGTAGCAGAAGACACGGTATCAAAAGAAGATCGCATTATAGATATGATGAATAGAATGATGATAAAACTAGATCGTCTTCTTGGATTGTTAGAAGGAAAGAAAGGTAACAATAACTAGATGAAATATCTATTTTCTTGTTTTATGAATATAGATATTTCAGATTACATTTAAAAATTCCTGTATTTCAAACAAGCTTGACAACTCTTTAGAAATTTGATCACAGAATATTCCAAGAAGTTCAAAATCAACCGGTGAAAAATATCTCTCACTAAATATAGCTAGGACACCAACAGCCGTATTTCTATACATTATAGGATAGCCTGCAAATGATCTTAACTTCTCTTTTTTTGCCCAATCCTGATGTCTTATTCTTGGATCATTTGGCACGTCATTCGTAATAGCTGGTTTATGGGTCTTTACTATTGGACCTATTTTATTTGAATCAACGCCCATCTTTGAAAATTCGCCATTAATGTTTTTATACATCCCTGCGCTATATTTCAAAATTAAATTCTTTCTATCTTTGTCCAGTAACCATATACGGGCAAATTTTGCATCAAAATACTTGACCAGACTCTCCACTATTAACTGCAGTTTGACATTAAGATTCTCATGTTTTTTCAAAGAGTTAAGAATCTTATAAACTCGCCATTTCCTTTCATTAAGCTGTTGTTCATCAAAAACTACATACGGTGATGCTTTTATTGTACTTGATTCATAGGAACGATAATCTTGAATTAACTCTGCAAACCTATGCAGAAAGTTGTCGCTCTCCAGTTCATACTGTTCTGTAGAATCAAAAATAAAATGGCTTACCCAATCCAAATCACCATTCAATCTTGCAGAATAAACACAAAATGCCGCTTCTTCAACGTATTTATTCAATCTATCTATTAGAATGTGAGAATCCTTAGTAAATCTGAATTTAAGCATGATTGTTCTGCTTATCTTTTCTGAAGTGAGTGAAGGATTAAAGATTGCTGAATAACCCAAGACAATATTATTTTGTTCTAATCTTCGTAATCTATATCTTATCGCTCTTTCTGTTATCTTATACCCTATATTTTTGAGGTTATTTGCGATATCAACAGCGGGGATACGTGCGTTCTTACTGAGGCTAGAGAGGATTACCTTATCAATTTCATCAATTATCAAAATGTCAAAATAGTATATATCATATGATTCTTATTATGATATCTTTTGTAAATCATATGATACCAGAAGATGATAGGACGATACCTAACAGATGTTACCCATGGATATCTAAAGCTCTTTCTTAGCGCTGTTCGAAATAACTCGTCTTTCACAACATAATGGTCTAGTCTTGGGTTTCGGCGAGCAAATCGGTTACGAAAATAGATTAACAACATCCAAGATCTAGAATCAGAGATTGGCGCACAAATCCCATCCCATAATCTTCGAAACAGATAGAAAGAAAGTCTTGAAGAAATAACTTTTTACTTCTAATTATTTTTTACTTAGAGTTATTTTTAGGTGCTCTTGGAAAGCCGCTCTGTGTAGCTCTAAAGCTTTGTTCCCATATGCCTGCAAGCCGCATTGTATTCCATCTCTACAGGTCACTTCAAATGAATACGCAACCCCGTTAGCTAGATGCGACAAACTCGAGTTAATTTCAGCTATTTGGCCTGAGTTTCGTAAATCATTCAACGCGTCTATGCTGCTGCTGTAGCTAGTGGACGTGGTTTGAAGTGTTTCTTTCTTCAACAAATATTACATAGGTAGCGGAGCAGATTAGTACTGCTTAAAAATCGTTATGAATCTTTATAATGGATGCTAAATTGGACACATAAAACATAGCAATAAAAGCATGTTTGCCGCAGCTCAAGATAAAATGTATATCTCTCTAAATACATCTTAACATGAAGCTGAGCTGTCGCATGAGTACACCAACTTAGCAAAGATTCATGCGTAAATATAAACACGTCGGATTTGCTCTTTTTCGTTCAATTCAATACCATAGCAGTTTCAGCTGTTTGCGGCGCAAAGCTCATAGCCATTCCCATACGACCTGTAACAAACGCTGCAAGAATTGAAAATATTCTTTTCATACAGGAAATAATAAATCGAGAATATATTATATTGACTCAGGTTCGGTTATGAGTTATCAAATATTACGTTTAACTATCCAGAGATCAGTGTTGTTGTATTTGACAAATTATAAATTTTAGCTAGACACGCTTTAAGAAGAAGCTACAGTTCTCACAGCTATATGCCAATGCATCGAAGCTGGAGCACAATTCCCATTGAACAAGATGGGTGTATCAGAATATTGTATAATATTCTGATAGTCAATTGAGTCTAATGACATATCAATAATTAATCATATATTTTTACGGTATTCATGTTGCCATATGGGATCATTCTCGCGTCTACATTCGAAGATGGAATATAACGCGATTATCTCTCATGGCCAAATTTTAATGATTGTTGGAGTGTCAAACAATTATCTCATTATAGTTCTTATGGAAAAAATATCAGATATATGAGAGCGTTCGAATTTGCCTAATTCAGATAAACTCTGTCATCTCTCAACTATTAGATATGAACTCCAAATATATGTTCGTAGTAGCAGCAATGGCAGTCATGCTCATCGGAGCAACAGCTTTTGCAACAGACAGCGCATTTGCAGATGGAAAAAAGAAATATGGTAAGAATCAAGCGACATCACAAGCAAACGCTTGTGGAAATGATAAACTACCAATGTATGTCTTCTGTCAAAACACTAACTCACAAGTTCAGGGCGAAGAAAACGCAGTAGCACTAGACGGCGTCCAAAGTAATGAAGAAGATCGCAAAGACAAGAAAGATCATGATGGCGATGGCGGTCACGGCGGTAACAACGGTGATTACTAAGAAGACTGGTAAAGAGAATAACTGCAAAAGCATAAGCTTAAAGCATTCACCTAATTCTTTTTTTTATTTTCGTGTAATTAATACTAGTTGTAATGTTGATAATGAAGCCGAAATATTACAAAGCATTACAAAAGACATCATGAAAAATTAATTCATCATCTAGTTAGTCACTAAATAGATTTTATCTATAGACTTCTCTCTACCTCTTAACTGAGCTCCAGCAACCTCTCAATTGAGTTTGATTCAACCTGTAGTACTTCTACTGGAATTATCATTCTTTGATTCATCTTAATGACTAATTAGAAACCAAAGCTTCAATGTTAGAAAGTGACATCAAAGAGGTATATGTAGATGGTGTTGAAAGAGATTCGCACTTCTAGAAACAGTGATGCTTATCACCACCACATGGCAATAGATATTAAAACTAGCTAGATTTGTAGTCTGACAGTCTAGCTGAATCATTACTAGTAGCAGTATCACCTAGATCTTCATCAGTAGGTGAAATATCAGGAATTATTATAATTTGCTTATAATAAGCAACATTACTTAATATGGTTAGAGGGATATTCAGGGTTGGGTGAATTAATGCGATACATTCAGAAAAACGGTCAATTTCTCAAATATTTGATGGGTTGAAATAACCCCGGACCTCAACAGTCTCTCTTACGGTATTCACTTCGCCTTCGACTTTCCATCTACCGACATTTAAATGCGATAACCGAGGAGAAGATGTCCACATTGTTCCCTTACCAGATACTCTTGCAATTCCGCGTTGATTTGGAGCCATTTAAGTCCCTATGCCAATTCCAGTAATAGTTTCGCCTTTATTATTAGTTATATGTAAATATCTTATAGTTAGAGTTGCACTTCCATCTGCTAACATTGTACTTTCGACTATGTCCCAATGAACTCCTGAATAGTGTTTTCCGGTAACCTGGCCTTTATCATTGCACTCAAATCTTAATATTCCGTTGCTTCATTTTAGACAATTCTGACCGACAATCCTGACAGATACTGGCAATCCCGCTAGGGAAATCATTCTGACACTTTATTGTCAGTCAAGACAAGTAATACGTTCGACATCTAACGAGTGTGGAATAATATCGTAACTGCAAATTTGATAAAAGCATTCAATACACTTTGTTAATGTCAGCGATTTAGGCTTGACAATGTTTACGAAAATTCATTTCTCAGTTAACGGTGTTAACATATTAAAAGCAATACACTATGTGGCTTCCAAAGATTCAATCTTTAATATTAATACTTCCAAATTGATAGTAGAATGTCAAACTTTAATGCAACTATTCTTGTGGAAACACTCAAGAGCAGATCAGAAATTTGAGAGTCTTGTATTGACCAAGTTGCCTAAATAACTAGTACTAATTTCAATATTTTTACACTAGCCTGATGGATCGTATTCAGTATTATCTTGTAAGTTGATTATAGCTGTATGAAACGGGTTAAAGAATGTACTTGTGGTCGTACGATAGCAGATTTTCATTCATTAGAATTTGCAATAATTGGGAGTCAAATTGAGCTTCGATGCAATAATTGTAATGGTCTGATTCGATGGTGGAATGATCTTAGCAAGAGTGCGGCACAATTCAGACGAACGTGGTCAGATGAAGAACGCTGGGCTATGCGATAATTCTAACAGAAAAAATATCAGATTTAAATGGAAGTCTGATTGTGCTTAATTCAGATAAACAGTACTTTTGTTTTGCTCTCAGAATGAATGCTAAATCCATGTTCATTATAGCATGGCAGTTATGCTAGTTGGTGCAACAGCACTTGCAACCGAAGATGCATTCGCAGACAAAAGAAGTACGACAAGAACCAAGCGACATCACAAGCAAACGCTTGTGAAAATGATAAACTACCAATGTATGTCTTCTGTCAAAACACTAACTCACAAGTTCAGGGCGAAGAAAACGCAGTAGCACTAGACGGCGTCCAAAGTAATGAAGAAGATCGCAAAGACAAGAAAGACGCAAATCCTAAGATACCGCCATCTAATACTGATTTGGCAAAGCTGGGAGACGCGTAGTGGCAGTGGGCTTATAATTTAGATACTGAAGATGTAGGCAATCCATTTCTTGACAACAGCTTATCATGTACACTTGGCCAACAGTCGAATGGATTACTTTTTCTAACTGGAACAGCAGGAATATTTACACCTGAAGGGGGAGTAGAACAAGGCGAAACTGATTTTACGCGCAGCTGTACTGTAAAAGTGGGAACCCAGCTATTTATTCCATTACTTGTAACAGAATGCTCTCCTATAGAATTTGGTCTCAATGGACCATGTGGTAATACTCCCGAGGAATTAAGAGCAAGTGCAAATGAATTGATGAACCCGGATTTCATAAACTCATTGACATTAGAAATTAATGGAGTTTCGGTTCCTAAAGAAAAGTTGTTATAATATAATAGAGCAGAGTCTCCCAGAGATGGATTTTCGTTGACAATTGCACCAAATAATGCATTTGGGTTAACCCAGGATACCATGGTACCACCACCGGTATCTCTTCCAGCAACCGTTAATTCAGTGGCTGTCGGTTACTGGACTCTATTACATCCTCTATCTCCAGAGGAACATACGATCAAATTTGGGGGATCAATATCATTTCCAAATAGTGGAACATTTAGAACAGGAGTGACTTATTTGTTGGATGTAATGCCCCAGGGGCACTGAGATCGGTCTATGTAGCTTTAAGAAAGTTAATCAGAAACTATTGAGGGAGAACCTGCAGCCGCTAGAGATTCGTTTCTCTAATCATTTTTATCTTCTTGAAATGATGGATAATCTCATATCCTGCTGATTTAAAATCGTCACTGTGTTACTGATTGTTTAATTGTCTAATCGGGATGATAATAGTTCAATCTTCAATATCATAGCTTATTTCTAATGCGTGTTTATGAGGTACTTCTTTGTATATGTGCCTTATTATCTATAGTAAATCAGAGCTAATTATGTTCGAATACAAAACAAATGAAGATCAACAAAGCAAAATCTATGTACGATACTTAGAGTTTTGTAACTTGAGGTGGGTTCACATAGAACACATCAAATTTTCTTATAACTACAAGAAAAATACTATGGGAGTAGAAGTAAAGGATCATGACAAGAGAATTGAATTCAATATTGATGATTTTATAGATTGGGATCGAGCGAATTATCCCAATAATCCGTGTTTGAGTTAAGTTATCACTAAGTAGATTCGACATGTTTTCGGGATGAAACGTTCCAATTTTAGATAACTAACTATTATATTTACTATCTAAGACTTGCACTCATTTTACACTATACGAATAGTTATATATACATTCTTAATGAAATAGGAGATATTACTTTCATTTCATTTTTGATCATTAGCTCGCTAATGATTATTTTTCTAAATCATCTACTCCTCTTTCATTAACCGTAAAGCGTATATCAGAATAAGGATGATACGGAGAATCAATCATCTTAGCTATTCTATTCTCGCCTGATTTTCTAAGGTATATTCTATATGTAGAAGTATGGCCTATAACATTTCCGCCTGCTGCCTTTGTTGGATCTCCAAAGAATGTATCAGGAGAAGATTGAACTTGATTAGTGATTACAATTACTATGTTAAATATTTCAGCAAGTCTTATTAATTTATGTAAAATAGAATTAAGCCTTTGTTGTCTATCCGCAAGTGTACCTCTACCTGCGAACTCTGCTCGATGAAGAGAGATAATACTATCTATTATTACTAATTTAGCGTTAAACTCATTTATGTATCTACCAAGATCTTTTATAATCAATTCCAAATGGGAACTATTATATACTTTACATATTGCAACATTCTTTAAAACTAACATTGGATCAAAACCTCTTGCCCTAGCGATCTGATTTAATCTTTCAGGCCTGAATGTTCCTTCTGTATCAATATAGATTACACCTCCATCAAGGCCTCCTTCATTTATAGGTTGTTTTGCCATAGCACATAAAGTATGACAAATCTGTGATTTGCCTGAACCAAATTCTCCATAAAATTCTGTAACAGCTTGAGTTTCCATTCCTCCTAGCAACAACTCATCCAAAGATTTAGAACCGGTAGAACATCTTAGCATAGATTTCCTTTTTTCAAGAACAAAGTCAGCGGTCACAAATTCCTTTTCTAATACATTCGATTCTCTAAGCAGTTTCTGTGCTGCCATAATGAATGCTGCAGCGCTATCCTTGGAAGAGTTAATATCTACAGCTAATTGTTCTGCACTAGTTACTGCTAGATCCATTACTGATACGATCCCTGCCTCCTTGAGCTTCTTTGCTGTTGTTGGGCCTACTCCATCAATATCTTGTATTTCAAGGTCTATAACAAACATTTTTTCGTTAGTATTGTATATAGTTGAGTCATTATTATCAAGTTCAGAAGAGTCTATATGAGGATCAGTTTGGACTTTTGTTTTTTTATCTGTCATTAACTAACGTATTATTAGTTACTGACACTTATTTAAAGGTCGAAGAACGTGGGAGGGAGGGAGGGAATCACTAGAGCTAAAATGATGATCCGCACATATTGAAAAGTATTTAAATATTATATGGCCTGTCCCCTGTCATGGTATGTCATAAAGGACATTGCTGGTTTATTCATATCTTTGAAAACGATTCGTATCAACAAAAATATTGGTATAATAGAAAGCGGAATTATTAATACAATAGTAAAATTCAAAAAAGATACAAACAAAGTAACTGGATAGATCAGGGGAATTACAGAAATTTGTAGGAAAAAATTGGCTTTTGTGCCCAAAATCTCACCTTTTGCAAGTATCCACCACAACAGGATCAAGAATAGTCCTACCAAGATTTGGTTGGCAGATAAAAAATCAAAGCTGACTAACTCTTGAGTTGTAATAATCCTATATATGAAACGGGGAGTGAATATGTTCAACCCCCAATGCAAAACCTGTAGCCGTTGCCATGGCAACAGCAAGACCAAGTCGTATTCCATAGTTTCGCGATTGCATTCTACTCATCATTAGTGTATTTTCGTGACGTGTTATCGCAGGTGGTTCATGCTCCTTAAAGCACAATGACCATCCGTACGCAACTATTGAACCCACTATAATGAGCAATCCCAGGCCCATTGAATTCTCGAGCCCACCGTAACTAAGCCCAACACCTGCCACAGGCACACACAAAGTTAATGCTATCATACCAAATGGCCTACTTGAAGCAAGCAGTGACGAGCCAAATGCTAGCAAGAACATGCTTGGGATCGCAACCCAAGCCCATTGTGCCATAAATGAAATCAACATCAAGAATATTCCAAAAAGTAATCCCATAACAACTAATTTTCTACGCTGTGCACGAGTTGGTAGCAGGCCGATGAGCGCAGCTGACAATGATCCGATCAGTAGTGATAAGCCCGCTTCGACATATCCAGTGATGATGACTACAAAGGGGATAGCTGTGATCACAGCTCCGAAACGGGCATCCCACCAGCTCCATACTATATTATTAGTTTTCATGATCTCTCCAGTTGGGAGCGTATGTACGCATTTCACATGTTACTTATGAGTTATGTCCAATTTTGACTACATGTCACATGTCACACTTACATTATATTGATGCGTACTGAATTCTCATAGTTTAAAATGATTATCTTGTTGTCAGTCAGTCACGCGCGATGGTCTTGCATATTATAATGCATTATTAAATAGTGATAACGGACAGAATCAATTCAGTTATTTATAACGACTAGGCGCGTAATTGGTGATGAGTAACTTCCCACCTAAGTGTTTTTATTTCAAGAGCAAGACTTTGGCTCGATAGACGTGTAGTCCATCATCCAGACTTACCTGGTTACCCGGGCCCGGCGGATATTCAGCTGTATGGTCTGAAAAAAACAGGGTATGTCATAAGAGAGGAGATAGGAGCAGATTTCAAATGGAAATAGTTATTCATCATTTTGATATATCCGAAATATGTACTAAATGTTGACGAGGATAAAATCGAGACAGATATTAAAAATATTCCTAATGAACTAAATGAATGGATGGGACGCATCGGTAAGACCGCTAATGAGATATACGATGATCTAGATTATCATCACATAAAGCTGAAAACTTCTGATAATGGACGATATACAGGTTTTTTATAGAAGCGAATGACTCCGGAGAGTTGGGCTGGGCCATAGAAAGGCATATGGATACTATCCCCACGTCATCCAAAGACAATATTTCAGAAAATTCTAGAGGACACTAAAACTAGGAAAGATAATATGGAAAGATCGTAAAGATTAGTTCTGATCCAATTCAGAGACAATACTGGAAGATATGATAAAGTCTATTTTTGGGTGTGCAAATGACTACCGACTCTGGTATTGATGTTGATATATTAGCGAAGAGACTATGTACCTATAGCTAATCCAATATTCAGCCCACTCCTCTCTACAATAGTTACAACGAGAAATTTGATAAGACAAAATATCATAGGTACGATACATTGGAATGATTGTGATATTATCCGCTTTACATATACAACGTTCATTAGTTGCAGCAGGTCTTACAAGGTCACTGCGTTTATTTTCTAGGAGTTTACTCGTGCGCCTGCAACACCAGCTGTAGTATGCAGATCATAACTTTAACCTTTTCTAGTATTGCACCAGCCAAAATAGCTGCAGCGTAACTAATTA
>Ga0209077_1000161_pt1 | contig 17198 bp, 14 predicted proteins | sample PPLLak1March2015_FD_187247 | JGI IMG/M metagenome (GOLD analysis project Ga0209077, IMG submission 187247) | Freshwater sediment microbial communities from Prairie Pothole Lake near Jamestown, North Dakota, USA - PPLs Lake P7 Core (1) Depth... | ecosystem: Environmental > Aquatic > Freshwater >... | reverse complement strand
TGGATGCTGGTGGCCTGGGCGGTGGCAATCGCGGCATTGGCGACCTGCGGGTTGGAGCGCGAAGCGAGTATCGCCACAGCCAGGGCAGCGAGCGAGGTGAGCGTGTTCTTCTGCGTGCCGGCAATCATGCGCGCCAGGTGATGCTGGGTGACGTGGGAAATTTCGTGGGCAAGCACACTGGCGAGCTCGGACTCGTTCTGGGCCGAAAGAATCAGGCCGGTATGAACACCAATAAAACCGCCGGGCAGCGCAAAAGCATTCAGCGTGGCATCCCTGACGACAAAAAACTCAAAACTGCGGGAAGGGTCCTCGCTGTTTTCAACCAGCCGCGCGCCCAGGGAATTAAGATAATCGGTCACTCCGGCATCGTCCAGCAACTCGCTGCTTCGGCGAATATCGCTCATGATGGATTCGCCGATGCGGCGCTCCTGCTGCGTCGACAATACCGCCCGCGAAGCATCGCCTAGGTCAGGCAGGCCATCGGCAAGAACCCGGGGCATAAAAACCCCGAGAGCAAGCAGTAAATAAATCAATTTCATGGTGATATGATAGCCGCTCCAATCAATAAGTTCACAGTTATAAGGGAGCCACGGTGAGCCAATTCACCCATTTCGACGCGCAAGGGCAGGCACACATGGTGGATGTGGGCGACAAAACTGAAACCCGGCGCATCGCCCGCGCCGCCGGAGAAATTCGCATGCAGGCCACTACCCTGCAGTTAATCCTTGCCGGCAACACAAAAAAGGGCGACGTGCTCGGCATCGCACGCATCGCCGCCATCCAGGGCTCGAAACGCACTGCGGATCTGATACCCTTGTGCCATCCCCTGGCGCTCACCAGAGTGGCGGTCGAATTCCATATTGACCAGGCCAACTCGGCGATCGGGTGTGTGGTGACCGCAGAAACGTTGGGGCGCACCGGAGTGGAAATGGAAGCACTTACCGCCGTAAGCGTCGGCCTGCTCACCATTTACGACATGTGCAAGGCAGTGGACCGGGGTATGCAGATCGGCGCCATTCGCTTGCTGGAGAAGCAGGGCGGAAAATCCGGGCACTGGCTTGCAAATTAAAAAAATAAAACACCGCGATGGACAAGACGATCATAAACAATGCACTATGTTAACCAATGAACTCGAACAAAAGACAATGGAATTATTGAAGGCGGCAAAAATCCTCATCGTCGATGATCAGGCACCCAATGTCATGCTGCTGGAAAAAATGCTGCGTGCCGAAGGCTACGACAACATCGCCGCCACCACCGATTCGCGTCAGGTATTGGAACTGTACGAGCAACAGCGCTTCGACCTAGTGATGCTGGACCTCAACATGCCCTATCTCACCGGTTTCGATGTCATGCAGCAATTGCGCGAACTGGAGTCCGATAGCTACGTTCCCATCCTGGTGCTGACCGCCCAGCCAGACATAAAAACCAAGCTGCGTGCGCTGGAGTCTGGGGCACGCGATTTCCTCACCAAGCCCTTTGACCGCCTGGAAGTGCTCACCCGCATCCGCAACATGCTGGAAGTGCGCCTCATGCACAATCAGGTGCGCGACCAGAACCGACTGCTGGAAGAAAAGGTGCAGGAACGGACCCAGGAACTTGCCGATACGCGCTTTGAAATCATCCGCCGCCTGGGGCGCGCGGCAGAATACCGCGACAATGAAACCGGGCTGCATATCATTCGCATGAGCAAGTATTCTCAACTACTAGGACGCGCGGCAGGCATGAGCGAGAGCCACGCCGAAATGCTGCTCAATGCCAGCCCGATGCACGATATCGGCAAAATCGGTATTCCCGACAGCATTCTGCTCAAACCGGGCAAGCTCGACGAAGACGAATGGAAAATAATGAAAACCCATTCAGCCATCGGTGCGGAAATTCTCTCCGGCCACCCCTCCGACTTGATGAGCATGGCAAGCCAGATCGCCCTTGCGCACCACGAAAAATGGGATGGCTCAGGCTACCCACATGGCCTCATGGGGGAAGGTATCCCGCTTGAAGCACGCGTGGTGGCAATTTGCGACGTATTCGACGCCCTCACCACTGCCCGTCCGTACAAGAAAGCCTGGCCGGTGGAAGAGGCCATCACCTATATCGCCGATAACAGCGGCAAGCATTTCGACCCTGCGCTCACCCAGCTTTGCCCCGAAATATTGCCGGAAATCCTCGAAATCCGGGAACGCTATGCCGAACCGGGCAGTCATTAAACGACGCTGCCACACAACGCTCCATAACCCCGAAAAGCACACCGACCATGTTTGAATTCATGTTTTTCGATCACGAATTGCGCCAGAAATTCATGGCGTTCGCCCATGAACAAGGCATCGCGTGCCATGCCGTGGAGGACAACATGGGCATGATCGCAGCGGTTCCAGAAGATATTCCGGATGCTGTTTCCGATGCCCTCGATGGCTACTATGACGAACTGATGGAGCAGCAGGCTGATCTGGTAGACGCAACCGATGGTACAGCGACCCACCAGGCTGCCGGCATCCGCGTTACGCTGCAGGATGGCCAGCCCTGCATGATCAGACTCGAGCCCAAACTGGCCAACCGGCTGCTCGCCGCCTTCACCCTAGAAGAAATGCAAACGCTGGTGCAGGCCATCGCACGCAACCTGGAAAATCCGGACGATGGGCCAGTCTGCAAGCGCTAGAGCTCGCCTGGGCAGCCCGGTTTGTGAGCCAGCTCGGCCTCCCATAAGCTTTTCCTGCTCGCCCATAAATTTAGATCAGGTCTACTTATCAACTGATTAATAAATTTCGGTTGAGCAAACCCTGTGTTTCTTGATAAATTTCGTTTTTTCAACACGATCGGGCATAGTCATGCCCTGCATGCCTTACGGTTTATTCACACGGCACGTAAGTATAAAATCGCCCCGCCAGCTTTCCCCATAACAGGAAGAGACTGCGCCCGGTTTCAAGACTGGCGCGAGGCCAGATTGGATTTGCTACATTAGAAAATTCTGTTTTGTTAATAGATGGCGCAGCCATCCACTGTGGAAAGTTAAATGAGCGCTGAGATTCAGTTCGATAATCACGACAAACAGGAAGTCAAGAACACCACCTGTTACATGTGCGCCTGCCGCTGCGGCATCCGCGTCACGCTGCGAGGCGGCGAGGTACGCTACATCCAGGGCAACCCGGATCATCCGCTCAACCAGGGCGTGATCTGCGCCAAGGGCTCGTCCGGGATCATGAAGCAGTATTCCCCGGCGCGCCTGACCGTGCCGCTGCGCCGCAAGGCGGGCAGCGAGCGCGGCGCGGGAGAGTTCGAGGCGATTTCCTGGGACGAGGCGTTCGGCATGCTGGAGGAGCGCCTGGCGCACATCCGCGCCACCGACCCAAAAAAATTCGCCCTCTTTACCGGGCGCGACCAGATGCAGGCGCTGACCGGCCTCTTCGCCAAGCAGTTCGGCACGCCTAACTACGCCGCCCACGGCGGTTTCTGTTCGGTCAACATGGCGGCCGGCATGATCTACACCATCGGCGGCTCATTCTGGGAGTTCGGCGGCCCCGACCTCGACCGCGCCAAGCTGTTCGTGATGATCGGCACGGCCGAGGACCACCATTCCAATCCGATGAAAATCGCGCTATCCAAGTTCAAGCGTAACGGCGGCCGCTTCATCTCGATCAACCCGGTACGCACCGGCTATTCGGCCATTGCCGACGAATGGGTGCCGATCCGCCCCGGCACCGACGGCGCGCTGCTGCTGGCGCTGAACCACGAAATCATCCGCCAGGGCCTGTACGACCGCGATTTCCTGGTGCACTACTCGAACGCGGCAGAACTGGTGAATCTCAACGATGCCAGCAGCGAATGCGGCATGTTCGTGCGTACCGAAGTGCCCGAGGAAGAGGGCTGCTTCGACCCACAGAACAAGTTGTGGTGGGATCGCAACAGCGACAAGCCGGTGGTGACCCATTCCCCGGGAGCCGATCCCTTCCTGCTAGGCGAATTTACCCTCAAGGATGGCACGCCGCTCAAGCCCGCCTTTCAGCTTCTGCAGGATCGCGTCAAGGATTACACCCCGGAATGGGCGGAAGGCATTACCGGCATTCCCGCCGCCACTATCCGCCGCCTGGCGCACGAAATGGGCATTACCGCGCGCGACCAGCGCATTGAATTGCCCATTGCCTGGACCGACACCTGGGGCAAGGAACACGAAACCGTCACCGGCAATCCCGTCGCCTTCCACGCCATGCGTGGCCTGGCGGCGCATTCCAACGGCTTCCAGACCATCCGTTCGCTGGCCATCCTGATGTCGCTGCTGGGCACCATCGACCGTCCCGGCGGTTTCCGCCACAAGGTGCCGTTCCCGCGTCCGATACCGCCTTGCGCCAAGACGCCCAAGGGACCGGAAGGGGTGCGCCCGAATACGCCGCTCGACGGTATGGCGTTGGGCTGGCCGGCCGAACCGGACGATCTGTTCGTGGACGAAAATGGCGGCCCGGTGCGTATCGACAAGGCGTTTTCCTGGGAACACCCGCTGGCTGTACACGGCCTGATGCACAACGTCATCACCAACGCCTGGCGCGGCGACCCCTACAGCATCGACACGCTGCTGATCTTCATGTCCAACATGGCGTGGAATTCGACTATGAACACCGTCTCGGTGCGCGACATGCTCAACGACAAGCGCGAGGATGGCGAATACAAGATTCCGTTCCTGGTGGTGTGCGACGCTTTCCACTCGGAAACGACCGCATTCGCCGACCTGGTATTGCCGGACACTTCCTACCTGGAACGTCATGACGTGATGTCCATCCTCGACCGGCCAATTTCCGAGTTCGACGGCCCGGTGGACGCGGTGCGCGTTCCTATCGTGCCGCCCAAGGGCGAATGCAAGCCGTTCCAGGAAGTGCTGATCGAACTGGGTGCGCGCCTGAAACTGCCGGCCTTTACCCACAAGGATGGCGCCCGCAAATATCGTGACTATCCCGACTTCATCGTCAACCACGAAACCGAGCCCGGTTCGGGCATCGGCTTCCTCGCCGGCTGGCGCGGCAAGGGCGGTGAAAAATCCATGCGCGGCGAACCCAACCCGCGCCAGTGGGAAATGTACGCCCAGAACGGTGGCTTCTTCCACCACGAACTGCCGCGTTCCTACCAGTACATGCGCAACTGGAACCAGGGTTATCTGGAATGGGCGCAGCGCAACCGCATCACGCGCTACGCCGAACCGATCTCGATCCACATCTACTCGGAAGTGCTGCAGAAGTTCCGTCTTGCCGCCCAGGGCAAGGGAGATGGGCGCCAACCACCGGAGCACTTGAGAAAACGCATCGAAACCTATTTCGATCCACTGCCGTTCTATTATGAGACGCTGGAGTCGCAGCTCACCGATACCCACAAATATCCGCTCAATGCCATCACGCAGCGGCCGATGGCGATGTACCACTCTTGGGATTCGCAGAACGCCTGGCTGCGCCAGATTCATGCCCACAACTTCCTCTTCGTCAACCCGAAAACCGCCGCCGCGCAAGGCATAGCCGACGGCGGCTGGATGTGGGCCGAATCGATGCACGGCAAGGTGCGCTGCATGTGCCGTTTTTCCGAAGCGGTGGAACCGGGCACAGTGTGGACCTGGAACGCCATCGGCAAGGCTGCCGGCGCGTGGGGGCTGGATGCCGATGCCAACGAGGCGAAAAAAGGCTTCCTGCTCAACCACCTGATCAGTGAGGAACTGCCGGCTCACGATGCCGGCACCCACCTCTCCAACTCCGACCCGATAACCGGTCAGGCAGGCTGGTTCGACGTGCGAGTGCGCATCTACCCGGCAGATGCTGATGAAACGCAAGAAACCTCGCCGCAATTCGAACCCCTCAAGCCAGTACCGGGGATGGCGCAAAAAAGGCCTGACTGGTTCGCCTTCTTTGCCGGAAAAGGAGACTGGAAATGACTCAACTCGCCCTCGTCATCGACCTTAACGTCTGCGTCGGCTGCCATGCCTGCGTCACCAACTGCAAGGAATGGAACACCTCCGGCATGGCCGGACCGCTGTCCGATTTCAACCCCTACGGCGCCGACCCGACCGGTACTTTCCTCAACCGGGTGCAGACCTTCGAGGTCGGAACCTTTCCCAACACGGAAACGGTGCATTTCCCCAAGTCCTGCCTGCATTGCGAGGAACCGCCGTGCGTGCCGGTGTGCCCGACCGGCGCCTCATACAAGCGCAAGGAAGACGGCATCGTGCTGGTGGATTACGACAAGTGCATCGGCTGCAAGTATTGCTCCTGGGCGTGCCCATACGGTGTGCGCGAGATCGACGAGAAGCAGAAGGTGATGAAGAAATGCACCCTGTGCGTGGACCGCATCTACGACATGGGACTGCCGGAAAAGGAACGCAAGCCGGCCTGCGTGCTCGCCTGCCCGACCAGCGCGCGCCTCTATGGCGACGTGCATGACCCGGAGTCCGAAGTTTCGGTGGCGATCCGCGAAAACAGTGGTTACCAGCTCATGCCGGAATGGGGCACCAAGCCGTCGAACCATTACCTGCCGCGGCGCAAAACGCAGTTGCGCATTCACGACGACGAGCTGATGCGCGCCGACAATCCACTCAAGAAGGAGCGTTTGCTGCCCAAGCCAGATAAGAACGAGCCTTCGCTGGACGATGTGACCTCTTGGTAATGGCTAATTGAAAAAATGGAGTAATTGACCGTGCATCCTGCCTTTTCCGTAATTTTTCTCACCACCCTGATTGGTGTTGGTCAGGGCTTATTCCTGGCGCTGTACACCGGCCAGGTTTACGCCCTGTTCAACGTGCTTTCCGAACGAGGAGACCACCATTTTTATGCCATGGGCAGCCTGATCGCACTGGTATTTCTGGTCGCAGGACTGGCCGCTTCTTTTTTCCACCTTGGCCGCCCCGAACGTGCCTGGCGCTCCGCCACCCAGTGGCGCACTTCCTGGCTGTCGCGCGAAGTGATCGTGCTGCCGGCATTCATGGCCTGCGTATTTATTTACGGCATGGCGCATTATTTCACCTGGGACATGCCACTGTTCACGCTGGGTGAAACCCTGCAAGTCGACTTCATCATGCTGGTCGGCGCCGTCGGCACCCTGTTGTGCTTCGCACTGTTCGTCAGCACCGGCATGATCTACGCCTGCCTGCGTTTCCTGCAGGAGTGGCACACCCCGCTCACGGTAAGCAACTTCATCCTGCTCGGCGGTGCATCCGGCTTCGCCCTTGCCACTGCGTACGCTGCCCTCGCCGCTCCGGGGTTAACCGGCTTCTACGGCAAATGGGCGCTGATCATCACGGTACTCGCCTTTGCCTCACGCCTGGCGTCACTGGTGAGAAACCACAAGCTCAAGCCAAAGTCCACGCTGCAAAGTGCCATTGGCGTGCGACACGCCAAAATTGCGCAACAATCGCAGGGCTTCATGGGTGGCTCATTTAATACGCGCGAGTTTTTCCACGGCAAATCCGCAAGCATGTTGCGCTCGGTAAAATGGCTCTTTATTGCCCTGACTTTCGCGCTGCCCTTCGTATTTCTTGCCTGGGGATTATCGATCAATTCCACCGGCCTGCTGTTGATGGCATTTGCCGTGCAATACGTGGGACTGATAGCCGAACGGTGGTTCTTCTTCGCTCAGGCGAATCATCCGCAAAATCTCTACTACCAGACGATTTCTTGACCGGCACCTGGAAAGCGGGCCAACCCGACCCGCACGCCGGGTGGCGCCGTTTTTTTAGTTTTTTAGTGGCTTGCATAATGGTCAAAATTTGGTATATTAGCGTTCTCTAAAGTTCTGCCCGATTTAACGCGAGGAGTAATCATGTTCGGTATCCAGGAAATTGACATTGGCGGTCTGGAAAAAATGCAGTCGGAAGGCAAGATCAAGCTGATCGACGTTCGTTCAGAAGGCGAAGTAGCGCGCGGCTATATCGCGGGCGCCGAGCACATTCCGATGCATCTCATTCCCTTGAAGGTAAACGAACTGTGCGCTGAGACGCCCACCGTGTTTTACTGCCAGAGCGGCGCACGATCCGGTCAGGTCACCGCCTTCCTCTCCCAGCAGGGGTTCCGCAACGTGATGAATCTGCAGGGTGGAATCATGGCCTGGATGCGTTCCGGCCAGATGCTCGCGACACCAGCCTAAATTTAAGGTTGCAATAATTCCGCAACTAAACTATAAATAATGCCTTTTTCGTTGGCCACAATTAACCTGTTTAGGAGACTTACATGAATGCTGATAAAGAACTGGATGCACGCGGCCTGAACTGCCCCCTGCCAATTTTGCGCGCCAAGAAAGCCCTGGCCGAAATCGGCTCCGGTCAGGTATTGAAGATCCTCTCTACCGATCCAGGCTCCGTAAAAGACTTCCAGGCTTTTGCCAAACAAACCGGCAATGAACTGATGGCCTCTACCGAAGCTGGTGGCGAGTACACCTTCTTCATGAAGAAAAAATAATAAAAATATAGCTGAACAGAAACAGGCGTCCGCTAAATCACATAAAACAGCAAGAGGGGCTTAGAGATGGATGACCAAAAGAAACTAACGATTATCGCCACCAAGGGGACACTGGACTGGGCCTACCCGCCCTTCATTCTGGCTTCCACCGCAGCGGCGCTGGGCTACGAGGCGACGATATTCTTCACTTTCTACGGCTTGCAATGTTTGCGCAAGGATCTGTCCTGCCTCAAGGTCAGTCCACTCGGCAATCCAGGCATGCCCATGAAGATGCCGTTCGGCCCAAAATGGTTCAAGGGCATCAACTGGAACATTCCCAATTTCATCCAGGCCAACATCCCCTGGTATGAAGATGTTGCCACGGCGCTGATGAAAAAAACCATCGGCAATAACGGCGTGGCGACCATCGCAGAATTGCGCGAACTGTGCCAGGAAGCTGAAGTCAAGTTTCTGGCCTGCCAGATGACGGTCGAACTGTTCGGCTTCGATCATGGCGACTTCATCGACGGCATCGAGTATGTTGGCGCAGCCACCTACTTCGAATACGGCGGCGAAGCTGATATCAGCCTGTTCATCTAAGTAATTGGATGGCGAAGAAACCGGCCTTGCGCCGGTTTTTTTTCGCCCCTACAATGGGATTGGCAATTGACCTGCCCACCGCTTGCACACCTGCTACCCGCACGTCCACTTCGTTGGCACTTAGACTGGAATCATGATGAGAACACCTCCGCACTTCAAGCTCGTGGCACTCGGCCTTTTCGCCATATTGGCCTTGCCGGGCTGCGCGAAGAAAGCCGAGGAAAAAAAGCCCGGCCCACCCCCGGCGATGATCACGGTCACCCAGGCAGAAACCCGGGACGTACCAGTGGTGGAACGTTCAATCGGCGAAGCTGACAGTGCCACCGCGCCAAAAATTGGCGCTGAAGTCTCGGGCCGCATCATCAAGGTTCTCGTTGACATGGGCGATGCGGTAAAAAAGGGCCAACTGCTGGCGGAGATCGATGCCTCGGACTACCTCGCTGATGCCCGGCGCCAAGGGGCCCAAGCTGAAACACAACAGAAACTCACTGAACGCTATCGTGACCTGTCCAAAAGAGGTTTTGTCTCCTCATCCAGGCTGGAAGAAGTCGAGGCGCAAAATATTTCGACCCGCGAACAACTCACCCGCGCCAGCAAAAATCTTTCCCGCACCCGCATCGTCTCCCCGCTGGATGGCCGCGTGGATAGCCGATTTGTCTCCGTGGGTGACTGGATCGACCTCGGCAAACCGGTATTTCAGCTCTCCACCAGCGAAGCGCTGCGCATCCGCCTGCCCTTCCCGGAAACCGTTGCCCAGCGCATCAAGGTTAGCCAAGACGTCAGGTTGTCCACGCCCACCGCACCGGACAAGGAAATCAGCGGAAAAATCACGCAGCTACGCCCCATGGTCGGCGCCAATAGCCGGTCGTTTGATGTCATTGTCGAGGTGGCCAACCCCGGTGACTGGCGCCCCGGTTCATCGGTCAACGGTGAAGTACTGATCGAAACCCATCAGGGCGCAGTGACCATACCGGAGGAAAGCGTGGTTTTGCGCCCGGCGGGTGAGGTCGCCTATGTGGTGGAAAACGGCAAAGCCATGCAACGCGTGGTTAAAACCGGCGTCAAGCAGAGCGGCTATGTGGAAATCATCGACGGCCTGCGCGCCGGCGAAACCGTGGCAGTCGACGGCGCGGGCTACCTGACCGACCAGGCGAACGTGACAATCAAGCAGGAAAAAGCTGCGGAGCCGTCCAAATGACGCTGCCAGAGCTTTCCATCAAGCGTCATGTATTTGCCTACATGATGTCGGCGGTGCTGGTGCTGGTCGGTATCATCGGCTATCAGCGCATGGGCATTGACCGCTTTCCCCATATCGAATTTCCCATGGTGTCGATTACCACCACGCAGAAGGGTGCCAATCCGGAAATCATCGACGCCTCCATCACCAACATCATCGAAACCGCCATCAACAGCATACCGGGGATCGAACACATCAACTCGACCTCCTCACCCGGCGTGTCGATCGTCGCCATCACTTTCGACCTCAACAAGGATGTCAATGCAGCGTTCAACGAAGTCCAGGCAAAGATCAACCAGGTGCTGAAAAGCCTGCCCAAGGACGCCGATCCACCGGTAGTCGCCAAGGTGGAAACCAATGCCAGCCCGGTCATGTGGCTGGCGTTGCAGGGCGACCGCACCCAGCAGCAACTCAACCAGTACGCCCGCAACATCATCAAGAAACGCCTTGAAACCATCAACGGTGTGGGCGAGGTCCGCCTTGGCGGGCGCCGCGACCGCACCATCCGGGTCAACGTCCTGCCCGACAAACTGGCGGCGCACAACATTACCGCGCAGGACCTGATCAACGCCTTCGGCCGCGAGCACATTCAACTGCCGGGTGGCTTTGTCACCGGTGCAAAAACCGAATACCTGCTGAAGCTGGATCTGGAATTCCATCAGCCGGAACAACTCGAGGAACTGATCGTCGCCTATCGCAACGGCGCCCCGATCAAGCTGAAACAGGTCGCCGAAATCGAGGACGGCCTCGCCGATTACCGCCAGATGGCGCGCTTCAACGGCAAGCCCAGCGTCGGTATCGGCATCGTCAAGGTGGCCAACGGCAACACCGTGGCGATCATCGACGCGGTGCAAAAACGCCTCGACAACGAGATCATCCCGCAACTACCGCCCGGCATGACTATTAAGCTGGCCTCCAACGACGCCATTTTCATCAAGGAAATGGTCAAGTCGCTGCAGGAACACCTCATCGAAGGCACGCTGCTGGCCTCCCTGATCGTGCTGATTTTCCTCAAGAGCCTGCGCTCCACGCTGATCATCGCTGTGGCCATCCCGGTGTCGCTGATGGGCGCCATTGCGGTGATGTATTTCGCCGGCTTCACCTTCAACTCCCTCACCCTGCTGGCCCTGCTGCTGCTAATCGGCGTGGTGGTGGATGACGCCATCGTGGTGCTGGAAAACATCTTCCGTCACCGCGAAACCATCGACAAGGACCCCGTTACCGCCGCCATCTCCGGCAGCCGCGAGGTGGTGTTCGCCGTGCTGGCGGCCACCCTTTCGCTGGTGTCGATTTTTGCGCCGGTCATCTTTCTCGGCGGCATCATCGGCCAGTTCTTCAAATCCTTTGCCGTGGTGGTGACCTTTGGCGTGCTGGTGTCGCTGTTCGTCTCCCTGACGCTGACGCCGATGCTGTGTTCGCGCTATCTCAAGGTGGAGAAGCAGCATGGCCGGATCTATTACTTCCTGGACCGCTTTTTCCACCGCCTCGATGACTTTTACCGAGCCATGCTCGACCACGCCCTGGCGCACCGATGGAAAATCGTCTTGCTTACCATCGTCATCGTGCTCTCTTCCAGCTGGTTCTTTGCCAACGTGGGCAAGACCTTCGTGCCGGAAGAGGACGAAGGCCGCTTCATGGTGCTGGTCAAGGCGCCACTCGGTTCGAGCATCGACTATACCGATGGCCGCCTCCGGGAAGTCGAGGCGGTGCTGGCGAAACACAAGGAAATCACCAGCTACTTTTCCGCCATCGGCCTGGGCCAGGCCGGGCAGGTCAACGAGGCCTTTGCCTATGTGCGCATGGTCAACCGCGAAGAGCGCAAGCTCAAACAATACGAACTGCTGCCCATCCTGCGCAAAGAACTGGCCCAGATCCCCGGCGTGCGCGCCTTTGCCGCCGCCGTACCCATTGTCGGCGGGCAGCGCGGCGAACCGCTGCAATTCATCGTCTCTGGCCCCAACCTGCAGGAAGTGGCCAAATATTCCAAGCAACTTTTGGGGAAACTTGCCAACGAACCCGCTCTGGGGCGTGTCGACCTGAATTTACAGCTCGATCTACCGCAGTTGGTGATGCAGCTTGACCGCACCCGCGCAGCCAGCCTGGGGCTGTCCGCCAGCGAGGTGGCACTGGCCGTCAACATGCTCACCGGCGGCATCGACGTGGCGCGCTACAACGACGAACCAGGCGATGGCGAGCGCTACTATGTGCGCCTCAAGTCCAAGGGCGGTGAAATTACCCAACCCTCGGACCTGTCCAAGGTTTACCTGCGCAGCGCTAGTGGCCAATTAGTGCGGCTCGACACCGTCGCGGAATTCAGAAAAAAGCTGGGTGCCGCCACCATCGGGCGCATGGATCTGCAGTATGCAGGCCAGTTTTTTGCCACACCCGCCATACCACTGGGCGATGCGGTAACTATGGTTAAAGCGGCGGCGACCGACATCTTGCCCATGGGCTACAGCATCAAGATGGTGGGTCAGGCCGAGGAGATGGGCAAAACCGTGAACTACATGATCTTCGCCTTCGCGCTTGCACTAGTTCTACTCTACATGGTGCTCGCCAGCCAGTTCAACTCCTTCATCCAGCCCTTCATCATCATGGTGGCACAACCTCTCGCCATCATCGGCGGGGTGATGGCCTTGTGGCTGTTTAACCATACCCTCAACATCTATTCCATGATCGGACTGGTGCTGCTGATCGGGCTGGTGGCGAAAAACTCCATCCTGCTGGTGGACCTCACCAACCAGCGCCGGCAAGAAGGGAAAGATGTCAACGCGGCCCTGCGCGAAGCCTGTCCGATCCGCATGCGTCCAGTGCTGATGACCTCCATGACGGTGATTCTTGCTCTATTTCCCGCCGCGCTGGGCCTGGGTGCAGGCGCCGAGACCAACGGCCCGCTGGCGGTGGCAGTTATCGGCGGCATGATCACCTCCACACTGCTCACCCTGGTGGTGGTGCCGGCAGTGTATTCCCTGGCGGAAGGCAGCCTGGAGCGCTGGCGCACACGGCATCCACGCCTGAAGGCGTGAATCCGCCTCGCATAGCCCCCTGTATGCACATAAAAAACCAGGATGCATAAAACACGATAAACTGGGTAACGACCATCACCCAAGGAAAGCAAAATGAAAAATCAACCTGGCGGCTTCACCCTGATCGAAATCGCCATCGTATTGGTTATTATCGGTTTGCTTCTAGGCGGCGTTCTCAAGGGACAAGAGCTGATCACATCGGCAAAGATCCGCAATGTGGCAAATGACTTCAACGGCATCTCCGCCGCTTACTACACCTATCAGGATCGTTACCGCGCCATGCCGGGCGATGACCCCAATGCCAAAAGCAGGTGGACAACCAGCCAAAGCGGTGACGGCAATGCTGTTATAAACGGCAAATTCGACGCTAGCGTCACGGGTGACCCCACTGCAGACCAGGAATCTAACCTACTGTGGCAACACCTGCGCCTGGCTGGCCTGGTCGCCGGCCCGACCAGCGCGGCGGGAAGTGGCAACCAGCCGCAAAATGCAGCGGGAGGTATCAGTGGCGTGCAAAGTGGCCCGGCACTCGGCTTGAACGGACTGGTTATTTGCTCCACCAACCTGCCTGGCAAAGTTGCCAACGCGATTGATAGCCAGTTCGATGATGGCAAACCGAACTCTGGTCAAGTACGAGCCGAGCCACAACCAGCAGTAGGCGCTCTATTGACAACCACTCCCAGCACGTCTCCCGATGCCTATGTGGATGATGGCAGCGCGCTGTATGTTGTATGTAAAAATATGTAGCGTTTAGCATCTCGATATAAAAACCCGCCTCGCGCGGGATTTTATCGCCGCTATCCCTGCAGCAGCTTCGTTTCTGCCAGCGCCAGATCTCCCGCCGTTCCCAGCAGCACCAATACATCCCCTGCCATCAGTTTCATTTCCGGCGAAGGTTCCAGGCCGCGGATGCCTCTTCTGCGGATCGCGGTGACTTCCACCAGCAAGTTTTCCAGATCCAGCTCGGCCAGCGTCTTGCCGATTGCTGCGGCCTTGTCGCCCAGCGCCACCGAAGAGAGGCGGGGTTGCTCGTGTTCTTCCAGGCCGGCCTCGGCATCACCACGAAACACTCCGCGGAACAGCCCATAGCGCTGCGAGCGTACTTCGCGAATGCGCCGCAGCACGTGCGCCAGAGGCACGCCAAGCAGCATCAGGGCATGGGAGGCCAGCATCAGAGAACCCTCCAGCACTTCCGGCACCACTTCGGCCGCACCGGCCTGTTGCAGCTTGCCCAGATCGGAATCGTCGAGCGTGCGCACCACCACCGGCAGATCGGGGCGCAATTCATGCACCTGATGCAACACCTTGAGGGCGGAGGCCGTATCGGCATAGGACACCACCACTGCCCGCGCACGCTGGATGCCGGCTGCCATGAGTACCTCGCGCCGACTGGCGTCGCCATAAACCACGTTCTCGCCTGCGGCAGCAGCAGCGCGCACGCGCTGCGGATCGAGATCCAGGGCAAAAAATGGGATCTCTTCCAGGCTGAGAAAACGCGACAGATTCTGGCCGCTACGACCATAGCCGCAGACAATCACATGACCTTCCGTGCCCGCGCTCTTGACCACGATTTCGTGTAACTCCAGGGCCCGATAATTCCAGTCATTGCGGCACAGGCGTGCCACGATCGCCCCGCTGTGATGCAGGAGAAACGGCGCGGCCAGCATGGAAAGCAGCATTGCTGCCAGGACAATCTGCGCCACATGGAGAGGCACAAGCCGGCCATCATTGGCAAGGGTCAACAGGACAAAACCGAATTCTCCCGCTTGGGCGAGGAACAGGCCGGTACGCAACGACACGCTGGTGTCGTGGCGAAAAAGGCGACTTAGCAGGGTGACAATCGTCCCCTTGCCCAGCACCAGAACCAGCAGCGCAAGGAGCACCCAGCCCAGATTTGCTGTCACCACCCTGAGGTCGAGTAACATACCGACGGTGACAAAGAACAGGCCCAGCAGGACATCGCGGAAAGGTTGAATGTCGGCTTCCACCTGGTAGCGGTATTCCGTTTCGGAAATCAGCATACCGGCCAGAAAAGCACCCAGCGCCAGGGACAGCCCGGCCAGACCGGTCAGGTAGGCTAGGCCGAGCGTCACCAGCAACACGTTGAGCATGAACAACTCGGAGGATTTGCGCCGCGCCACCCAGTGAAACCACGGCCGCATCAGGCGCTGCCCGAAGTACAGCAGGCCGATCAGCAGCACGGCCGCCTTGAGGAAAACCATGCCGATGACCCCGGCCAGATCTTCGCCGGCGGCGGATAGCGCGGGGATCAGGATCAGCAAGGGCACCACCGCTAGGTCCTGGAACAGCAGCACGCCGATCACCAACCGCCCATGCCGCGACTGGAGTTCGAGGCGCTCGGCCATCATCTTGCTGACAATGGCGGTGGACGACAGCGCCAGCACGCCGCCCAGCGCCACACCCTCCTGCCAGGAAAGTCCGGAGAGCATTGCGGCCACCAGCACCAGCGCCATGGTAACCAGCACCTGAGCACCGCCCAGGCCGAACACCACGCCACGCATGGCCTTGAGTTGCGGCAAGCTGAATTCCAGGCCGATGCTGAACATCAGGAACACCACGCCGAACTCGGCCAGGTAACGAGTCTCCTCGCTATCCGGGATCCACCCCAGCGCATGTGGTCCCGCCAGCATGCCCACCAGCAGATAGGCCAGCAGGGGCGGCAGGCGCAGGCTACGGAACAGGGCCACCGCAAACACGGCTGCGCCGAGCAGCACCAGTACGGATTGCAGGGTGGTTGGGGCATCGTGCGGCATGAAGCTTTGTCCTCAATAGTCAGCGCGGCTTTATCGCTTGTGCGTTCGGCCTTATACTATCACGACTTAATTTCCCGCCGGTCGAGCCACGCTCGCCGGCCAATCTGATGCCGACACCCGAAAAAACCCTGGATCTGGCGCGCCAGGTTCTGACCATAGAAGCGGATGCCATCCGCGCGTTGAGCCTGCGCCTCGACCATAACTTCACCCAGGCAGTCGAGCTTTGCCTGGTCTGCAGCGGGCGCATCATCGTCAGCGGCATGGGCAAGTCCGGCCACGTTGCGGGCAAGATCGCCTCCACTCTGGCCAGCACCGGCACGCCGTCCTTCTTCGTCCACCCCGGCGAGGCCAGCCATGGCGATCTGGGCATGATCACGCCGCAGGACGTGGTGATCGCCCTGTCCAATTCCGGCAAAAGCCCGGAACTGGTCGCCATCGTGCCGCTGATCAAGCGCCTCGGCGCGAAACTCATCGCTATGACCGGAAATCCCCAATCGACCATGGCGCGAGAAGCCGATCTGCATCTCGATGCCAGCGTGGCGCAGGAAGCCTGCCCGCTGGGGCTGGCCCCGACGGCCAGCACCACTGTGGCGCTGGCGCTGGGCGACGCCCTGGCGGTGGCGCTGCTGGATGCGCGCGGCTTCGGCAAGGACGACTTCGCCCGCTCCCACCCCGGCGGGGCGCTCGGGCGCCGCTTGCTGGTGCATATCCAGGACATCATGCATCAGGGCGAGGCTCTGCCCAAGGTGCATGCCGACGCCAGCCTGAGTACCGCCCTGCTCGAAATGACCAAGAAAGGGCTGGGGATGACTGCGGTGGTGGATGACCACGACCAGATCCTCGGCCTGTTCACCGATGGCGACCTGCGCCGCCACCTCGACTCCCCGCTCGACATCCGCACCACACCCATCCGTGAGGTCATGACCGCCAAGCCGCTCACCATCGGCCCGGAGCGTCTTGCCGCAGAAGCGGTGCAATTCATGGAACAGCGCAAAATCAACGGACTGCTCGTCGCCGACAGCACTGGCCGCCTGGTGGGCGCATTCAACATGCACGACCTGCTGCGCGCAGGCGTGGTCTAAGGGAAAGCCATGCAAGCCGTATATGATCTGGCGCGCAACATCAAATTGCTGATTTTCGACGTGGACGGCGTGCTTACCGACGG
>Ga0209077_1000157_pt1 | contig 17313 bp, 10 predicted proteins | sample PPLLak1March2015_FD_187247 | JGI IMG/M metagenome (GOLD analysis project Ga0209077, IMG submission 187247) | Freshwater sediment microbial communities from Prairie Pothole Lake near Jamestown, North Dakota, USA - PPLs Lake P7 Core (1) Depth... | ecosystem: Environmental > Aquatic > Freshwater >... | reverse complement strand
TGGGAGCACCTGTACCACGAGAGCTATCGCGAGGTTTACAGGCTCATGTACGACCACGTCAAGGCAGCCAATAAGAACTGCCAGTTCGGCCTCCATATCTGGACCAACACCTCCATGAACCCCATCTACCGGGCGGAACAGGATTTTGCGGAGCTGTCCAGGTGCGCTGATTTCCTCAAACTTGCCCTCTACAACAACTGCGGTGGCCCGCGCATGGCGAGTTACATCCAAAGCATCGGAGAGACGGTGTACGGCGATCTTCCGCGTGAGCAGGTGGCTCAGTTCCATTACCGGGTCCTCAACTACCCGAATGAAGCTCCTTATCCGGGCGTTTCTGAAGCCGGTCTGAGCGCTGACTACGTGGGCCGGGAGGTCAAGCGGGCGCTGGACGGGCGGGGTCCCAATGGCGCCAGGATTCTTGCCGGCATTGACGTGGACATCCCGTTGTCGGACCTCGACATCGTGGAGGGCGCCCAGATGGCGAAAGCTGCGAGGACGACCAGGCAGCGGGTGCGCGAGGCGACCGCCGAGGCGCTCAGGGCCGGCGCGGACGGAATCGTGATCTCTCGCAAATACTCCGAGATGAAGTTGGACAACCTGAGCGGAATCGGGGACGCGGTTCGCGCAGTGTCTTAAAAGGATTATCAATGATGTGCACCAGTCGACGAGATTTCCTCAAATCCTCGCTCGCGGTTGGCGTTGCGGGAAACGCCGGGCTCGCCTCGGGCGACCCGGCGTCCAAACCCAGGCCTGTCACGATAGAACAACTAAACGCCGCCGCATCTGATCCGGTCTTGAAGCTTGAAGGCCTCACGTCCCCGGTCAAGATCAAGACTATCGAGCTGCTCGAATTCGACGCAGGCGACGACGACTACTACGTGCTCCGCGCGCGGTCAACCGATGGGGTCGAAGGCTACTCGCTGCCCAACAGCAAGACCGGTGATCTCACGGCAATCCTCAAGAACCGGGTGATCCCGTGCTTCATCGGCCCGGACGTGCGGCAACTGGAAACGCTTCTGTGGGACGTTTACCGCTACAAGGACAATTACAAATTCCAGAGCCTGGCCTTGTGGTGCCCCGTTGCGTGGGTCGAATTTGCTCTCCTCGACCTGTTCGGCAAGATGCTGGCCAAACCGATGGGTGCTCTTTTGGGAGAGGTCCGGCGGCGAGAGGTGCCTGTCTATATTGCGGGTGGCCGTGAACTGCCCCCCCAGGAGGAAGCCGAAACCTTAGCGCGAAGGGCCGAAAAAGGAGGCTTCCGCGCCGTCAAATTCAGGATCGGCGGCCGCATGAGCAACAACGCCGACGCCGCCCCGGGTCGCACCGAAGCCCTCATCCCGGCGATGCGCAAAGTGCTCGGTCCCAACGTCACGCTCGTGGCGGACGCAAACGGCTCCTACGATCCACCCAAGGCTATCGAGGTCGGCCGGATGCTCCAGGACATCGGTGCCTTATGGTTCGAAGAGCCGTGCCCGTTCGACCACCTGGAAGACACGAAGGTGGTTGCCGACGCCCTCGAGATGAATGTCGCGGGTGGGGAACAGGAATCGAGCGATCGGCGGTTCCGCTGGATGATCGCCAACGGAGCTGTCCAGGTTGTTCAGCCCGATCTCCACTATTACGGCGGCGTTGTTCGATCGGCCCGCGTTGCCCGCATGGCCGCCGCTGCCGGTCTGACTGTCAGCCTGCACTTGTCCGGCGGGATCGGGTACGCCGCAATGCTCCAGTTTGCCTCCTGGCTGCCGAATCCCGCCCCGTTTCAGGAATACAAGGGGGATATCGACAAGACCGGGGGCTGGTTCGATCCGCCGATCCGGCTGAAGAACGGATCGCTCACGGTGCCGGGTGCACCGGGATTGGGCATGACCGCTCTCCCGGACCTGCTCAAGCGGGCGAGAAAGATAATCTAAGCTCTTGCGGGAGCCGATTGCATAAGTCCGGGTCTTAAGGCCTGATAGGCCGGTACATATTAGCCCAGGGCGAAGCGTTTTTCGCGTAGCCCTGGGTCAAGAGGCAGGCGGGACCTCGCAGCCCTGTAAGGGCGTGAGAGGCTGGTGTGCCGTTCTTACGCCCTTTCAGGGCTTCACGTCCGGCTCGCCTGGCCACCCAGGGCTTCGCCCTGGGCTTATATGTGCCGGCCTTTCAGGCCTTAAGACTCAGATTTTCCGGTTTTTGCAATTGGATCTCGGTGCTGGATTTAAAGGAGCAGCGGATGCAGAAGCAGTCTTCATCAGCAGTTTTTCGGAAGTTTCGAGCTCTCGCGCTCGCTCTGTTCTTGACAGCGGCCTGTTCGACGGTAGAGCTGACTGCCGAGGAAGCGTCGTTCACGATCCTGCACCTTTCAGACACACACATCTGTCAGCTGAAAGGAGCGCATCCGCAGCTGCTCGAGAAGCGGCAGCGCTACGACAAGGGCTTTGACTCCCTGCGTCGGGCGCTGAAAGCGCTCCCGAAGAAAGTCGGGGCCGACGCGGTGGCGATCACCGGGGACATGGTGGATTCCTGGGAAATCGAATCACCGTCAGGCCGCCTGCTCACCAACCAAGTCGAGCGTTTCGCGTCCGCGGCCTCTTCGGTTCGGGTGCCCCTGTGGCTGGCTCTCGGCAACCATGACATCCGTTCGCACGCCGTGAGCCAGCGAATCGTGGCGCGACAAGGAAACCCAAGCACGCTTCAGCCGCGTGCCGAGGCGGCGCGCTCGGCCTGGATCAGGCGGATGGACTGTTTTCGCAACGGCACATACTATTACAAGGACATTCAAGTCGGCGGAACGCCGTGGCGCCTCTATTTTCTCAACGATGGGTATTACCTGGAGGACGACCCGATCGGGAACCTCTGGGACACAGGGCAACTGTACTGGCTGGAAAACGAGCTCGACAAGACGCCCGAGCGCAAGGCGATTCTCTTCTTCCACATCCCTCTGCCCGTCGATGACACCAACGGCGATGGGATTCACTTCAAGAAGCCTCCAGAAGGCTGGCCTTTCCCGGACTCCTACCAAAAGGGGATCTTCAAGATCCTGAACGAGCATCCTTCGGTGGTAGCAGCCTTCGTGGGTCACAATCACAACAACATCGTCGAGGATATTCCGCTGCCCGCAGGTCACAAGGTGACGCAAGTGGAAACCGGGGCCTTCGCCCTCGACACCACCAACTGGCGCGTTATTTCGATCGGCGAGCGGGGAGTGTCCATCTCGAAACCCGGGAACACAGAATTGGAAAAAGTTGTCGAGCTCCCGCAACGCGGAGTTGCGCCGTGAACCCAGGCAAAGTGGTCGCAATCCAAATCGGAGCGCCCTCCTTCGTGGACGAGGGGGTCGGCGCCTGTCTGGACACCCTCCAGGAGCGCGCCTGCGTGAACACGCTTTTTGCAATGACGTACTCCTACAAGGAGGGTCTATCCGGCAGGGCTTGGCCACCCGTGGATCACGGCCGGCGGGAGCCCGGCCCGAAATTCCATGGCGGCTACTACGCCGTGCTCCACCCGCAGTACTATAGCGAGACTGTCTTCAGAGACAGCATCGCTGCTGTTCGCGCCCCGGACACGGGCGACTTCGACCTGCTCGGCTCAGTCATCCCCGCGGCGCGCAAACGCGGGATGAGGACCATACCTTTCCTCGCCGATCAGATCCATGAGGACATCCCCGAATTCTCGCAGATGGCCGAGAGGGATCTGGCAGGGCAGAAGCTTTCCCAAGTCTGTTTCAACAATCCTCATTTCCGCGCTTACGTTGAGGCGATGGTCGAGGATTGCGTGCGCTCGTATGAGATTGACGGGCTCCTCTGGCGCTCGGAACGATGGGGACCGCTCAGCAACGCACTCTCCCTGAGCCGGGGCAGTGGGCCCGTGACGAATACCGAAACGACCTGTTTTTGCCCCTACTGCCTGAAGAAAGGAAAGGAGCAGGGGATCGACATCCAAAGGGTGACCGAGGGCTACCGGGCCCTCGAAGCCTTCGCCGCCGCCGCGCGCACCGGACAGCGCCGCCCTTCTGATGGGTACTACGTTGCATTCTGGCGGCTCCTTCTACGCTACCCTGAAATCCTGGCCTGGGACACGTTTTGGTACGACGGGCTGCGAGAAGTCTACAAGACGGTTTACGCTAAGGCGAAGACGATCAAAGCCGGCCTTCCGGTCGGGTGGGCGCTTCCCGCCACGATTTCGTTCAATCCCTTTTACCGGGCTGCCCTGAACCTGCGTGAACTGGCCGGATACAGCGATTTTGTCAAGATCATCGCGTATCACACGGACGGCGGCCCTCGTTGCGCCAAGTACGTCGACGCCCTGCACAGCACCTGGCTTCAGGACCTGGGGCGCGACGAGGTGCTCGATTTTGAATACAAGATCATGGGCTATTCGCAAGGGAGCTACGAACAGATCCGGAGCGGGGGCCTATCAGCTGACTACGTCTACCGCGAGACGAAAACGTGGGTGGATGGGGCTCGAGATACTTCGCTGCAAATCTGGCCGGGAATCGACGTCGATGTGTCGCCGGGCGAGGGCGATCCGCCCAGATCGCGCGAAGGTGTTCGGGACGCCGTGCTGGCTGCTTTCCGGGCCGGCGCACCCGGCGTCGTCCTGTCGCGGATGTACTCTGAAATGACGCTCGGTCACCTGAGCGGCGCCGGGGATGCCATCCGACAGCTCGACTTGGCAGAGAAGTAGAATGAAGTGATGGCAGAATAGCTTGCGCTTCGGTCTTTTCCCGGCCCCCCTCCCATTTGAGGCCACTGCGGCGAGCGCACCCGCACGACCCGCACGGAGGCGGGCGCGGTCAGTTCGGCACCCACAGAGCCGGGAGCGACCAAGCCGCGAAGCGGCTGAGCGACCGGTCAATGAGCTGCAAAACCGTTTTCCTATACACAAGTTAGCGCTTACAGGGCCGGATACAGGCGCACGGGAAGACCGGGCGTAAAGCGGGCGACCAGGTCCCTGGCCTGATCCTAAGACGCCGAAACGCCAGTGATTCTTGCCGGGCCTGTCACTTAGTACCCCAAGGGAATGACAGCGCCGGAGCATGAGCGAAGCGCTTCATTTTCAGTGTCAGACGTGCGCCGCAGCCCGGTTCCAGCCGCACTCTCAGGATCGATGCGCCGACGGCCGTTTCCTCGTTTCCTATCCGGGCTGACACAAATTCGTGCTCACCATAGGCCCCCGACTGGATCAACACCTCGCGCGCGTGAACCTGGCTCACGTTCACGAGGGAAAGCACGATTCCTGCGTCCGTCATCGTCTCCACCAGGGCTGCCACGTCTTCGGGTATCCCGGCGCGCCGGGCGACCGGGTCAAAATAACGGACGCGTGCGTGCAGGACCGACGCTTTCCGGGTGATGTGAAGTCCCCCTTCCATCAGTTCGATGAGGCCGGTGACAACCGCCGGATTGTAGTTCATCGGATCATCGGCCAGGCGAGTGTCCGGTGTCGTGGTGTCGCGTCGCATCTGCTCGACGCGCCTTCGGACCTCGTTGAGGTCTCGGCGTAGCACTTCGACCGGGTACGCGCCGTTTTTTCCCTCAAGGAAATCCAGCCAGGCGTTCGTCGAGATACGCTGCCTGTCTGCCGGTCTCATAGACAGGTAATAGATCTCGAGAGCGTTCTCTTCGCATTTTCCCGGCCGAAAGCCGTACCATCCCTTGTCACCGAACATAGTCGGGGTGCTCAGCTTCCCGTCGATGGCGCGGGCCTGCTCGTTGATGGTGTCCGCCTGCTTTCGCCAGGCATCCAGATAGCGGTCGTCTGCCGTCAAGAGATAGGCGTTCATGAAACCCACGAAGGCTCTGTGAATTCGGTTCCGATGCTCGACCTGACCGGTCTGCGGGACGATGGGGGAGAACGACCATCCATACGCCCCTCCGTACCACTTCCCTCCGTATTCTCCGCCGATGGTCCCGTCCAGCCCGATGTTGCTGGGAATGAGGCTTCCGTTGCTTTTCATGCGTTCGAGCCAGGCATCCACGTATTGGAGGAGCCAGTCCCGGTACTTCTGTTCATGAGTCAGCATGTAGGCATTCAAGGCCAGGGTTGTGGACAGGAGGTTGAGAGGATGATCGCCTACAATGTCTGTGTAGTCTTTGAAATGCGCCAGCATTTCCTCATAGCTCCGCTCGCCGTGGATCAGCTTGAAGCGGTTCTCGATTTCGATTGGATCTCCAGTCCAATCGAGTGCCGTCGCCTTTCTCAGAAGCGGTCCGCGACTCCCATTGAACAAACTTCGGATGATTTTGTGCTCCGGGTCAAAATTCTGTGCTCCCGGATCCTCATTCATATACAAACCGGCAAAGCGGCGAACCCGCTGGCCGTAAAAGAGGTCTTCCGGATCGGACAGCCCCTGGAGGTTGAACACGCCTAACCCTTCGGCGTTGTGCTGCCAGTCGAACATGACGGGGAACTCCTTGTAATACATGCCGTCACGGGCAAAGGGCACTTCGGTCGTTCGGGCGTCCGTGAACTGGCGCAGGTGTCCCTCCCAGGCTCTCTTGTACATTTCCAGGATCTTGTCGGGGGCGCCCAGAGCGTGCAGGTGCGGCCAGTCATTGCAGTTCTCGATGGCATCATCCGGGCCGTCATCTCCGCCCCAGCGCTCGACACACTTCAGGTACCCGCGTTCATCGAAATAACGGGCGAAGAATTCCTCGCAGGCAATGGAAGAGGCCCGCAACAACTGGCGTTCGAGCAATGCCCATTCCGGGGGAGAGGTTGGCGTGTTGACCTTCAGGGTCGGACCTCCGACCAGAAGAAGATCCGAGACGATGAAAAGAACGAGACCCAAGGTGAGGCGGGAGTTCGAGCGGTTCATCGTGAGTTCCTTTCGTGGAGAAATCGTGACTCGGATTATACGCTGCCACTCGGTGCTGAAAGACCGCGAAAGATCCGAATTGGATTTTGTGCTATACCAAGTCGCATGACGAACCGAACCGAGTCGTCGGCCTTTTCAGACGCCGGCCCCGAACGGGACAAGACGCCTGTGGAGGCTGGCCCTTTCGGGACTGCTCGTAACCGCAGGCGGTGGACGATTATCGCGTTGCTGAGCCTGGGGATGACCATCGCTTACGTCGACCGGTCTAACCTCTCCGTCGCTTTGGCGGTCGACGATTTCAAGCGCTTCTTCGCCCTATCCGACACCGACCGCGGCACCCTGAACTCGGCGTTCTTCTGGTCTTACGCGCTGCTGCAGATCCCGGCTGGCTGGGTCGTTGACCGATACGGCGTCAGATTTCCCTACGCGCTCGGGTTCTTTTTCTGGAGCCTGGTCTCGGCGAGTACCGCACTCGCCCGCTCGGTACCCCAACTGCTTTTCCTTCGAGTCTTCCTCGGAGTAGGGGAGGCGATCGTGGCTCCTGCCAGTTACTGTTGGATTCGCCACAACTTCAGCGAAAGGGAGCGGGGGCTGGCGGTCGGCTTGTACATGACAGGAACCAAGATCGGCCCCGCTATTGGAGCGCCAGTCGCGGCGTGGCTGATCGTGTCCTATGACTGGCGGATGATGTTCCTGATTTTGGGGCTGGGAGGTTTGCTCTGGTTGGTGCCCTGGCTGGCGCTGGTCCGGAAGGAGGATGTGCCGGGTCCGCAGCCGGTTCAGGCGGGAACGACGCCCGTCTCCTTCGGTCGCCTCTTGGGCAGTCCCGTTATCATCGGCACCGTGATAGCCACTTTCTGCTACATGTACTTCGTTTACTTCTGCATGACCTGGATGCCGGCCTATTTCGTGGAACGGCGCGGGATGTCGCTTTCTTCGATGGGGCTCTATACTTTTTTCAGCTTTGGAGGAATGGCAACGGTGGCGGCGCTGGCCGGGTGGGCGGCCGATCTGATTATCCGGCGAGGTTACAACCCCATCAACGTGCGGAAAGGCTTCACCATTTGCGGTTTCCTTGTCGCGTGTACGGAACTCCTCGGGGCGCAGGCCGATTCGCTGGCGGTGGCCCTCTTCTTCGCGGTATTCTCGCTCTCCGGCCTCGGGCTGGCGACCGCGAACTACTGGGCTCTGACACAGACCCTGGTGCCCGGGAGTGCAATCGGACGGATCTCGGGAGTGCAGAATTGCGCCGCCAGTGTTGCGGGAATCGTTGCTCCGCTGCTTACCGGCTGGCTGAAACAGCAAACAGGCAGCTACGAGGCGCCTATGCAGGCGATCTGGCTGTTCCTCCTGGCGGGCGTTGCCTCGTATCTGTTTCTCGTGAGGCAGAAATACGCGCCCTCATTCAGGGAGGATCAATCACCGAATTGAGCCAGGTGGAAGGATTCAGGAAACCTCGACTGTCAGCTCAACTGAGGCACCGGGCGCGACCGGAGTGTTGATCCGAACTGCGGGCCTCCCGAATCGGGTGGTCGATGACACTTCTCGTTCGCGTATTCCTTTCCCCGTCGCCGAGCGAAGGACCTCGCCCTTGCCCAGCATGAGCTCAATCGTCGCCACATACGGCCGGCTGTTTCGATTGGTTATTCGCCCAATGATTCGCTCATCGTCCTTCTTGTACGCCGTGTCGAACGTCGAGTGTCCGAGTCTGGCCCCGATCCAGGAGAACTGATTCCAGGGACAGAACGGACGCAATGCGACCCCTTGAGCCGGCGCGTCAACGCTCAAGCCGAGGACGTTGTTCACCAGCAGACAGGCGGCAATCGCCATGGTGAATCCGCTCTTGCTCGTGTCGACCGGCCAATCCCGGCGCCGGATATTGCGAGGGTCGTTGCACGGGTAAAGATAAGGCCACCACCAGATTGAACCATCCAGATCGGTCAGGGTCCGGAGCTGTTCCAGTCGCTGCTTCAACTCAGACTCGTCGTTGTTCGCGACCAGCATGGCCAGCTGGCCCGGCGTGGTCACCCCGCTGTACCTGTTTCCACGTTCCTCCCACCAGATGCCGTCGACCGCCGGCTCGTAAAGCGGGTTCTCCTCGGTGAAGGCGAGTCTGGCGTGGTTGATCAGAGCCGGATCATCGGCTTCACAGAAACCGAAAAAGGGCGCCAGCGTGGTGAAAGCCTCTTCGCCATTGTGACCGGCGGTAAAGGTCCCGTCGGCATTTCCGGCTTCGTGAAAACGCGGCCCTAGGCGACTTGGACCGACACAGTGTTTGTAGATGTCTTTCTTGATCTTGGCCGCGACCTCCTCCCACTCGTCTCCCAACCGTCTCTCACCGTAGACCTCCCGGGCAATCCGGCCCATCCCGCCGAACGCGAGCCAGGCCATGATGTTGGATCCGGTGTGATAGCCACCGAGCGTGGGCCCGTCCCAGAGCCGTTCGGAAGGAAAGAGCCAGGCGTTCCCTTTCCTTAAGGTCAGGATGTCGGCCAATCGATCCCGGGCAAATTCGAGAATCCCCGGGCACGTCCGGAACAACTCCCGATCGCCCGTCGCCCGGTAGTAAAGCCCGGCGGAAGGCAGCAGGCCAAGCGCGCTGACGAGGGAGTGGTTCAAGTTCTGCGGGGCGGGCGAACCGGCTGAGCGGCGCCGGTATCCAGCCAGGGACCGGAGAGTGTCGGCCATGAATTTCGGCTCGAACAACATCATTCCGTAGTCAACCGAGCCTGATGGCCCACCGCCAAACAGACGTCCTTCGTCCGAGTAGAGAATCGCTGAGCTGTCCCCTTCAATAAGTCGAATGTAGCTCTCTGAGAAATAAGGCTCCGCCGGAATGGAGAGCCGCCCATAGCGTTGCTCGCTCGATTCCCAGGTCTGATTGAACCACTCGAGCGCGCTCTGCTCCAGGATCACCCGCCTGGTACGGCGGAGATCTTCAGCGCCTGTTCCCAGGAGCAGCGCGAAACTGCAGATCACGTCTTTTCCCGGAGCAACGGACAAGCGCACCTCCGGGCAACGAGGGTCCCACCTTGTCTGGTCAAGACACATCGCCGCTTCGTAGCCGGGCACTATCGGGAGCGGCAACTCGGTAAACCGGGGATGTGGGCTTTCCGCCGGTGTCGACAACCCCGATCCGTCCACCTCACCGGCGTCCTTCAGCCCGGGCGCGAATAAACTCCCTTCCCATGCCTCTTTCCCCAGGCTTTGGATCCTGATAACAGCGAGAATAGCGCGGGGCCCCAACTTCCTGGAATCCAGGTACCGCGGCGCAAACGCCAGGAGCTGAACGGAGACGTCTCCAACCAGGTAACTGAACAGGGGAAACACAGAACCGAGCAGCTCCAGCTGCGCGCCGTGTGTCGTGGAGAAACGGATTGGCCTGCCCCCTTTAGGCAGCAGGCCGAAACTCCAGGCACTTCCTCCCAGCAATTCCTGTGAATCGAACTCCCGTCCACGCCGGCGGGCGGGGGCCATTCGGGAAAAAATGCACGGGTTCTTAAACAGCCCAGTCTGGGTGGCGGAGCACAGAATACTGTTGTTCGTGATTTCGAAGGTGAGTTGAAAACTGTGTGGTTCCTCTTCGCCGCTGATGCCGTCGGCCAGGTAGTAGGTTTTTGGATCTCGCGGAACGAGCTTCAGACGGCGACCCGATCGGCCGTCACCGAAATGCTCGATTCGTTTTTCGGTCTTTACCCCGAAGAAGGTGCTCCGGGGCGCTTCGAAGACAGACCTCAGCGAGGGAAACGGGGAGTGCAAAGGGCCTGCAATACCCGCCTTTCCTCCCGCGGCCTCACCCCCTGCCTGGGCCATTCCGAATCCTGCCGCCGACACCCCGGCAGCCATGAGAAACTCACGCCGACTCGATCCGTTTTTGCTCATGGCAGGAGCCTCACTTCACACATTCACGATTGTTCTTCAGGGCCGCTGCCCTTCATGAACGCGTCTTGCTCTGAACTATTCACTGTCCAGCACGGCGACGTTCACGGTCTTTCCGCCCGGCAGGTCGGTCAGGACCCGGATCGAATCGCGTCCCAGATAGTGAATCCGGGAGGCTTTTTGCTGCTTCCCATCGATCGTTACTTGCGGGCCGTCGCCGAAACCGTCAACGGGAAGTATGAGGTCAAGACGAGTGTTTTGGCCCCCCTCCCCGGTGACCGACGCGCGGACGCTCGCCCCCTCCCGTGCGTAACTGACGCTAAAGCGGTCCTTCCCCATCTGGAAACCGCTCCAGGCGAATCGCTTGCCGAGCAGCGGGGAAGGCGCGAATTTCAACGTTCTGTTCGGCGCATCGTAATCCACGCCGAGAAAGCGCGAAATGAACACCGCCGTGTGCACCCCGGCGAACCAACCCGCCTTGCCCGGAACCGCCTGCCGGATCGGCTTATCGTAATCCCATTTGGGGGGATTGCTGTTCCAGCCGTAGGGCCACCAAAAGACCGAGCCGTCCGCATCCGTGATCCTGCGAACCTCGGCATAGTAGCCATTCTGACCGAAGAGTGAATCGGCATCATCACCCAGCGCAATGCTTTTCATGTATCCGGGAGCGGTCGACGGAACACGATCCGCGAGCGGGGTTGCCGGGCTGCCGGACCATGTGATCGCCCTGACCTTCGGTTGGTAAACCTGGTTGTGGGGCGACATCGAGAAACGCATGTAATTGCGATAGACCTCGTGGTCGTAGGGTAGAAACCCGTAAAAGGGCATCAAGGTCGTGTCGGATTCCTCCCCGTCGCTGATCATGCGCGGCGGCTGCCCATTCTTGTCCACCGCCTCGATGAACTGTCTGCCGAAGGGGCCATCGACTACCGTCTTCTTGAGGAGCGCTTCGTGGACCTTGTCCGCAATCTCCGAGTAGCGCCGTGCGCCCTGGGCGTCACCGAACACATCGGCGAGGAGCCGAGCGTAGGCCTTCAGGGCACGCCAGGCCACCACGTTCGAGCCGGTGTGAAAGTCGCCCTCGACCGCGCCGTCGGATATGTATGCGGTCGGGAAGAGCCAGACGTTTTCTACCTTCCGGGAACCGATCATCTGGTCAAGCAGATCGCCCCAGCTTCCGCGAAGGTCCCCATGGCGGTGGAAAAACGCTTTGTCGGCACTGTGGTCGTAGTACGAGCCCGCCAGTACGATGCTCGCCATCGACAGGCTGAGGGAATGATTCAGACCACCCGGCAGGATGTTCCCCTTCTGACGGACGCCGAATTCACCGAACCACCGGATGATCGGCTCGGCCAGCGACGGATCAAGCAGGGTGATCGGCAGGCAGGAGTAGTAAGCATCCTTCATCCAGATCTCGCGAGTCGCCGGATAGCTGCCCCAATTCGTCCCCGCGAGTTTGCCGCTTCTCGACATGGCGATGCTTTGCAGAGCCTGGATTACCTGGCGCTCGAAAAATTCAGCCAGGTAGCGGTCTCCCGGCGTTTCGAGCCTTCCCAGCACCCCCCGGTAGTAGGCCCAGGTTTCGGCGAGCCAGGCGGCGCTTCCTTTCGCCTGAAGATCCTCGAGAGTTGAATCCCCCGGCGAGTGCAGAACGGTTGGCACCCAGAAGCTTTCCCCGGCCGAAAGCCGGAACGTGAGCTTGCGCTCGAATGGCATCGAGTCCGCGAAACCGAATTCGAACTCGAAAGGCTCCCACATGTGAATCGGGTGTTTCGTGAAGTCCTGGCGTGTATTCGCGAACATGCCCGGCAGTTCGACCGCTCCTTCCAGGGCCTGACTCGACCGGTTTTCGAGGAGCAAGCCGTAGACGATCGCCGGGAGCCGCTTGGCGCCGTACGAGGAAACCGGCGCAAAGGTCAGGAGCCGCACCAGGAACCGGCCATGAGGGTCCCGCAGTTCCGTCACTGGGAACAGGTTGTCGAGGAGCCCGGTACGGAAGTCCCAATCAACCTGTGCGAGGTCGTAGACGTCGTTTCCGACCTGGAGCTTGTAGGAATACGGCCCAAAACTGCTGTTGTCCTTCGCCATCCAGACGCCGGGCAAGCTTTTAGGATGGCCGGCGACCCGGTACGAGTCGCGATAGATCGTCAGATTCTTGATCGCGCCCTGAAACCCGACGTTTGCGAGCGCCTTGTTGTTCGAGATATCGAAGGTCAGGTCCTCGAAATTCCGGTCGCCTGCGTATTTGCTCGCCGGGTCTCCCATCCGGTATTGACCGTTTGAGCGCTCGATCCAAAACAACTCCCCCCACGGTTTGGCGAGGGCCTCTTTGATCTTGGCGGCGTCGGGCGACGGGGCCGATGTATCGGCGTGTTGGCCCCTCGCGGGCAGCGCACAAGCCAGGAAGACAGCCAGGATGATTGATCTCATTGTTCCCTCTTTGACCGAGGTCCAAGCGGATACTAGGACAACAAGCCGGCCTCCCTCAAACACCGGCTTCACGCGAATCGCGGCCTATACAGGACTAACGGTTTCAAGGCTCAGGCGTTAGCGCCGCCCCAAGGTTCGTAGATAGTCCTGCATAAGCGGCCACAGACGACGATACAGGGCGAAGGATTCGTCGTACCGGCGGGCTGCTGCCTCGTCCGGGAAAAAGGTCTTGTCCAGTTCGACCATGCTGCTCACGCCCGCCTCGAGTGAGGGGAAAACACCCGAACCAACGCCGGCCAGGATTGCTGCCCCCAAAACCCCGGCTTCGCTCGTCTTCGGCCGCACGAACGGCCGGTTGAGGATGTCGGCCGAGATCTGGATCCAGGTGTCGGACCGGCTCCCGCCGCCCACTGCCCGGAAATCGGTGATTTCGATCCCCGTCCCGGGCAACGCTTCCAGGGACTCGCGCAAGTAGAAGGTCATCCCCTCCAGTATCGCTTTCAGGATTTCGCCTCGCGACGTCTGCAGTTTCAGCCCGGCAATCACCCCGGCGGAATCATCGATGAAGCGAGGCGGGCCCGTCGGGGCAAAATGCGGCAGGACGGTTATCCGGCTCGGCGATTTCGGTACTTCGGCAAGCAACCGTGAGTAGATGCTTTCGCCCGTCAGCCGCGCCTTGTCTCTGTCCGCCGCCGCGAAAGTGTCGCGGAACCATTTGACCAGCGCCCCTCCCTGGTTGTAGATAAAACTCACGAATTGCCCCGCAACCGCGTGATGCTCGGTGTTCAATCCGCGATCGATCATAGCCGCCGCATCGGGCCGCCGCGTGTAGACGGGCATCATGCAGAGATAAGTACCCATGCCGTACATGGCGCTCCCCGGCTTGACTACCCCGCAACCGACTCCATTGCAGCACTGATCGTGGCCGCCGCTCACGATTGGGATGCCGTCAGGCAAACCCAGCTTTCGCGCGATCCCGGACGACAGCTGTCCGATCACGGCGCCGGAAGGCACGGTATCCGGCAGCTTGTCTCGACCTAGTCCGGCCCACTCCAACAGAGGGTCCGCCCACTCTCGACTCTCGAGATCGAAGAGCAGCGTGCGGTTGGCGAGTGAGTAGTCGACAACCGGCTCGGCGCCCAGCATGAAGGAGACAAAGCCGCTCCAATGCAAGAACTTGTAAGTTTGCCGGTAAAGGTCCGGCTGATAGTCTTTGAGCCAGAGGAGCTTTGTCAGCGAATAGTGATTACCGAGGGTATTGCCGTTAATACTGTACAGGCCGACATCGTCCAGTCGCTCACGCAGGCGGGGCAGGTATTCAGAGCCTCGGGCGTCGAAGTTCAGCAGCGAGGGGCCAAGCGGCGAGCGGTCCCGGGAGACGGGCACGACAGCTTCCCCCAGGGACGAGACACTCAAGGCTTGGACCGGATCCCGGGATGCCCCGCCGGCCGCTTCGCCGACCGTCTCGCCGATCATCTCCCAAGCCTGCAGTGTGTCCAGCTCAGCCCAACCCGCCTCGGGCCTCGTGTAATCGTATTCTCGATAGCTTGACGCGAGCAGCCGCCCGGTCTCCGAGAAGAGGCCAGCTTTGCAGCCCGTCGTGCCGATATCGATGCCGAGGAGACTCATTGATAGTCTTCCGCTTCAACCGTCACGCGAACGGACCCAGTTTCCTTGTCGTCCCGGTGATCCTCAGGTGATCGCGCAGGACCCACACGGTACGCTCGTACACTGTCTGCTGCGCTTTCTCGAGACTGCCTGTTTCTCTCAGCGTCTTTTCATAGGGCTGTCGGATCTCGGTGGCGATATTGATCTTCGCGACACCGTGCTTGATCGCTTCCAAAACATAGGACTGCTGAATACCGGAACCGCCATGCAGGACAAGGGGAATGCCCGTCGCCTCGGCAATCCGGTCGAGTCGCTCGAGGCTCAGGCGGGCCTCTGGCTTTCTCTGATCCTTCAACCCCTCGGCGATGGCGCCGTGGATGTTCCCGATCGCAACCGAGAGCCAGTCACAACCCGTCGCCGAGACGAATTGCTTCGCTTCGTCCGGATCGGTGAAACCGAGCCCCGAGGAAAAAAGCTCTTCATAAGGGGGCGCAGGCCCTGACTCGTGCCCCCAAACCGCGCCAAGCTCAGCCTCGACAGCGACATTCGCCCGGTGGGCCACTTCCACAACCTCAGTCGTAGCGCGGATATTCTCCTCCAAGGGAAGACGCGAGCCATCGATCATGACGGAGTCATAACCAAGGTCGACCGCCTGCCGGAAAAGCGGGAGATAATCGATTCGATTGCCGTCCTCGTCGATCACCGGAACGTGATCGAGATGCAGCCTGACATGAGCCGGGTTTTTCCAGCGATTGAATTCCGCCGCCACTTCCACCGGTCCACGACTCTCGAACTTGATCCATTCCAGCCGGGCGGTTTCGATCAAGGCGAAGACGTCCTGGTCGGTGACCGCCGTAATAACGGGCGCCATCATCGGCAAATAAGGGACGTTGAAGGCCGGCACGACAATACCGCACGCGAGGGCCCTGCGCATGATTTCGGCTGAGCTGACCATAGTCGCTTTCCTGTGTTACTGCTGAGGCAGGCTGACCTGGAAATTCAGGTAGTGGCCGAGCGCCTCGATCATTGGCGCCTGGACACGACCGGCCGCGATGCTGACGTGGTGGCGGTGGCCCTCGGAACCGACATGGAGCAAGACGCCCTGGAGGTTTTCGATTTCGGCGACACCGGCCACGCCGAAGAAATCAGCGGGAATCGGATCGCGCGTGATCCGGCCCTCTCCGAGGTACACCTTGACCTTCCCGTCATCGGTCATGAGGCTGCCGAAGGTGAAATCGCCGGGCTTGAGCCGTCCGACATTGCAGCCGTACCCGTGGCCCTGGCCCACGGCATTGGCGAGGATGGAATGATCCGTTACGCGGCCCCGTCCGTCCATCAGGCTCGCCGGCGCGGGTCCACAATGGAAGAGGATGCACCTGTCGTCCTCGTCGCCGTAGTTGTTGTTCCAATCCAGGAGAGCAGCCGGGCCATAGGAGGCCAGGTGCAACGCTCGCATCATGACAGCGTTGCCGATGTCTACTTCACAGGCGGAAGCCAGACCGGTTTCGTTCAACAGCCCCATCGCGACACAAGGGGATATGCCCAACTCCTGCTGCATTTCGATCCAGCAGCGGATGGCAAATGCGTCGAGCCTCGCCTCCTCGGCGAGGCGATCGAGCACCACCCCCAGGCGCACGATGTTCTCGAAAGCGGTGTCAGGGACGCTTTCCCAGGACGTAAAAGCGCGTAGCGCGCCGGCTTTTTCGGTGTAAGTCCTATCGTCCGGCTGCACGGCCCTGACGCGTCTGAAGATATCCGACAGATCGAAAGTCTCCACTGTGACGCCGTGGCGCTGCAGAGTCACTTCGTCAATGCGGACCGTCTTGAAAGGAGTGGTGCGGGCGCCGATCGCGCCAACCGCCATCCCTTTTATCCCTTTCACCACCCTGCAGATTCGATCGAACTCATCCACGTTCGACTTGAACCGGTCGGTGCCGGGCCGCACCGTGTGTGGTTTCAGGGCCGTATACTTGATCCCGTACTGCCGGAAAACGTCCATGATCGAGATCTTGCCGCAGAAGGAGTCCCGCCGAAGAGCCGGCCCCATGCGGTCGAAGTCGTCGGGATAGGCCTGGATCCAGATCGGGACATCCGCCTGCCCGAGCGCCGCTACGGCCCCGGTTTCGTCTCCGAAATTGGGCAGGCTGACGATCACGCCGTCGAATTTGCTCCGGTTGGTGCGAAGGAAGGTCGCAAAAACTTCTCCCTCCTCCGGCGTCTCGACCGCTCCGTAGCGGGTCGCGGCCGGATCCGGCACCAAAACTTCATGCCCCATGCATCCCAGTTCGCGTACGATCTCTTCGCGAGCCTCAGCGATGAGCGAACCCGGAAAGAAACCGCGATTGCCGAAAAAGAGCACGAACCTGCTTCTTGGTTCCATGATCCAGTGCTTATATCAGATTCGGCGCGAGGAGAATACCGGCGGGATAGCGGGCCGGATCTCGCATAGGTAATAACTGCTAATTTCGTGAACAAGCGCATCCGCGAGGCCGAACGAATTGTGAATGGGGGATTCGGGGGAGCCGAGTAGCGGATGGTTATTGCTGTAGACCGCGTCGGACCAGTTAAATAACGGCGGAATCGAAAAAATTACGAAGAAA
>Ga0209077_1000156_pt1 | contig 17318 bp, 13 predicted proteins | sample PPLLak1March2015_FD_187247 | JGI IMG/M metagenome (GOLD analysis project Ga0209077, IMG submission 187247) | Freshwater sediment microbial communities from Prairie Pothole Lake near Jamestown, North Dakota, USA - PPLs Lake P7 Core (1) Depth... | ecosystem: Environmental > Aquatic > Freshwater >... | reverse complement strand
AAACCAGGGCCAGGTTGACGTCAGGAATGTATTCGGATTTCTTGACCCGGACGTCGAGGTCGGCCTGCTGAACTTTGAGGCTTGCCTGCCGCAGCTCCGGACGCTGGGTGAGGGCCCTCTGTATTGCCTCTTCCGGGTCGATCCTCTCCTCGACGATCAGCTCAATCCCCGACGTCCGAAAGGGCGTATTCACGGGCCGGCCCATGAGCTCGTTGAGTGCTTCCATCTGCGTCGCGATCGGATTGCGCAGCTTGAGCGCCTCGAGCTCCACCTTGGCAACTTCGGCCTCGGCCGTGAGGCGCTGGCTTTGCAGAACGGTGTCGACTCGGAGACCAACCTGAGCGAGTCGCACCGTCTCCCGGTAGAGCGGAAGAGACCGTTCGACGGCCTCGAGCGCGCTCTGCGTTTCGAGCAGCCGGTAATAGGCTTTGCGCACCTGCTCGGCCACGGCCGCTCGGTGCTCGGCCAGCTTAGCCGCCTCGACCTGCCGTTCCAACTCGAGGGCCTTAACCCCGAGGCCAAGCCGGTATTGCTGCGAGAGCGGTTGAAGGATTTGTCCAAACACTTGCGCCGTGGGCCGGCGAGGGATGTCTACTTTGGTGTCTTGGCTTGGTATCGGGCCAATGTCGGCATAACTGCCAAAGACCCCCTGCGAGAAGGTGACGCTTGGCTTGGTCAGCAGTTGTCCGCCAAGCGTATTCCATTTAATGGAGGGAAGCCGGCGGGTGCGAAATGCAGCCAGGTTGTCCCCGGCTTTTTCGACGTCGAGCTCTCCCGTTCGCACAGACGGGTTGTGCTCGAGGGCGTAACGGACCGCCTGATCCACAGTGAGCGTTTCGAGAGCGGACGTCGAATCCTGCGCTCGCGCCACCAGCCCGAACGCTCCGAGTATCAGGGCCCAATAGAGTGTTCGAATGTTTGTTCGCATCTTGGGGCCATCATGAATGCATGGGTGTACTAAGTCGTGAGGGTGAAGTTAGCTTTTGGTGGAAGATGTGAGAAAACCTGCCGTGTCGCGGGTTTGTGGGCCGTCGAACTAGGTGAGGAAACCGCTATGCAATGGCTATGTGGTACTTGGCCAAGCCCCTGGAGAAGGCCTGGGACCTTCAGCGGGGCGGAAAGTGGCACGCCGGAATCCATTATTAAAGATGGGGTATCCCACCATAAGCGCTAACTTGAATGTAGGAAGCGGGGCCTTTAAGGCCAAGGGCCTGATTCAGGTTAGCCTGGGGCGAAGCCCCAGGATCCAGTTATGGCGCGGGTTTCAGCGCTGAAAGCGCGATTCAGGAAGAGTTCGCGTCGGCCTTGAGTTGCGCCTTCAGCGCTGGAATCCGCGTCGTGACTGGATCCTGGGGCTTCGCCCCAGGCTAACCTGAGTCAGGCCGTTGGCCTTGAACGCCGATTCTGACAATCAAGTCGTGCCCCGAACGTGCACGAAAGGCGCAAGCATTGCTTGCGCACTCCGAAGGCTCACAAACTACGCTCGCAGAAGCGTCACGAGAGCGAAATGGAACCTCCCCCCTATTAAAGGTTATAGCTTTTTCCTTTAATAATCGCCTATACTGCTAAAGAACCTTTACTAAGACCATGGAGCGAGGGGCGACCGGGCAGTTCGTTACGACGTCAACCGTTGGAAGAGAGTCGGTTCGGGCTTTCATCCCTGATCCGCTGCCGCCACACCCGCCGCTCACGGTCGATTCCCAGACTCGAAACGAGCTGGATTCGGCTCTGCTGGCTCTCGGACGTCTCGACAGCGTTAGTTTGCTACTCCCTGACACCCACCTGTTTCTATACAGCTACATCCGTCGGGAGGCCGTCCTGTCTTCACAAATCGAAGGGACGCAGTCGTCTCTCGCCGACCTGCTGCTCTACGAGAATGAATCGGCGCCGGGCGCGCCGCTCGATGACGTCATAGAGGTGTCGAATTATGTTGCCGCTTTGCAGCATGGACTCGAACGCTTGGCTGAGGGTTTTCCTCTCTCCAACCGATTGATTCGGGAAATTCATGGTATCTTGCTTTCCGGCAGCCGAGGTGAAGGCAAGACACCCGGTGAGTTCCGCCGGTCCCAAAACTGGATCGGAGGCACCCGCCCTGGAAATGCCGTGTTTGTTCCGCCTCCCCCCGACCGTGTGGCAGACTGCATGGCACAGCTTGAACGCTTCATTCAGGGCGATCCTCAATCCACCCCGGCGCTCATTAAAGCGGCCTTGGCGCATGCCCAGTTCGAAACGATTCATCCCTTTCTTGACGGAAATGGCCGTGTCGGCCGTCTCCTGATACCACTTCTGCTTTGTTCAGAAGGCGTCCTTCGAGAACCGCTCCTCTACCTCAGCCTCTACTTCAAACAGCGACGCTCCGAATACTACCAGCTGCTTCTCCAGATTCGAGACAAGGGAGACTGGGAAATTTGGCTTTTGTTTTTCGCTCAGGGAGTGAAGGAAACGGCGGACGCCGCCGTTTCCACCTCCCGGATTCTGGTTGAGATAGCTCGTGAAGATCGTTCCCGAATCCAGTCGCTCGGCCGAGTTGCCGGCTCGGCTCTCCACGTTCATCAGGAGTTGCAGGCTCGTCCTATCATGTCGATCCCGCACCTCGTAAGGGCAACCAGCCTGACCGCTCCGACTGTGACACACGCACTTCGAGCCCTCGAGGCTGCCGGGATCGTCAGGGAAACGAGTGGTCGTCGGCGGGGCCGCCTTTATGCGTACAGTCGATACCTGGATGTCCTGAACCAGGGTACGGAGATCCGTTGACCTAAGGAAGCGGAGCACTGCTTAGCTCTGACACTCATCACAGGTGTGAGGTTCTCGGGCAATTCCTCTATGTGACGCGCGGGCTTCAGTCGGCTCGTGCTGTCCCGTGTTACTCCGGTCGTTGCGCGGACGCCGGTTGAACGGTCTTCCGCGACTCTATTACACTGCTTGCTCTGAGAGTCCCGCCGCCGTCAATCGTCTGAATTTCCTGGTGGGTTCTGCCGTCCGGGGACGAGACCTCGACGATGCGTTCTACGGTCTGGAGACTGTTGCGAGGGTCGGCCACGCGGCGCTGCTCAACCTCTGTGACGGTTCTCGTTCCCTGGCCGGCTTGCGGTGTCAGACGGACAGTAGTCCGACGGACGAGGCGAAGCTCGTTATCAAACGAGGGCGCAAGGCCCTCGACACTCCGTGAATGAACTTCAGTGACCTCGTGTCGCTGACCATCAGGATCCTTCCAGCGCCTGGTGATGCTTCTCTGCGACAATGGTAGTTCTCCCTGGGAATCGACTCGAAAGACGTCTTCGACCTCGCCCTCCTCTTCAACGACCCGCGTGATGCGTTCCTGGAGCTGCCACGTGTCGGCATCTCCGACATGCACAAACTGTTCCTGGTCAATCTTGCGGCTGCCTTCCTGATCGCGGCTTTCGGTCCTCCGAGTCTGGCTGACGGACTCAAAGCCTCCGTTCACGCTCGGCAGAAAGACGGTAGACTCCGTTGTAGAGGCGTCCGGTCCGCGCTGCACTGTCTTATCGGCCTCCCGCCGTGTGACTCGCAGATTCCCGTTCACATCCGGCTTTGAAGTTAGCCTCGTCGCCGTTCGGGTCCCGCCGGACTGCTCCACTATCTCCTCTTCCAGAATTTCTACGAGTACTCGACGCCCGTCGGACCGGTTAAACAACTTCTGAACCCGGCGGCTCTTGGTCGCGCTCAGGCGAATAGTCTCCTCTTCCACGATAACTGAATCGGTCAGGCGTCCGTCCGGTGATGGTGTCTGGAGAACGGTCGTCCGAAGCGTACGATCTCCAATTCTCGTGACGGTTTCCTCAATTCTGTGCGGGTTAACTGACGGGGAAACGGCGTCGCGCACCCATCGCGTCTCTTTGGTTTCTGATTCCCTGCGGGGCGCCGAGTCCTGACCAGGCAAGGTCGAGGTAAAGGCAAGACTCAGAATGACTCCGAGCACAAGAAGTAAAGAAAGATCGGTCAATCCGGGCATCAAGCATGGCATGCGGACCTCCAGCGGGCGGCCCCAAGGCAGCGGCCGAAACCCGCCCCGTCAAAGGTTGGAACGACAGCCTTCTTTGAAAACACTAACTCGAAAAAGGTCCGGGCTTCAAATCTCAGTTTTTCGGACGGGACAGACCTTCAGGCTCGGGAAGGCAGTCAATTCAGTCAGTATTGAGTTCGGTTCACCTGTGGAGCCTCTCTTTCAAAACCTCGATCGCAGTCACCGGGCGCTGAACGGCAACCTCTTCATTGAAGTTGAAATCCGTAGGGGCGGTACCGGTGATAAGCCGTGCTCCACGACTGAACGTAAAGTCCTGGATACCCCATTGGATGAAAACCAAAAGCCGGTTCTGGAATGTCACGATGTACATCAGGTGTATGCAGGCCCACACAATCCAGGCAGCGAGCCCTGAGAGATGAACACCGAAGGCATTGGCCACTGCTGCCCAGCGTCCAATCACCGCCAGTGAGCCCTTGTCGAAGTACTGAAAGGGAGGGAGTTCCGGCTGACCTTTCACTTTTCGCAGGATTGCCTTGGCCGCATACTGTCCTCCCTGCATGGCCACCTGCGCCAATCCCGGCAAGGGTTTGCCCAGGGCGTCTACGGAGGAGGCAAGATCCCCGATCACGTAGATATCAGGATAGTTCGCAATCGTCAGGTCAGCTCTTACCTTGACTCTTCCTTCTTTGTCAGTGTCAGCCTTCGTGCGGCGAGCGAGAATTTGTCCAAGCGAAGAGGCGGTAATAGCACCTGCCCAGATCACCGTCCTGGCTGTTATGTGATCCAGGTTTTCCGCGCTTTCGATCATTAGTCCTTCCTTGCTTATGTCCTTGACCATGGCGGCGCACCGTACAGTGACACCGAGCGCGGTAAGAGACCGAGTCGCCTTCTCCGCCAGATCTTCTGGAAACGGCATGAGCACTCGGGGCGCTCCGTCCAGCAAAATGATCTGGCTTTCTTCCGGACGAATGGAGCGAAAATCATTCTTGAGCGTTTGTCGTGCAATCTCGGCAATGGCTCCAGCGAGTTCGACACCAGTCGGCCCAGCCCCGACGATTACAAACGTCAGCCACGCACGGCGCTGAACTGGATCCAAGGTCCGCTCTGCGACCTCGAAGGCGTACAGAATCTTATGGCGGGTGATTGTGGCTTCTTCGACGCTTTTTAGGCCGGGCGCCCATTCCTGCCATTCGTCATGCCCGAAGTACGAAGTTTGAGAACCAGTTGCGACGATCAATGAGTCGTAGGGGAAGACTTCGCCATCAGCAAGTAATACCTGTTTCGAATCAGGGTCAACGTCTTCCACCGAACCCAGGAGGACACGAGTATTCTTTTGGCGGCTCAATACACTCCGTAGCGGAGCCGCAATCTGCCCTGGCGAGAGTGAGCCGGTTGCAACTTGGTATAGAAGAGGCTGAAAGAGATGATAGTTGCGACGATCAATTAATGTCACGTCTACCAACTCTGATTTGAGCGCCTGGGCGGCACGAAGACCGCCAAAACCACCTCCGACTATGATGACTCGCCACGGCTTGCTCACAGACACCTCTCGTTGCTCAAAAGTTAATGCCGAACTGGGCGCCGAACACCAGCGGGTTGTTGAGACGGCCTGTGCCGCCGGGGCTAATAATGTATTGGAAGTCGGGCTGGATGAAATAGGCGCCCTTGCGCAAGTCGAAGCGATAGGTCAGTTCCACGACCGTTTCGTGATCCTGGACACCACCTTCGGGAGGAACCAGCCGTCCATTTTGCTGGGCTCGTTTCAGCTCTTTGCTGAAGTGACCGGATCCGACGCCGAACGACACGACATCTCGCGGGCGCGCGTCGAACAGCCCACGCGCCGAAACGCCCGCCGTGAAGTACAAGGGCAGCTGCTGGACGCGGGAATCGGGCGCGACAGTGACCGAGCCGAAGACGCCGAACCCGCGGTTACTGCCGGGACTGCCAAATGGGACGAGGACCTGATCGAAGAGCCCATACAAGCCCCAGCTTCCGCGCTTGCTGGCGCCGGACTCGAAATCGGTGAGCTTGGCATCGTCGTACCACCCGCCCACCTTGTAATTGCCGAGCCGTTGGCTGTCGCCGGGCAGTCCGTTGATCCGGTAACCGATCTCGCCCATCGCGAAGATTGGTCCGCGCATTGAAAAATTCACACCATGGTATTTGTTGGCGCGGATCGCGGGGTCGCCGTTGTAGACGGCGGTCATCACATGGCTTCGGCGGGTAGGCTTCACCTTCACCAGCGCCGCCCAGGTGCCGGTGTACGCGGTCATGCCCGGCGCAACCAATAAGATCCCGAATGGGCTTCCGCAAAACGCGTTCGACATGAACCCGTAGTTGTAAGGCGAGTTGAGAAAGTCATCGGTGGCCGCGAAGCGCCCGAGGCGGAGCTCGAGGCGGTCGTTGAACAGCTTCTGCTGATAAGAGACATCGATGACGCGAAATGTCTGGAAGCCATAGATCTGCTGCGTGCTGATGATGTTGCCGATGTGCTCCGACGAGAGTCTCTTCCCCCAGCGTTGCGAAAACGACGCAAATACCGAGCCGCCCTTCAGGCCGGCGATCCTGTTCAGATCGAAATAAAGGCTGAGCTCGGTGCTGCTCGGCTGTGTCGCGCCTTGCGAGCGGCCACCGCTGGGGTTCCCCGCGAGGTCGCTGATGAGAATCCACCGCGGTGTGATGCCCGATTCTTCAAGTTTCGATCGCAGGCCGCCCCAGTCCCCTAACAGGTGGGCGCTGGGCAGCACGAGATCAAACACCCGAGCGGCAGGATCTTTATAACTATCGCTGCTATTGGTATCGTTGCTCGTCTTCTGTTGTGCAAAAGCTGCGGCGCAGATGAGCAGCAGTACGAGTGCGAGCAGGAACAGCCCGCTTCTCACACGTCCCCCCTCCGCTGAGCGATTGCCGGGTCGGGCTGCTCCGAGGACCCGGCTGCCTTCAGCCGCACAGGTTCACCATCATCGGACCGTAAGCTGCCCGTTGAGGGGGGCGCCGCGACAGCAGTTGTCGAAGGTTGCTCGACAATCAACCGCGCACTGCGGCGGTAGGTGATTAGAAGGCGGACCCAGTTTGCCAATATCGATACCTTTGAATGGCCGCCTGACAATGTTCTGAGATGTAGCAGCCCCCACATCAGCCATGCAGGAAAGCCGGTGATCGAGCGATCACGATACTCGGCGATACCTACATGCCGAGTAATAGTCGCCACCTTGCTCGGCACGAACGGCTCGGGAGGAGTGGGCACGGCAGTGCCCAATAATCGGGCGGCTATGAGCTTGCCCACGTACCGGCCTTGATGCTGCGCGACGGATGCGAGACCCGGAAGGGGTCGGCCGTCAGGTCCGACGACATAGGCCGCGTCTCCGACGACGAAACAGTCGGGATGGCCAGGAACTGAGAAATCCTTTTCAACTGCTACGGTTCCGTTTGCTTTAACGTTCGTGCCGAGTGTCCTTGCCAGTGCTACGCCCTGTACACCGGTGCACCACAGCACGGTGCCTGCCTCTATCCGTTCCTCGCCGATCGTGACGCCTGCCGCGTCAACATGGGTAACAGGAACGCCCAGCCTCACCTCAACTCCGGCACGTTCGAGCGCCCGGGTGGCATAGGACGAATGTCGTTCGCTGAACGCCGGCAGCAATCTTGGTCCGGCCTCGACGAGCAGGATGCGCGCTCGTCGGACGTCGATGTTGCGAAAGTCGGCCGGCAAGGTCCGGTGCACGAACTCGCTGATCGTGCCCGTAATCGCGACCCCGGTTGGCCCGCCTCCGACTGCAACCACTGTCATGTCGCGTGCCTGTTTGCCCGGGTCCGGTTCCATCTCCGCGCGCTCGAATGCGGTTAAGAGCCGATTGCGCGCGGCAACGGCGTCGCCAAGTGTTTTCAATCCGAGCGCGTGTTGGGCCCATTCCGATTCGTGACCGAAATAACTCGTTTGCGCTCCGGTCGCTATTACGAGCACATCGTAGGGGAGGTCGACTCCTTCGGCCATGACGACGACGCGGCGGGAGATATCCACGCGCTTGGCCTCGCGCATTTCGACCCGGACATTGGGCATATCACCCACAAGCGAGCGGATCGGCGTCGCGATTTGCGCAGGCTCAAGGATTGACGTGGCGACCTGGAAAAGGAACGGCTGGAAGAGATGATGATTGTTGCGGTCGACGAGCGTCACCTCGGCATCGCTGTCGCGCAACTCACGGACGACAGCAATACCGGCAAATCCACCGCCAATGACCACCACCTTGGGCCGAGATGCCTCCCCTGCGGGGGTGAGGTTGTCAGCGCTCATGCGGCGCCTCCCTGCACCAGCGAAACTTGCTGTGCGTTGCGCAGCGCCTCGTCTAGAAGGCTGCGCGAGCGTGGTGTGTCGCGGAGCTTCCAATTCGCCGAGGTCAGCTCGACAGCACGCTGCGGTCGGTTGCCGACGCCCATGAAGAAGGCTGCGGCATGGTCGGCATAGGCTTCGGGCCGTCGCGCCAGCAACAGCTCATACTCTGCTGCTGCACGTTCCGCTTCGCTCACAGCAGCTTCGCCGTCACCACGCGCGGCGAGGATCTCCGAATAAGTGGCGCGGTATTCAGGATCGTCGGAAATTTCGAGCAACGGCGTGATAAGCGCCGCAGCGAGATCCAACTGCCCTCGGGCGAGAGCCACCTCGGCGCGATGCCCATGTCCCGGAACATGCGCCGGCAGGATCGCGCCGAGTTCGGCGAACATCGCCTCCGCCCGGTCCAGATCGCCGCGGCGCATCGCGTTCACGCCCCACTCGAACAGCAGTTGGCCGCAGGGCAAAGGCGATACGCCATTGTCCGCATCGAGTGCGGACACGTAGCGGGCTTCGGCCGCTAGCCATTCACCCATTTCCGCCAGCAGTGACGCGAGCGCCCCAAGCGTGTGAATCCCAGGATCGTCCATCGCCAGTCTCTCGCGCAGAACTAGCGCCTCTCGATATTGTCCCGTCGCTTGGAGCAGCGCCGCCTTTTCGGCATCAATTCCTTGCCTTGTATGTCCAGCCGCCGTCGCTTGATCGAGAAGCGCGGTTGCTTCCTCGAACCGGTGGAAACGCCCGGCGAGCCGTGCGCGGATGTAGAACGCGCTTCCCATACCTGGCGACAACGCAACAGCTTCATTGGCGACTACTTCCGCCTGGTCATGGTCCGCGATACGACCCAGCAAGTCACCGCGAAGAAACAGAAGCTTCGATAGCGAGAACAGGTCTACGAAGGTCGCACCCTCGCCGCGACGATGCTCCAGGCTCTCGATCAATGCCGAAAGATTGGCGACAGCGATTCGCCCACTCGTGTAGTGTTTGGGATCGATCATCATGGCTTTTCCAAACCGGTCAGCAGCGCCGGATAACCGCGCGTCAATGATCCGCCGTCGATCACGATCGTGTGACCGTTAATGGATCGGGCGTTGTCGGACGCGAGAAACACGGCGGCAGCAGCAATTTCCTGCGCTTCAACAGCCCGCTTCATCGGGATGACTCCCATGTAGAGCTCGCGCATGGCCGGATTCTCCAACTCCTTCCTCGTCAACGGCGTCTCCACCAAGCCTGGCGCGATGCCGACGACACGGATACCGCGACCGCCGAGCTCCAACGCGCCACAGCTTGTGATCATGTCCACACCCGCCTTCGCGGCGCAGTAAGCGACCTGCCCTTCACCAGGCTGCTGCGCATTGACCGACGAAATGTTGATGATGACGCCGGGCCGTCCTTGTTCAAGCATGTTCCGGGCGCCATGCTTCACGCCGTAGAAGACTCCGCCGAGAGTCACTGCCTGAACGGATTTCCACTTCTCAGCGGGCAGCTCCGTAAGCGGCGCGATTGCGCCAAAGCCTGCGCAATTGACCACGATATCCAGCGACCCGAATGCATTGCGTGCCTCGCGCATCGCGCCTTCGACCTGGGTCTCGTCCGACACATCGGTGGCGCGGCCGATCGCGCGATCACCCAACTCGCGGGCGGCATCATCGAGTGCTTTCACATTCAGGTCGCAGAGCAACACGCTCGCGCCCGCTTCGATAAACGCCGTCGCGATCGCTTTGCCGATCCCAGAGGCAGCGCCGGTCACAACCGCGCCTTTGCCCTTCAACTCATTCTGCATCTTCAAATACCCTCAAAAATGCCCGCCAGTTGCAGGTCGCTGAAGCTGGCCCAAGGGTGCCAGCATAACGGTTACTGCCCGAACAGCGGCGTGCGGATCAGGGACGGTATCACCGGAATCACGCTGAGCTTGATCGCAGCGCGCTGTCCGAAAGCATCCTGGCTAACGACAGAGTATTCGATGCCGAGCTCGAACTTGGCCATCATTCGACCGATCCGGGTAGTCTTCGACACGGACAGCCCGACGGGCACGTTCCACTTATTGCCGGAGCTGGCCCGGTGGTCATAGGTGATGGTCGGACTAGAGCCGAATTGCCAGGCATTCGGCAGGTTGTAGAACAGGAAGTAGAGCAGATGGAGATAACTCGCGTCGGCGACGTCGCTGGGGCGGCCGCCGCGCGATCCGATTCCGAAGAAATACTGGGAAAAGACTCCCAGAGTCACCTCCTCTGTGTAGTGGCCGACGACCACGGCCGGTCCGACTCCCCACTGCTGGCGCCCGAACGCGTCCTCGGTGGAGGTTGGAAAGAGCCAGGTGGGTCCGGCGCCGAGAATCCAATTTTCCACTGGCGGCGAGATTACCATCGGCACCTGGATGTCCCCCAGACCCAGCTTGTGGTTGAACATGTCCTGACCCCCGGGAATCGGCGCACTGAACACAAACGGAATGGTGGGTCGAGTGATCAACCTCCACTCCTTCTCCTCACGGCCGTAGAGAGGGATCGGCACTATGGGCTGGAAGATCATCGTGCCGCCGACCTGCTCGTTGCCCGAGTTCACGTTGCCATCCGAGAAGGTGAGGTCGAACTCCGTGAACAGGGCCCAGACGTTCGAGAGCGGGTTCGAGAGCTTCCTGCCGGTTTCAGCGGCGTCGCCAGGTTGGTGCGCTGTGACGCCGCCGCCGGCCTGGACGCGGGGCTCCTCTCCACGGGCCGCTGTTGGGAAAAAGACGAAGGCAAGCAGCAGCGCCCACGCGACGACTGGCTGCCACCCCACTCTTGTCTTGCCGATGCCAGATGCAGCGCCGGCTACGACCGCCCCTTTTCCTTTCAACTCGTCCATATTCAACCCGCCTTAGCAAATTCCGGTGTAGGCAGGTCGGCTCGCTTGTTAGGCTCGCGCACGTATGGAAACGAGCGGCTGGGCGGCTTCGTGGGAACGTCGACGCCGTCGCCGAACCGTTCGCCTCGCCCTCCATTCACAAACAGCGTGAGCATTTCGTCGAGAATGTCGTCATCGAGCCAGCGGCCGCCGGCGCTCTCGTGCGGCCGGTTGTTGATCAGCGAGCGTTCGATTTCAAGAAAATTTCCGGGCGCGAATCCGCGCGCGAGATCGAGGATCAAGAAATCGCCGATGAGCACATCGCGTAACGGATGGCGCCCGTCTGGCCCGAGCGGCCACGCAGTTTTACCGTCGAGACCATCGAAGAATGCCAGATTCGCGTCGAGACGCGACTCGTAGAGTGGTCGATATTCCTTGGAGAGCGCAAAGGCATCCTCTTTGTTGTAGAGATCGCGAAGCTCGACACCCTTCGTGCGCGGATCACGCGCCGTGCCCTGCAGGACGAGGTTCTTGATCTCCGGCCGCCCGAGCCGTTCGATCCGGATCGGCTTGCCGCGGCGCGCAACGATGTTCTCCGCCATGGCGCCAATCAACGTGACGCCATTGAAGCGTTCGATAATCTGAGCAAACGGGGCCTCGACGACGATCGACAAAACATCGCGAAACTGGACTGTGTTAACGCGCGTGCTGAAGGACCACTTGCCCGAAATATCCGTCCGGATAGCGGCCTCGACATCCATGAAAAACGGATCGCTGGCCAGTCCCGCCAAGACGCGCATGCCATCCTGCTCAAACGGTTCGCCAACTACGAAGCTCGCCTCGCGCCCATCTGATGTGACGATATTCCCGTTCTGAACCGAGGTTCCGTCCGGTACATCATTGAAGCCGAGATCAATCATGTATTCTGCCGTTCCGTGCGTGATGCTGCCGCCGGACCGCGTCAGCGGCCGCAGCCGGAACCGGTAGGTGACGAGATCGCTGAAGAAAGACTCCGACGTCGCCATGGGGAATACATCCATGATCAGGACGAGATTCCCCGGTCGTTCCGGGCTGGGGAACGCGTAGAGGTCGGTGATATCCACTGATGGATCGCCCATCACTGCGGGGCCGCTGAAATGGTCTGACATGGTACTTTACCTCCGGTGTTCAGAATTGCTTGTTTACCAGTCTCTGATATCCTGTTGACCTCTTGCGAACGTGCATTCATCGGTCCTATGTACACTGTCGGGGATCAGGTTTCGAGCTCGGCGATCCAGCGCAACGCGCGTAGGCCCGGCATGAAGCAGTACTGGCCGCCGCGATTGACGACGAACCGGTTCAGCTCTGTCACCCGCCTGCGGATCGGCAGTTGCGGGATGGTGAAGCGGTCCGTCCCATCGTGCGGCCCGACCAGCGGGTCCACTTCGTCGGGCGTGCCGATGAACATTCCGTCGTTGATCCACTCCGTCTGAACGAACTCGAACTGCCGCACGAGGTCTGCGACGATACAGGTGAACAGGATGCCCCGATCAACCCCGTCGTCCTCAAGGACGCCCTCGGGCAGCTCCGGGCCGTAACTTGTGCTACGCCGGATCATCCGGTGCATGCGTGCTACGCCGACGATGGACGAGTCGCGCGGGTGCATCCGACGGGCGTGCGCGCCGAGCGGACACTTGAAGCCGCGAGGGTCGTCCGCGGCGTAGAGAAAGGCGTTGTTCCGTGCCGGATCGGCCCCCAGGTCCGGATCGTCGTGCTCCGGGGCGAGCACCAGCGGCGCGCCGCTCGGCCAGCGTCCGACGAACTTGGCGGCCAGTAGCTCTTCTTCGGCTCGGCTCTTGGCACGGGCGTGCAGGTACTGCCGGAATGCCGCCTCGCGGGAGTAGAGCTTGCGGAACACGACGTAGCTGCCGTTGCGGCCCAGCACCTCGGGTCGGGGCATCGGGGCGATGTCGCCGCTCTCGCCCGGATAGCCTAGAACGAATTCGCCTGCTTTGAGCGGCGCCTCGTGCGGGTTGGTACCGGGTAGGCCGCTATCCTCGATGGCCGGCTGGCCGATGGCGTCCCTGAAGCCGAACGCCGTCCGCTCGTCCGGCCGCATGTAAGTGTCCTGCCGCCAGATCGGAGAAACGCCCTGAAGGTCGCCAAGCGCCGCGCGGGCGCTCTCGAGCACCGCATCCAGGATGGAGATTTCCGGCGCGAGCGCGTAGACGGCGAGGTGGGCGTCTGGGCGCCCGAGCGGCGGCTCCCACCGATCGGGCGCGCTTAAGCCCGTGTCGCCGAGGATGTCCGCGCGTGCAGCCATGCCCTGCTGAAACGCCTCTGGGAAGCTGGCGAGGCTGCCCTCGGGCACGCCCAGCGCCTTGAGCCCCTGGAAGCTGAGCGCCACGGCGGCCCACGCCTCGCGCCTCGTGTCCTGCGAGCTTGGGGCCGCGGACAGCAGGGTGGGAATGAGGCGGCGCAACAGCTCACGGCCATCGCGTCGATCGTCGACGCGCACAAGGATGAGCGTGCCGACGTACGGAGAGGGGCGGGGATATAGGACCGCGGCCTGTATGTCGTCGAGTTCCAAACTGACAGTCGACTTCGCGCTCATGGTCGTCAGTCCTTTCGCGAAACTTTAGGTCGGGAGGCGCCCTACTCGCCGCTCGCCTCAGGCTAAGTCGCCCGCCAGGTCGAGCAGCGGCTTCAGGGCCGGGTGCTGGAGCGCCTCGGCGGCGCTTGGGTTGTCCAGCACCTGCTGGAACGCCCGCTGCACCGCCAGCGCTCTCAAGACCTGCTTCACCGTCGGCTCGGGGTAGGCGGCAACAAAGTTGCCCGCTTCGATGGCGCGCGCCATGAACCAGTCTTTGACGGCGGGGGACCTGACGCCCGGGTACCCCTGGGTGTGACCAAAGGTCTCGTCGAAGTTCAGTCCAATCGCCGTGGCGGCGAAGTCGTCGATGTACTTGTCCCAATCCCCGTCAAAGCTGCTGGCGAACATCAGCCGCTTGCCGCCGTCGAGCATCACAAACCGCGCTTCATGCAAGGTGCCGATCTGGTTGATGGCCTCCTGAGTACGCGGGTTGGCCGCGTGGTCCTTCAGGACCTGGCGCAGCGCGTCTTCGTGTCCCGGGATGACGTCCCCGATGACGAGGAACTCCGTCCTCGCTCCCAGTTTCAGTCCCGTCCGCTTTGGCTGTGTCATATTGCTCGTTCCTTTCTGTGGATGTGCTTTGTCGCTCGTTCCTTTCGATCTCGTCGGCGCTGATAGCGCTACCGTGCATGCTCGTGCGCCTCGGCCTGCGGCCTAACCAGCTTCGCGAGGTCCCCAAGTTGCAGTCCGCCCGGCGGCACGGGATTGGGCGGTGCGAAGTACGGGAAGACGTCAGACGCCGGTACCGTCGCCCGGTCCACGCCGTCGCTGATGCGCGGCCCATTGCTCGCGTTGACGAGCAGCGTGTATATAGTGTCCATTACGTTCTCGTTCAGCGATCGGCCCCCGCATGTCTCGTGGGGGCGCCCCTGGAGCGTCGCCCGTTCGATCTCGAAGTAGCTGTCCTCGGCATACGGCCTCGAGACGTCCACCACCAGGTAGTCGGCGAGCAGCAGGTCGGTCAGCGGGTGGTCACCATCCGACCCGAGCGGCCAGTCCGTCTTGCCGTCCAGGCGATCGAACATGGCGAGGTTGGCGTTCAGCCGGGCGCGGTAGGCGCCGCGGTAGTCCTTGCTCATGTGGAAGGCGTCTTCCAGGTTGTAGAGATCGCGGATCTCCAGGTCGCGGTTAACCTGGTCGAACTCCTTCGTCGCCATGATCACGTTCTTGATCTCGGGGCGGCCGAACCGCTCGATGCGGATCGGGAGCTTCCCGGCGACCACCGTCTCGCCAACCACGGCGAGTAGTGGCGCACGGTTGCTCTGGAGCAGCGGCCCGCAGTCGGCCTCGACGACGACGCCCAAGGCGTTCAAGCCGGTGAGGCTGTTCTGGCCCTTTTTCTTGAAGGCGAGCCGCCCGGTCTTGATCGTCTCCAGGAAAGCCGGCAGGTCGATGAAGAACGGGTCCGAGCGCAGGCCCGCGTAGACGCGGAGGCCGCCATCGCGCCCGCCCCGCTCGTCGTGCACGCGAAAGCGGGCCGTCTCGCCGAACGACGACGTGCACCACCCTTCCTGCACGGGCGCGGCGCCGCCTGCGCCCGGTTGCGGAGACTCGAAAGTGCAGGCGAAGACGAACTCCGACTCCTGGGGGCCGAAGGCAAACGACCGTCGGTCGGCCTTGATCGTCAGTGGCCGCAGCCGGAACCGGCAGACGATCGCGTCCGAGAAGGCCGAATCCGGCCCGGCCAGAGGTAGGACGGTCATCACTAACACGAGATGTCCCGGCCGCTCCGGGCTGGGAAACGCGTAGACGTCGCAGATGTCGCCCGCCGGTCCGGCGAGCGCACGGGGTCCTGAAAAATGGTCTGACATGGTAGTTCACCTCCGTGCGTTTCAGAATCTTTGCTCGATCAAGCCCTCGAGCGCTTTCAGCCCTGGCACGAACAAATATTCGCCACCCTTCACTTTGACGAAGGTAGGAAGATCGAACAGGAACGGTTGTTTGGCGCCGGGTACCAGCATTTGCGAACCTTCGCCGCCGACACCGTTGATCGGGTCCTGCTCGTTTGGATCAAGTCCGATGAACTCGCCGCCCTTCATCCATTCTTTCTGGACGAACTCGAATTGCCGATCGATATCGGCCTGGATGAACAGGTTGATCAGGCCGCGGTCGACACCGTCGTCCTCAAGCACGCCCGGCTTGAGGTGTGGGCCGTACTCGACGCCGCGCCGGAGCAACCGGTGCCGCCTCACGGCGGTCGCGCGTTTCAATGGCGTCGCTCGCGGGTTGCTGCGACGCAGGTGGGAACCAAGCGGGCAGCGCAGGCCCTGGTCGTCACCTGCATAGGTGAAGTTGTTGCGACGGTGAGGGTCCGCCGCGATGGCGGGATCGTCCTTCTCTGGCGATAGATCGAGCGGGCAACCGCTGCGCCAGCGCCCCGTGATTTTGGCCGCCACCAGGTCCTGGTGGTACACATCGTCGGAACCGTAGAGTGCCTTGGCGGCGGTAACCAAATAACGCCGAAAGGCCGCCACGTCTTGATAGAGTTTGCGGAAGACCACGTATGTTCCGTTCAGCCGCAGCTCGGGCGGGTCGGGTGTCTGCGTGCCGGCCGGGCCGGCCTCATCCTCATAGCCAAGCAAGAACTCGCCCGGTTTCAGCGGACGCCACGTGCCGTCCGGCTCCGGCACACCGTCGCCAGGATACGAAGGAGTTTCAGCACCCTCGATCGGCGGCTGCGAGATTGGATCAGCAAAACCGAAATGCTCGCCCTCGGACCCGATCCCGTTCTCATGCGCGAGCGCCATCGTATCCTGAACGAACCGGACCTCCACTCCGCCGGTCGCGTCCATTTCATCCCGCAGGACCTGACTTGCCACTTCGCGGCCTTGGTCGGAATCAGTTCGAATCAGCGCCATCGCGTGAATATCGGGACCGCCGAGACCGCCCTCCCAGTGTTCCGGCGCGTGCGGCCCGACGTCGCCCACTATGTGGGCGCGCCCCCGCGTGCCTACCCGGAACGCCTCGGGGAAGCTGTCCAGCGACCTTTGAGATAGCCCCAGAGCCTTCAGCCCTTCGTAGGTGAACCCAATATTCACTGTGAATCGGGTCCCATGCTCTTCCTGTCGAGCATTGACGCGCTTGACCATATTGCGCAGCCACTCGCGCGCTTTGGCCCCATCAATAAACTTCAGAAATATGTGCCGCCCGTACCGCATCAGGATGGGCGCGACGACATTGTCCTGAATGTCGTGAAGATTGTCTTTCAGGTCAGCAGAGGTCAGACTCTGCGCAGAACTTAGAGTTGCCATTGTCGTACTCCTTGAATCCAAAACCATTCACCGCTATGTCAGCGGATGAGATCGACCCCGAGATGGCGCCCAGGGCCGATCCGACTGCCGGAAATTCAGGTACTACGCGACCGGCGCCCCTTTCGACTTGTTGACGCGTTCGGCAACATCCTCGTACTGCCACTCGCGGGCGACATCCGTGTCAATCATGGCGTCGCTCGGCACGGGCTCGTATGGCTTGGCCAGCTCCTGGAAGAAGGCGTTGACCTTGTCCTCGAGCTTGCCGTCGCCCTTGGCGACCGCACGCTGAAACTTCTG
>Ga0209077_1000153_pt1 | contig 17414 bp, 9 predicted proteins | sample PPLLak1March2015_FD_187247 | JGI IMG/M metagenome (GOLD analysis project Ga0209077, IMG submission 187247) | Freshwater sediment microbial communities from Prairie Pothole Lake near Jamestown, North Dakota, USA - PPLs Lake P7 Core (1) Depth... | ecosystem: Environmental > Aquatic > Freshwater >... | reverse complement strand
GGAATATCTTTACAGTATTTCCGGAAAACAGACGCTCGTGGGTCAGCACGCCGAACCTCTTAATGTAAAGACGCGGTTTCCCTCATTGCAGAGAATTACGGGATATTATCCTGCCGTTTGCGGATTCGATTTCGGCTTCAGCGCTCCTGGGACATGGGACGGTATAAACTATCGCCAGCAGATAGTGGATGAATCGATAAAAAAATACAATGAGGGATTTATTATCACGATTATGTGGCATGCGGTGCGGCCAATTGAAGATGAGCCGGTTGCATTCAAGGAATCTGTGCAGGGAGAACTGACAGATGAGCAATGGAAGGATTTAATTACACCGGGAACTGAAATACACGAACGATGGAAATCACAGGTGGATGTCATCGCATTTTTTCTTAAGCAGCTTAGAAACGCCGATGTGCCCGTCCTCTGGCGGCCGTATCATGAAATGAACGGTGAGTGGTTCTGGTGGGGAAAACGGCTGGGTGAAAACGGCACGAAGAAATTATATCGAATGCTTTACGACCGGCTTGTAAATTTTCACAAGCTCAACAATCTGATTTGGGTTTATAATTTTAATGAAATCAGGGAAAGCACCTCCTCTTATGAAGAGATATACCCTGGAGAGGATGTGGTTGATATTCTCGCGACAGATGTATATCGCGGGGGCTTTGATTCGAATGACTATAATCAGCTTTCGGCCCTTGCAAAGGAGAAATTAATCGCGTTAGGCGAAGTTGGAACGGCGCCGACACCTGAGAAATTGCGCCAACAGCCGAAATGGGTATGGTTTATGATATGGGGCGTTCCTTTCGGCCCTGACAGGGTCAAGGCCGCAAGAGATATTTATGATTCAAATGAAACAATTACATGGGAAAAACTTCCCTGGGTAAAAACCAAAAAGCCAAAGATTCATTATCCTATTTTAAAATAATTCTGCGAATCATTTAGATGAAACGGACGGACGCAGAACAGCCGGCTCAGTCTTAATTTTGATTGCTGATGATTTTAATCCGGCAGATGCCGCATTTAAAGTCATCTCACTGATCTCTCGCTGGGACTGGACAATAATCTGAGCAAGGCCGCTGAATGCCTTACGCTTCCACTCTTTGGCTGGGATAAATACCCCAACCACGCCTGGGTCGGCATTCAATTCTTCGTACTGGCGGCGAACAACAAAAGGCTTTCCAATTACAGTGTAAACATTTTTGCCTTCTTTTAAAATTCCATTATCAAGTTTAAAACTTTGATTTGAGTCATTACGCTTAATACCCTGTGAAATCAAATTCCCATTAACATAAATAGATTGATTGTCGCTGATGCTTTTCGTGAATAAATTAACCTTCATATCATCACTAATGGCCGGTAATTGAAAAGCCCCGCGAACAGCAATCAGGTTATCCGTCCTCGGTGTATTAACTTCAGTAGCTTGTTTGAAATCAGCCCAGTTCGAATCATCAAAATCAAAAGAGGCCTGCGGGAAATTTTCTTTTTCAGTTATGAACGCCATCTTCAAATTTCTAATCAGCTCAATTTTCGTGGTATCAAGAAACTTGTCCGGCTCATGGCTGGATGGATTACCATTGCCGACGCCTATGATTTTACCCGAACCTTGAATATTGAATGTTATTTCATTATCAGCAGTTGGAACAACGCGCCCGTTTTCATCTTCAATTTGAACAGTAATAACTGAAACATCTTCACCATCGGCTCTAATTGAATCGCGATCGGCAATCAGCCGGATTACGGCAGGATCGCCTGTAGTCTCGATTTTTGTAATCGTTTCTTTATTTGCCTTATAACCTTTCGCTAAAAGCGTTCCCGGTTCGTAATTAACATCCCATTGCGCGTGAGAAAGTTTCGGCATTGATTTGCGGCCGAGAGATTTATCATTGAGGTATAACTCTACTTCTTCACAATTGCTGTATGCCCATACATTGACGGTCTTGCCAACTTTACCTGACCAGTTCCAGTGAGGCAGAATATGCAGCACGGGTTCATCGGTCCAAACAGATTTCAGATAGTAATACGTATCTTTGGGGAAACCGCAAAGGTCAATAATACCGCCCTCGTAAGTGACCTGCGGCCAGCCGAAGGGATTGGCCTCGCCGCGATAGTCAAAACCCGTCCAGAAGAATAATCCTGAAACAAACGGCCTTTCAGCGCAAAATTGAATTCCTCTTTCAATGCCCCGCTGCGCAGCGCGGCGGCCTGAAGTTTCACGGTCGGATGGGGCCATGTGCGCTTTTGCCCTGTCAGTTTCGTAAATGCCGCGTGCAGCGCCTGTCGTGGATTCTTCGGTAAGGACCGATGGCTGATTTGGAAATTTCTTATGGTGCTCATCTATATTACCATGCATTATGTAATTATAACCCATCAAATCAATTACGGTCGAGATGCCCTGTCCCCAGCCGCCGCTGATTGCGGCCGTAACTCTTCTTGTAGGGTCAAGTTTTTTCACATATTCCTGCATTGTCTGGGCAATGCGTGCGCCTTTTTCGTTTCCCTCTATTGCCCATTCCTCATTGCCTATAGACCAAAGGATTACACTTGGATGATTGCGGTCGCGCAGAATCATTCTTTCAAGCTGCTGGAAATGTTCCGGTGATACTCCCATCAGGCGGTTTTCATCAAGAACGAGCATGCCGAGTCTGTCACAAGCTTCGAGAAGTTCAGGCGTTGGCGGATTATGAGAGCAGCGAATTGCATTACAGCCCATGGATTTTAATCTTAAAATGCGAAACTCCTGCAAGGCATCCGGCAATGCTACCCCAACGCCTGCATGGTCCTGATGATTGTTTGTTCCTTGAATTGCGATGTGTTTGCCATTTAAAAAGAAACCATCATTGGGATCGAAACGAACCGAACGAATGCCAAAATTAGTTTCATAATGTTCAAAAATTCTAACTGAACCTTTTCGTTTGATCATGGTGCTAAGTTTATAGAGATATGGTGACTCGAGTGACCAAACAATGGGTTCTTTAACATCCATCGTGCATGGGTAATTTTTTTTCTCACCTGGTTTCAGCACGAGAGATTTTATTTTTCCGCTGCCTACCTGTTTTCCATCTTTATCCTCAATGATTTGAAAAATATCAAATGCTGCTTTATCTTTACCATCATTAGCAACTGTTATTGCGGCGGATATTTTGGCTGATTTGGGTTTTATATCCGAAGTTACAAATGTGCCGTATTGGGCAACATGCAAGGGATTTGTTTTTGTGAGCCATACGTGGCGATATATACCCGCGCCTTCGTAAAACCAGCCCTCTTCCATTGTAACATCAACACGAACGGCAATTGTATTATCTCCTCCGTAATTGAGGTAATCAGTAATATCATACTGGAAGCTGCTGTAGCCTGAATGTTCTGTGCCTATATAGAAACCATTAATCCATAATTTGGAGTCACGATGCACACCATCAAATTCTATAACTATTCTGCGGCCAAGGTCTGATTCCGGAATAAAAAACTTTTTACGATACCATCCAACGCTGTTTTGGGGAAAATTCCTGCCTATTGCGTGATAGCCGTGACTATGGCTGCCCCTATTGTCAAAGGGCAGTTCCACTTCCCAGTCATGCGGCAAGTCTATAATTCGCCACGCCCTGTCGTCGAAATTCGCTGATGCAGGGCCGTCTCCGTAACCGGTTTTCGCCCAATATGAAAAATAAGAAGTGCCATTTTTGAAATCTTTTTCAGTATCATAAGCATGCCCCAGAGCAAATTTCCAGCCAAGATCCATTAACAGCCGCTGACGGCCGCTTTGATTTGAATCTGAAGTTTGAGCTGTTGCCTGAATACAAATTATCAAAACCAGTACTGTTTGAACAAATAGGCGATTCATCTTCTGCTCCTAAAATAGGAAGTTAAAAACAGATGAAGGTTATAACGAAAAATAATTATGAAAACAAGGGAATGAACTGAGATTAAGCTCCAAAATTTTGGTAATGATTATATTTTCATAAGTTTGGCGTACTTGAGCATCAGTGACCTTGTCTGGCCGGTGTTGAAAGCGACAGTAACGATAGAATTGTCCCCCATATCGGCAAAATCCTTTACCGTTCCTAACCCGAATTTTTTATGAACGACAATATCTCCCTCTTTGAATTGAAAAGTTGCATTCGAAATTTTAGGTGTGACAAGCGGCTCTTCAATTTCAGATTCTAAGTCAGGGATTTCGGATTGACGAGGTGCTTGTGAAAAAGGAATCCTAAGTTCAAACAAAAATTGCGAAGGTATTGTCCGCAGAGTTTGACCTCTTATCTGGCGGTATTTTGCAAATGTAATGAACAGATTCAGCTTCGCGCGTGTTATTCCAACAAAGAAAAGCCGCCGCTCTTCTTCGGTTTCATCTCCAAAATCAGCACTTCTCTCGTGCGGCAGCAAACCTTCTTCTACACCGACAATAAATACATTATCGAATTCGAGCCCTTTTGCGGAGTGAAGGGTCATTAAAGCAGCCCGCTGGGCCTCGGAATTATAGGCATCCGCATCGCTGAATAACGCGATTTGCTGGAGATACTCAATCAAGGAAGGATTTTCAGTCTGCTTGTCATAAACAGCGGCCGCATTAATAAGTTCTTCTATATTTTCCGCAGCATCTTTACCTTCAACTCCTTGCGATAAAAGATATTTTTCAAGACCCGATTTTTCAAAGACAAGTTCAATAATTGATGCAGCAGAAGTTTGCTCTGATTTTCTCAAATCCTCAATCATATTGATAAATTCTGTAAGTCGTGCTGCCGTTGATTGCCCAATATTGGAAATCTTTGAAACCTTCTTAATCGCCTCATACAAACTTATGCTGCTTCGAAACGCAAAGTCCTCCAATTTGTCTGTAGTCGTTTTACCAATTCCCCTTGCGGGAGTATTGATAATTCTTAAAAGTGCAATCTTGTCTGCAGGATTAGCAATTACCTTCAAGTAAGCGAGAATATCTCGTATTTCTTTTCGGTTGTAAAATTCTACACCACGAACGATCTGATAGGGAATTTTACTTCTGATAAAGGCCTCTTCGATTGCCCTGCTTTGAGCATTGACACGATAAAAAACAGCAATATTGGAAAGAGACACGCCCTGATTAACTAAATCTCTTATACTTTCCGCTACTCCAATTGCCTCCTGGACTTCATCTTCATAATTTTGAATTTCAACTTTTCCCGCGGCAGTTTTTGTAGCAATAAGACGTTTTTCTTTCCGGCTTTGATTATTGGCAATCAGCTTGTCCGCGGCCTGGAGGATAGCAGGAGTTGAGCGGAAGTTTTCTTCAAGCCGGACTACTACCGCATCCGGCCAGTCTCGTTCGAAATCCAGAATATTTCTAATATCAGCCCCGCGCCAGCGATAGATTGACTGGTCAGGGTCGCCCGTTGCACAAATATTATTATGAATAGATGCAAGGGCTTTGGCTATTCTATATTGAGCATGATTAGTGTCCTGATATTCATCAATTAACAGGTATTTGAAGCGATTACCAAGCTCTGTCCGCACATCAGGGTTAGTTTCAAGCAGAAATGCGGTTTTCATAAGGAGATCATCAAAATCAACTGCATTGACTTCTTTAAGGATTTGCTGATATCGCAAATAAATTGTAGATATTGCCTTGGAAAAAAAATCATCAGCCTGCTTTTGGAAATTCTCCGCATCAATAAGTTTATTTTTTAAGGTCGAGATTGCGTCGAGGGTTCGTGCCGGTGAAAAACTAGTCGTATCGAGTTTGTTATCTGTAATTGCCTGTTTTATGCATTTGGTCTGGTCGGATTCATTATAAATACTGAAATTAGGATTCATATCCGTATTAGACGCATATCTGCGGAGAATTCGCACGCATAAGGAATGAAAGGTGCTGATATAAGCGCCGGCAGAAGCGCTGAAATTATAAGCCCGCTGTCTCATCTCATCTGCTGCCTTATTGGTGAAAGTAATAGCGCAGATATTGTGAGGTGATACCCCTGAATTTACCAGGGCGGCAATGCGGTAAGTTATCACACGTGTTTTTCCGCTGCCTGGACCTGCGATTACAAGCAAAGGGCCTTCGCGATGAAATACAGCTTTTTGCTGAGAGGCGGTAAGTTGGCTCCTGAAATTTAAATCCAGATTTTCAGGTAACCCAGGCATTATGGTGAGCCCTGCTGCTGCAACTGAGCTTCCTGAGCAAGCTGCTCTTGAATTTTCGAGAATTGCTCAGCAAGCTTAGGCTGCTCGATTTGTATCCTGGAAAGAAGAGTCTGCCGCATTGTAAGCGGGTATCCCTGATCGTTAAAGAAATCTATAAATGCAAGGAATCTCATTACTCTGAACTCCGGCAGACGAATTCGAGCTTCTTCACCATATTCTTTATTGTAAACATTATAAACATCTTCAGCCATTTTTTCGATAGCATAAGAGGCATCATCGTCACGCAAGGCATATCTGAAATACGCCTCGCGAAGCATAGGCATAATAGTATCCATTGCCTTGGTTATTGTTATGGTCTTAAGGTCCTTGCTTATCTGCTGAATGATATAGGATTCGACAGCCGGGTCACTAAATTCGGGGCGGGGATATGAAGTTCTGACATAGTCATAGATTTTCTGTGCCTTGGCCCTGTGACCTGCCTGATAGAACATAGTCAGGGCATTTGTCAGCATATTTCGATGCCCAATCATATGCGAATCATCGGATTTGTCACCCGACTCATTATATTTACGGATGATTTCAGTTATGGCTCTATTATAAGGATCAAACATCCTGAAATCAGGACGCATGAATATATCCTTTGAAGTCTGATAAACAGCCGCAGAGCCGGAACCCTGCTGTTCAATTTTTTCATTTACATCATAAATGAATATTTTTCCATATCTAAAAAGATTTTGCAAACTGTGCGCAACAATACGGTCAGTATTGATTTCATCAACGTGGTAATCTTGCTTACCTGCCTTTACATCGCCTTTTTTACCTGCAACACGCAAACCTTTAATAGCCCAGTAAATTGCGTGGACATCAGGATTTCTCCAATCGAGAGCAAAATGAATATTAGGGTCATTATAATCTGTCGGTCCATAGGTGCGGTTAAGTTCCAGCATCAGCTCGGGGTCAAGTTTCCATACATTTCTAAGCTGCCAGGCCTTGGCAAAAACATCAAAATCACGCAATACAGCCGTGCCTCTGAATTTATCGATTACTTTAAATGCATTTGGAGAAAACCTGCCGGGATTTTGTCTTAAAGAAAGATAATTTCCAATAAAACGCGATTCATCCTGAAAATCCTTATCAGCATCCTTCATCGCGGAAATAAAAGGGGCGATATTCGCATCAGCGGCAATTTGGCCCCATTCGGCCGGCGCTCTTGCAAGAGATTCAAACCACCTATCATCGGCCGGGCCCAGCAGCGGTTCCATCGCAACTGCAAGCTGGAGTTTATAATATTTGTGTGCATCATCGGAATTACTTCCGATTTTATGCTGAAAGATTCTCCCGAGCTCGCGATAGAGTGATATCGATTTGGGATTAAGGGGAATGCCTTTATCGCGCAGAAGTTCGTAACCGTTTTTCACCCATTGCCATCTCTGGTCGGGCTGCTCGGCGGGAATTGCGACAGAAATATTGTATGCCATATTCCATGCCTGAAATGCCCATACCTGCGCGTATCGAGGCTGCAAAACTGTAATCCATTCGGCAAGCTGGCGGGCATCGAAATACTGTCCCTGTTCTTTTAATTTATCAGCCCGTATCCACAGAACGTCAACAACAAGTCCTCTAAAAGCCCCCATTGCAACCGTAGCAAAAGCCAGTGATGGGGGCGCGTTTTCGATGGGCTCGTTGCTTATAAGCTTCATTTCTACCCGCTGGGAATTAATAAAATCGAGACGCATCCCCGCTGTCATAAGCAGGCTGATAAAAATAACAATACTAACGAGAATAATAAGTTTGTCACGTAAACGCATATTTATTTAGAGCTATCCAAGCGAGTTTGTATAACCTCAAACAATAACCTTTGCAATTTCACGAAAACTGAAAACCAGCAGTGACATAATCGCCAAAGGCAATGACTTTAAAAATAATACCGCAAAACCATGCCATGCAAAAACAGGCCAGCTTAACAGACGGCCTGGAACAAGATACTCGGCCGCGGTAAGCTGGTCGAAAGCAGGCAAAAGCATAATAAACGGCTTAAGAATATAAGAATAAAGGCTGTTCGGCTGGCCTCCAACAACATTATAAGATTCTCCAATGTAGCCGCTCATATTAGCCATTGTGAAAACAGCAAGACAAAGCAGGATAGCAACCGGAAATGAGAGGAATGAGCCTGCGAATATAGCCAAAGCGGCAAGAAAAACAAGCCGAACAAAAATAATAAAAACAACCCTGATAAAATTTAAGGTAAAGGTATCTGCTTTGTAAAGAAGCTCAATACCATCTTCCAGTGGAAACATAACAACTGTATTATTTAGAGGGACATTCTGAAAAGCCAGAGCAAAATATCCATCGCGTGCCACTGAATCAGCGGGAATTGCAAATTCACGAAATGTCCGTATCAAGTCTTTTCGGTCTGTCGAATACAGCGGAGTATCCAAAGGAGCTGCCAGATTAAACTGACGAACGTCACCTGCAACCCATCTGCTGTAAATCGAAAGGTCTGCCGGATTAACAGCAACATCATATTTGTATCTTATAAAAAGAGCCTGGTTCGGTTCTTTGACTTTAACATCTTTGAATTCCATCACCAGCTCTTCACCAACAACCGCGGCACGCCTCCGCAGACCGATTCGGCGTGCAAGCTCTTTTCTATAATTATGGCGTGCGGCAGGATTTTCATCGACCCCCGCAGGGACTTCACCCTGCTTTTTTAATTTATTATATGCCTCATCAAGCTCTTGTGATATATCCGGCTGCTGTGGTTTGACTGATGCCCTGGCAGTAAAAAACTCATTATGAAGCTGTGCAATCTGCTCGGCATCGGCATGCATAAAAACAGGCATCAAACTTGTGATACTGTATATTATAATAGCAAACAGAGAAAGCAATCCGGCATCCAGAAGAATCACACCGAACAACTTGCCAAGTATATACTGAAAACGCCGAATGGGTTTGGTAATCACCGTGTAAATCTGCTTATCTTTTATATCTTTTGTAAGCGTATACGCGGCTGTGAAAATAGTCAAAAGTGCCAAAAGCAATCCGGTTAAAGACAAACTATAGCTAATAAAAGCCTGCATGCGTCCCTTCAATGTGCCGTCACCTGTCATTTTAAATCCCATTACGGGAAGCAGCAGGATTAAAAGGACAATAAAAACAGCAGCGATTTTAAGACGCAATGCCTGTTTGACTGTATTGACAGCGACAGCCCAGATGCTACGCATTTGAAGAATCTCCGCTATTGGAGGCCTTGTCAGTCGTGGGATTGCCGGTTAATTCGTCGAGAATATTTTTGCCCGGCTGACTTTTTTCAACTGGAGCGGGTTTGGCGTCATCAGGCTTTACAGCAGCAGTTTTGACATCTGATTGTTCTGTTAAGTGTTTAAGTAAACTCTCATCAGGAGCTGCGTGGTTTTTTTGCGGCTGAGAAGTTTGAATGTTTGAAGTTAATATTTCATTCGTCTCGGGATCAGATACAAGCCGATTAAGTATCGTTTCCCTGGTTGTCATATCGTCTGTTTTGGCAGAAAGAAAATCGCTAATATGAGTTTTACTTTCCGCGCCGCTGGTCGCAACGGCCTGCTGCTGGGCCTTGGCAACAACATTTATAAAGAACGTTTCCAATTTATCCAAAGGAGCATCAATCGTATATTTTGCATTTTCTTCGGCAAGGGTCCGTTTAATTTTTTCAAGAGCATCCGGACTGATAGTATCCGTAACGATTTCAGTTTTATCACAATGCCGTAATAAACTTTGAACATCGCCTTCGGCCTGAATCTTGCCGCCATAAAGGATGGCAATCTTATCGCACACATCCTCAACATCGGCAAGCAGATGACTGCAAAGAAGGATAGTTTTTCCTCGTTTGGCAAGCTCTATGATAAGGTCTTTTATCTGCCTTGTCCCTATCGGGTCAAGTCCGGTTGTCGGTTCATCAAGAATTAATAATTCGGGGTCATTTATAAGCGCCTGAGCAAGACCGATTCTTCTTGCCATGCCTTTTGAGAATGTTCCAATGGTTCTATTGGCAACAGCTTTGAGACCAACCATTTCGAGAAGGGCCTCAATTCGCATTTTACGGACTTTTGACGGCAATTTGAATAATTGGCCGTAAAAATCCAATGTTTCACGAGCGGTCAAATATTTATAAAGATATGATTCCTCGGGCAGAAAACCGATTCTGCGGTTAATTTCGGGATCTGCGGCATCGCCATCCAGTACGACGGCTTTTCCTTTTGTCGGATGCAGAAGCCCGAGAAGCATCTTAAGTGTAGTTGTTTTGCCGGAGCCGTTCGGGCCTAAAAATCCAAAAACCTCGTTCGGGCGGACATTAAGGCTGAGGTCATCAACTGCAATGACCCTGTTTCGTCCCCACCAATCGGAGAAAATTTTTGTTAAAGAAAATGTTTTTATAGCATATTCCATAAATTATCCTGCGGACCTTGCTTATACTACGCGGGTTCACCTCTATGGTGCTGTAGTTCCTCGCCATGACGGACCAGCCGTGCACTGTTAAAAACAACCACCAGCGAGCTTGCAAAATGCAAAAACGCCGCCATTGTTGGAAGAATTAAAAATGACAGCGAAATACCGGCAATAATAAAACTGACACCAAATGCCAGATTTGAATTGATAACAAAACGCGTTCTTCGAGAGAGTTGAACTAATGCCGGGACCCGCTTAAGGTCATTGCTCAAAAGAGCGATAGATGCCGAATTGATTGCCACATCGGAACCCGCAGCGCCCATAGCAATCCCCAGGTGACCCGCGGCAAGCGCCGGTGCATCGTTTATACCATCACCAACAACAACAACGGTATGGCCGTCCTTTTTGATTTGTTCTACTATTGCAAGTTTATCCTGAGGCAGACAATGGGCCTTGTAATCGGTGCAGCCAAGTTCAGCGGCAACACGCCCTGCAACTTCGTCCCTGTCGCCTGTGAGCATAGTTACGCGCTTAACGCCTAATCCAACAAGCTTGGAAACTGCTTCTTTGGCCTCGGGCCTGGTCTTGTCCTGCAGACCTACCCAGCCAATGCATTTGTGATCCAGAGCAACAAAGAGCGTGCTGAAACCCTGCTCTTCATGCAGAGCCGGCATGGTAATATCTGACATATTGATTTGATTTTCTTTAAGGAAAGATTCCCTTCCAACGATAACCCTGCTTCCGGCGACTTTGGCCCAAACTCCTTTTCCCGGGGTTTCCTGAAAAGTATCTCCATCAGGCAAAATCAAATTAGCTTGTTTTGCGACTTCGAAAAGGGCTCTCGCCGCCGGGTGCTTGCTCATTTTTTCAGCAGATGCAGCCAGTGACAGAAGAGTTGAAGGCTCAACACCCTTTGCAGGTGTAAGTTTAGTAACATAAAGCCGGCCGGTTGTTACTGTTCCGGTTTTATCGAAAACCATCGCCGTGATTTTGCCGGCTTGTTCAAGGTCGGCAACATTCTTAACAAGGATACCCAGGCGTGCCGCGGCGGATATTGCCGCAACCATAGCGCTGGGAGTTGCCAAAATAAGAGAGCAGGGACAAGATATTACCAGAATAGTAATGGCATAATTGATATTGCCTGTGAAAAATAAGACAATACCGGCAATCATAAGGACTGTCGGGGTATACCATCTGACATAGCGGTCAATAATCCGCATAATCGGTATCTTTGTATGCTCGGCTTCCAAAATAAGAGACTGGACCTTACCCAGTGTCGTATCTTTACCCGCCTTAGTGACGGCGATATCAAGTCCGCCTGTAAGATTATTAGTGCCGGCAAAGACCTGCATACCCGGAACTTTATCGACAGGCAGTGACTCACCTGTAATTGTCGCCTCGTTAATAGAGCTTAAACCTTTTACTACATCTCCATCAACCGGGATATTATCACCAGGCCTGACCCGCACAATATCACCGGGTTTAATCTGGCTAACCATAACCTCGGTCTCAGTGCCGTCAGATTGCAGCAGATTTGCTTTTTGCGGTGTGAGCTTGATAAGTGATTCAATTGAAGCCCTTGCACCCAGAGCCGTCCGGCTTTCAACCAGCTCACTAAGCAGCATAAAAAACGCGACTACACAAGCCGCCGGATATTGTCTTGTGGCGATTGCCGCAAGTATTGCCAAGGCAACAAGCTCATCCATATGAGCTTCCTTGTGAACTAAGCTAACGATTGCGTGCCAGATGATGGGCGAGCCCAGCAAAACTGCGGCAATAAAGGCGAGAATCTCCGTTTGAAAGGCCTCAGGACCGTAAACAAACCATTTACTAACGTAATGGCTTAATAATAATGTCCCCCCGGCTAATGTCCCAAGAAGGGCTAAACTTACGCGGATTTGTTTGCCATGTGTGTGTTCGAGCGCTATATCATGTTTAAAATGAAGATGTTCGTGAGCCATTATTTATCTCTCAGATTCCTACAAAATTATTTTACTGATTCGTTTTCGGTTTTATGGCAGGGTCTCTATTTATAAGCACCCTGACATCGGTTCCTTTGCCATGCTGTCCCGGCTGAATAACCGTTTTCTCTTCGGCATCCCCAAGGATTTGTTCGATTGCATCCTGATAGACCCTTTGGACAACAAGCTTGGGGTGCTTGCGATATTCCGGCAGAATTTTCTGAAGGTATTCGGCATTGGCCTTTGCGTCCTCTACAACTTTCGTTTTATAGCCTTTGGCCTCTGCTATTTTTTCTTGCGACTTTCCTGCTGCCTGTCCCCATAATTGGTCTCTTTGTTGTTTGTTAAAAGAATTGTCGCGCAAAGAACCTAACAGTTCAGACGCAATCGGCCCGGCAGCTTCATTAAGAATTTTTTCGTAAACAAGTTTGGCCTCGCTGATTACTTTTTGCTTGTTCTGGGTCGCGGTTAAAGATGCCTGGAAAGCCTCTGAAACCTGCCTGGGCCATGTTATATCCCTTATCTGGATGGATACCACTTTAATGCCTGTTTCGAGTTCATTGAGCTTATTTTGCAGCCGCTCTTTGACCCGCTCACTAACTGAAGATACCTTTTCAAACATCGCCTCTTCAATTGTGTAATTGACCATAGTTGTTACAACAGAACCGGTAAACAGGTTTTCAAGAAGCGGATTTATATTTTGTTCGATGACATCTGCGTAATTTTGTCCTGCCTGCAGATGTGCATCATTCACAAAGCAATGCTTATAAAATCTTTCCGCATCGGTAATCTGATAAGTAAGAACCCATTTGCAATGCAGTATATTATAATCGCTGCCTTCGGAGGAAGAATTTGAATTTTCCTGCTTTTCTCCTCTTACCAGACAATAGCCGTCTGTAATTGGATTTAAAGCGGGTGGGGCATAAGATTTTTCATTTGCGGCTTCTCCCATTTCATCGCCGGGCTTTTGATAATACCAGAATGAATTAATCGCCAGATTAACTTTTTTCTCTACTGGAATGCGAACAATCTCGTGAATGGGGTACGGCAAAAGCAGCTTCAATCCGGGTCCCAAAAGCCGATCCTCGCCGACACCTCTGATTTTGCCAAACCACAAAACAATCGCCTTTTCCCCGGGGCCGACTGTCCTTATACCGGAAAATAAAAATAAAACAACCAGAACAATCATTATGACTTTGAGAAGGGAAAAGCTGATTTTTAAAGCCCCTGACAAATAATCGGAACCAGGGTCCGGCTGGTGCAATTGGGCACTTTCATCCTGATGGCTATGCTCTATAATTTCCTTTTCTTCGATCATATTATTCCAACAATGGTCAAATTAATCTTTAGGTTTCAAATCCGGCATCTGCCTGAGCAATTTAAACGGTTCGGTATCGGCGCTGATAACCACAGTTGACCTTTGCTCAAGTATTTTTTTCAATGCATCGATGTCACGTAAAAACATCGCAAGCTGCGGGTCCTGGTCAAGCAGCTTATAATACTGAGCGGCTTCGGCATCGCCTTGCGCGCGGATGGCCTTGGCCCTGGCCTCGGCCGCGGCAAGCAATTCAGTCTGCATTGACATTGCATCTGTAACGATTTTCTTGGAAGCGGCATTACCCTCAGCGATTGTCGCCTCCGTCCTGCGGTTTCTTTCGGCCTTCATTCGCTCAAATACATCTTTGCTGACATCTTCACTGATTTTAAGCTGCCTTATTCCGAGAGATTTGATTTCAATACCATAATTAGCAAGCGAGGCCTTTTGGAGTTCAGTCAGCATCTCCTTTTCAATGTCATCGAATTTTATCTTTGAAGGGTCACTGTTCACAAATTCAGAGAATTCATGCCGTCCAATGACTTTATTCTGAGTATCGCTTATCTGGCTGAGCAATTTGGCTTCCGCTTCAGTGATGCTTCCCACGGCATTGTAAAATGCCAGAGGTTCCGCAATCCGCCATACAATGAATGTATTTACAATTATAGGCACTGCGCCTCTTGTTGGTGTTTCTCCCATTTCCGCGACAAGTCCTCTTGCCCTGGAATCGAACTTCTGAACGGATTCAATCGGCGGAGGCCATTTGAAATAAAGGCCAGGTGTTTTAATCTGTCTGGTTGCCTTGCCAAAGGTCATCACCAGTGCCGATTCGGTCTCACGGACCTGAAACATCGTAAAGACCAGGGCCAAAATGATAAATAGCGAAACTATAAAAATGGTAATTGTTATGTTTTTCATTGTGCGCTGCTCTCCTGAACTCCGCCGATATCATACAATGTCGGCGTTAATTTTTCTTTTAGGTCAACGATAAAAGTTTGTGCATCGTTCGGATCAGAAACGATAACATACTTCCTGATTGGTCTAATTGTTTCTTCCAATGCGATAAGACGCTGCTCACGCTTGTAAATCTCTGGCGCGGCTCTGTATGCCTTAACCTGGCTGTCAAATCGCTCACCTGTCGCTTGTGCAATGGTCGATTTTTCAAATCTATAACCCTGCGCTTCTCTGAGAGTGCAGAATATATCTCCGCCTGCCTGGCTAAAAGCGGTATCCAGAAGCCCCGCAAGCTCATCTGCTTTTTTCTTGTTGTTGGCCTGCCGGACTTTTTGATAATCAGCGGCTAACAGATATAGATCGGATGAACCTTCGACACTGCCCGCAAGCGTGCTTAATGTCTGATTACGCTGCCCCTGTGCCTGTAAAATAATGGCCTGTTTTTTCTGGACAGCCCCTACAACCTTCTGGTAATCGGCGGCAACCTGTGTCGGCGGATGGATTCCCTGCAATCCGACAAAAACGATTTCAACACCTAAACCGGCCTTGTCGGCGGCAGCTTGAATTTTTTCAGTGAGAATCTGTTTGGCCTGTGCCCTGCCGGCCCCCAGTAAACTTGTTTTAAGGGACGCCTCGTCATCTACTTCTATGGAGGCCCCCGCCGCGAACCTAGCAACCTCTCTGTAACAAATATCTTCAAGCCTCATTTTAGGATTATCATGATTGTAAAGGAAAGCATATATATCTTTAACTTTGAACTGCACAGGGACATTTGCCTTCAAAAGGCTGACGGGCGCGGCACCTTGCGAATGTTTTTCTGCGCCAAGACGGCTGGCCACCAGAATGCTGTATTCTTCCTTAAAATGGTCCTTTCCCCACAGCAGCGGCTCCCGTATAACTTGCCCTGTTTTGGGGTCAGTTTTAGGGACATAACCAATATATAATTCATCTATAATGCCGGTACGGTATGTTCGAGCAATATCGATCGGCCAGGGCATTTTGAAATGAAGACCCGGGCCAACCAGTCGGACATCCCCTTTAGAATTTTTTGGGTTGCCAAAATGCTCGATTATTGCCTGCTCATTGGGATTAACAACAACGATGCAGCTCAATAAATATATTGTGATAATTCCAAAGAAAATCAGAGGGGCAACGGCTTTTTCAAGCAGTTTATAAAACCAGGTCTGAGAAACCTTGAAACCAAACTGATAATCAATCGCCCCGGCAGCGGTATGCAGAATTTCGCCGGGCTCGTTAATCAATCCCAAAAGCCGGCTGTCGAAAGCCGCCCTGCTGTATTGGCCCGCCAATCGGGGCCGATAAATGTCGAAAATAATGTTGAGGAAATTCTCAAAGGCAAGAACGATGAGCAAAATTGGTAATACATAATCAATAATTCTGATTACAGTGTAAATTTTGAATTGAACAAGGGCTAAAGCAACGGCCAGGGCAAAATAAATTATTGCGTTAAGAAATTGAAAACTGCCGCCGCCTCTAAGCGGTTTCCAATGCGGCTGATTTGACATTCCGGTGGCATACCGCGAAAGTAAAAAACTAACAAAGGCGACCGCAACCATGCAGACGGCACAAACCAGGGGCTGTTTCCCTAAAGCAGGGTTCGAGTAGGAAATGCCTCCAAGCAGATACACGCCTATGACTGCCTGGTAAGCCGCAATAAAGAGGGAAAAGATGGGTAAAAACCATTTTTCTAATATTTTTAAACGTTTTTCGGCAACAGCAAATAATTGCGACTGCTCCCCCTGTGATTGGAAGATTTTATCTGCCCTTTGGTCCCCGGCAAACGAACTCATATCGAGCTTTTCCTGCTCGGCAAGATTTCTCTGATGGAACTGAATGACCAGTACCAGCCATATTATGGCGGCACAAAGCATAACAAAGCTTGAAGAATAAATAGCGACAAATCCGCTCCATCTGCCGATAAGAATTGTAATAATAAAGAAAATAATACTGAGAACGAGCGATACAATCGCAACAAGCTTTGCCGGTTTGGAAGATGTTGTCATTTAATAGTTTCCTAACTTTTATTCGAACCCCAAAAAGCAAAACGCATATAGATATAATAAATTATGGACCTTTACAAGCACGATATTGTGACATATAAGAATATATCGCCAAAATTCGCCAAAAAACAATTGTCTAAAACTCAAAAGCCGCTGAAAAATCAGTGACTTCCGGAAAGGCCTCAAATGATGACTAAGCTGTTAGCTATTACTAGGAACACATTCATTGAAACTATTCGTCAGCCGTTTTACACGATAATTATACTCGCGGCCCTTCTGCTATTGTTCATCAGTCCATCAATCTCAATGTACACCATGTCAGATGACAATAAGCTATTACGCGAATTGGGCTTATCTACGCTTTTTATAGCCAGCTTGTTCATAGCGATTTTCGCTTCTTCGGGGGCTGTAGCCGAAGAAATCGAGAATAAAACGATAATGACAGTTTTAACCAAGCCAGTGCAGCGTCCGATATTTATTTTGGCCAAGTTTTTTGGGGTCACCGGGGCCATTGCCATGGGACATTACATCTGCACAATAGCACTGATAATGGCCATTAGAAACGGGGTTCTTGAAAATGTCGATTCAACAAACGATTACACAGTATTGGGGACCGCAGGTGGT
>Ga0209077_1000148_pt1 | contig 17513 bp, 15 predicted proteins | sample PPLLak1March2015_FD_187247 | JGI IMG/M metagenome (GOLD analysis project Ga0209077, IMG submission 187247) | Freshwater sediment microbial communities from Prairie Pothole Lake near Jamestown, North Dakota, USA - PPLs Lake P7 Core (1) Depth... | ecosystem: Environmental > Aquatic > Freshwater >... | reverse complement strand
TTTGGAGACGGTATAGACCATTGCCTCCGACTTGATCGCCATCTCCAGGACCTCGGTCGGGTCAACGGAGCTGCCGGTGTCGGCGCCGTCGGTAAGCAGAATGACCGCTTTCTTCCCTGAAACCCCCTGCAGCAGATCATCGAAGGTAACGTAGAGGGCATCGTGCAAGACGGTGGTCCCCTTGGGATATATGCTTAAGAGGGCGTTTTCGATCCGCTGCCGGTCGTTTGTCCAGTTACAGATCAGTCTTGGCTGGTAGTTGAAGACGATGATTGCCACCTGATCTTCCGGCCCGAGGTTCTTCACGAGCTCCAGGGCCGCTCGCCGGATTTCTGCCTGCTCGGAAATGGTGCTTCCGCTGATGTCGACCAGAAGGACGGCACGCACCGGAACCGCCTCGCTGTAAAAATTCACGATCTGCTGGCGGACGCCGTCTTCAAAAACCTGAAAGCTGTCCTTGTTGAGGTCTCGCACGAACCCCCCGCCGACCGACCGGGCGTTGACCGAGAGAAAGACCTGGTTGACCGCCACGCCGATCCTGAATCCGGGGCGTTGTTGCTGGTCGGTATCCTGCTGCTGCGCCGGTGGTGTCTGGGCAGCCGGGGGCTTGGGTTCCTGGTTGGTGCCACTGCCTTGCTGGGCCAAGACGGTGGCAAGACTAAAGACGAGTAGAAGACCTTTCAACACGACCGAGATTATACCATTGGGCACGCGGCTCTCGCGGGGCGCTACTGCTGGCGCCATCGCTTACCCTTTGGGCTTTCCATTCGAGCCTTTGCTGAGATATGCTCTCGGCGACCGGTTCGCATCCCTTATTCTTCGCGTTTAGACGCCTTTCCTGCTAACGTGCGCGAGCCTGGGGGTCACCAATCGGGAAAAAAGCGGAGGCGAAGGAAACTTTCGGCCTTGGTATTCCGTAGTTTAATTCGATTATGAGCATGAGCAAGAAGAAGAAAATCGGCATTGTTATCGCAGCGGTGGTCGTCCTTGCCGGGATCATCGGGTTCAGTGTGAACGCCCGGCGCAAGGTCGAGACACTGGTTCAGCTCGAAAAGGTTGATCTGCGCGACAAGCTGGTGGCAAAGGTTTCGGCAACCGGGGAGATCAAGCCGAAAGAATACGTCGAGCTTCAGTCGGAAATCGCCGGCGTCATTACTCAGGTCTACGTGAAAGAGGGGGACGTCGTCGAGAAGGGTGACATCCTGCTCCGGATAGACCCGATTCAGACCGAGACCGAGAGCCGCGCCCAGGCGTCGGTGCTCGAGATTTCACGCAATGATGCCTTGAACCAGAGGGCGGGCATCGAGCTCCAGCAGAGCAATGTGGAGCGGGATCGGTCGAATGTCCGGGTGGCTGAAGCCGAGCTCAACCGCGCTCAGAAGAACCTCGAGATCGCCAAGGCGAGTTTCACCCGTAAGCAGGAACTCTACGAAGGAAACCTGATCTCGAAGGATATTTACGACGTTGCGAAGGCGGATTTGATTACAGCAGAAACAAGCCTGATTTCGACCGAAGCGCGGTTGGAGCAGGCGAAAGCTCAGCTTGCAGTCACGGAGGTCGTCTTGGCGCAGGCTCGGAACTCCTACAGGGCATCCGAGTCTCGGGTTAACCAAAACACGGCTCTCTACGCCCGGACCCAGGACCTGCTCGCAAAAACCGTGATACGTTCGCCCCTCGGAGGCGTAATCACAAAATTGAACGTCGAAGTTGGCGAGCGGGCCGTTCCGGGTACCTTGAACAACCCACTGGCGACCTTGATGGAAATCGCCGATCTGTCGATCATCGAGGCCGAAGTCGAGGTGGACGAGACGGATATTGTCAACGTGAAGGTGGGCCAGGAGGCCGAAATCAAGGTGGATGCTCTTCCGGACACCCCGCTCAAGGGCCTGGTTACGGAAGTCGGCAATTCGGCGATCACCCAGGCCACGAGCCAGCAGGAGGCGAAGGATTTCAAGGTGGTTGTTCAGCTGACGGAGCCCCCGCGAAGTCTGCGGCCTGGTCTGAGCTGCACCGCCGAGATAACGACCGCGATCCGTGAGAAGATCATCGCCATTCCTCTGCAGGCTCTGACCGTTCGGGAGTTCGAGATCGACGACAAAGGCGCGTTGATCAAGCCGCCGGCGGAGACGAAGGACAAGAAGGACAAGAAGAAGGCAACCGCAGAGGCCTCCGACAAGAAGGAAAAGAAGCGGGAAAAGAAGGAATTCCAGGGTGTTTTTGTGGTTAAGAGCGGGAAAGCTGAATTCGTCCAGGTCACGACCGGAGTGACCGGCGATACGGACATCGAGATCCTGTCGGGACTTAAGCCCGGAGCGGAGATCGTGACCGGCAGCTTCAAGACTTTGCGAACTCTCAAAGACGGAGAGGCCGTGAAGCCCGAGCCGACAGAGAAGAAAGGGTAACGCCAATGTCCGAGGCTCTCATACGTACGGTCGATTTGTGGAAAACGTACCAGATGGGTTCAGAGGAGATTCACGCTCTACAGGGAGTGAGTTTCGAGATTCAACGCGGCGAGTACGTGGCGATCATGGGCCCGTCGGGCTCTGGAAAGTCGACTCTGATGAACCTGATCGGATGTCTGGATACGCCGAGCAAGGGTCAGTACATCCTTAATGGGAAGACTGTCAGTGAGATGAATGATGACGAGCTGGCCCATATCCGCAACCAGGAAATCGGGTTCGTCTTTCAGACATTCAACCTGCTGGCCAGGGCGACCGCGCTCCATAACGTGGAACTTCCGCTGATCTACGCCGGGATATCGGGCTCGGAGCGCAAGGCGAAGGCGATGAAGGCTCTCGAGGCAGTTGATTTGGGCAAGCGAGTTACACATCGGCCGAACGAGTTGTCCGGCGGCCAGCGTCAGAGAGTTGCTGTGGCGCGCGCGTTGGTCAACAATCCGTCTATCATCCTTGCGGATGAACCAACTGGAAACCTGGACACCAAGACCGGCAACGAGATCATGACTCTTTTCGAGCGACTGCATGAGGAAGGGAACACGATCATTCTGGTCACGCACGAAGCTGATATCGCACTTCACGCGCACCGGGTCGTGCACATACGCGACGGGAAGATCGAGAAGGACGAGACGGTGAGCAGGCCCGTTCGTCCTGCTGTGGGGGTGGCTTGATCGACTGTCAGGCGCGTGTTTGTGACACGACGGGGTCTTTAGAGGCCCTACTGAAAGAGATGCGGACGGCGCGGGTTTCCCGCGCCGTTTTGTTTGGGGCCGGCGCGAGCGTTTCCCCTGCCGCTCTTGCGGAGGTTCGAGAGCGACATGCTGGCCGATTTGCAGTGGTCGGGCGCCTGGACCCGAGGTCGGCACCCGCGGTTGCTGAATGCGAGCGCTTGTGCGAAGCCGGCCGTATTGACGGCGTGGAGATGTGCCCGGACGGGGACCCCGGCGCACGCTGGGTAAACCTGCCTGAGGTCATGTCCGTCTGGGAACGTTTGGAGAACCTCCGGGTCCCCGTGAGCATCTGCATTGCTTCGCAGGAGTACAACCAGTTTTCAGACGTCGTCACTTCTTTCCCGAGCCTTACGATTGTTCTTGATGACCTGGGCAAGGGACCGCAAACCGACCTCTCCCAATTGCTCCCCGTCATGGTCGAATACGCCCGCTACCCCCGGGTCGTTGTGAGCATATCGGGACTGTTTCGCATTTCTAGCGAGGGCCATCCTCACCGAGGGCTTTGGCCGGCGATTTCCGAGATATTCGAAGGCTTTGGCCCCGGGCGGCTGGTGTGGGGATCCGGCTATCCGGATGTGGTTTCTGCGTGCGGCTATGGGGCCGAAGCGAGTCTACTCGAGCAACTTCCTTTCTTGAATCCCGTCGATATAGAGACAATCGCTGAGCGCAACCCGGCGCGGCTGTGGTTTGAACGTCACGCCTGAGTCGCTTCTCGGCTTTACTTAAGGGGGCACTCTGGTATGATGGGTTCGAACGCGAGGCGCCCGATGCGCGGCGGTTCCGAGGGGTCCAGCGAGCCCCGAAGTGGTTGAAGGAAGGTAACTTGATCGATGTTGGACGAGCCGTTGAAAGAATACAGGAAGAAAGTCGAGGCCGCGATTAACCGGGCGTTGACGGATTCCCCAGAAATAAATGCGGCCATCGAAAAGATCAGAGACGGTGGCTACGATGTCTTTTTGATCGTGGAAGCGACGATTGGTTTTAACAAGAAAGAAGACGCGGAGAGTGAAGCCAAAAGCCGCGCCGTCAAGCTAGACCTGACCAGCCAGGACGAGAAGTTCCTCCGAATGCTGAAGATCAGTCCTGAATAGTTGTTTCCGGTCGGGTTTCTCAATATCCCCCTGATTAGCTGACTTCGAGCAGGTGTGCCCCGTGAGGGAGCACGCGGCCGATGACGTGTCCTGTGATGCCCTTTGCTCCCAAGGCGCGGATCAGCGCGGGGACCTCAGCCTCGGGCAGGCTGATGAGGAGACCTCCGGAAGTCTGAGGGTCGAGGAGGAGTTTTTGGATCACCGGGGCCGTATCGAACCACTGGATCTGGTCTCCGATATAGCGACGGTTGGCCTGGACCGCGCCGGGAAAGACGTCCTGCTGGCCAAGGTCCAGGGCGCCCTCCATGAGCGGAACGGATTGGGCGTTGATAGCGATGGTAACGCCGGAGGCCTTGGCCACCTCATAGGCATGGCCGAGCAGGCCATAGCCGGTGATGTCGGTGACGGCGTTGACGTTGTATTCGCCCAGTGAACGGCTGGCTTGATCGTTCAACCGAAGCATCCAGGCAATCGCGGCGTCTGCGACCGCCGAGGGTGTCACACCGCGCTTGATTCCCGTGGTAATCGTGCCCGTCCCGATCGGTTTGGTAAGGATAAGTACATCCCCTGCGCGGGCATTTCGGTTGGTATAGACCTTCGAGGGATGGACCGTGCCGGTGACGGCGTACCCGAGCTTGAGCTCCGGATCCTGAACCGAATGTCCCCCGATGATGGACACCTTGGCGTCGACCATCGTCCGGGCGCCGCCCGCGAGCATGGCCTGAAGAACGGTCTCGGGGAGGTTTCGAACAGGGAAGCCGACCACCGAGAGGGCGAAAAGCGGCACGGCGCCCATGGCGTAGATGTCGCTGAGGGCATTGGCGGCAGCTATTTGTCCGAAGATGAAGGGGTCATCGACAATCGGGGTGAAGAAGTCGACGGTCTGGACCAGGGCAAGCTCGGGGTTGAGCAGGTAGACTCCGGCGTCGTCGGCCGTCTCAAAGCCAACCAGGACATTAGGATCGCGGAAGAGCTCGATCCCGCTAAGGGCGCGCGCCAGAACCTCCGGCGCCAGCTTGGACGCTCAACCGGCGCAGGCGGCCGCCTCGGTCAGCCGCTTTCGTTCCTGCTCAGTCATGCGGGGATTATAGCAGCAGACAAGCAGACAAGGAGAGGGGGAGACAAGGAGACAAGGAGAGAGGGGGAGAGGGAACGCGGTGCCTATGTTCGCGCTCGTGCTCGTAGACGTAAGCGGTCTTTAGCCGTTTCTTGCGGCTGGCCAGGCTGATTCGTTTTTGTCTCCCCCTCTCCCTGTCTCCCTGTCTGGTATCCGACTGGTATAATTTGTCACACATGGTTGATCGCTATGACGTCATCGTAATCGGTGGGGGCCACGCAGGATGCGAGGCGGCGGCTGCTTCGGCACGCATGGGGGCGAGGACCGCGCTGGTTACGATGAGCGTCTCGATGATCGCTCAGATGTCATGCAACCCGTCGATCGGCGGCATTGCGAAGGGGCACCTGGTGCGCGAAATCGATGCGCTCGGGGGCCTGATGGGACAGGTGGCGGATCGGACCGGGATTCAGTTTCGTCTGTTGAACCGAAGCCGCGGCCCGGCGGTTCGAGCGCCTCGGTGCCAGAGCGATAAACAGCTGTACCGACAGGAGATGCAGCGGAGTCTTCGGGGGATCGAGGGGTTGGATCTGGTGGAAGGGGAAGCGGCGGAGCTCGTTGTAGGCGCCGATGGTCTGGAGGCGGTCGGGCTGGGTGACGGGCGGCGGCTGGAGTGCCGATGCGCGGTTCTGACGACCGGGACCTTTCTCGACGGGTTGTGTCACGTCGGAGAGCATAAGTTTCGGGCGGGACGTTCGGGAGAAGCGGCTTCGCGCCAGATGGCCCAGTCGGTCCGATCGATCGGCTTTCGGACGGGTCGTTTGAAGACGGGTACGCCGGCGCGCCTGGCGCGCGGCAGCATTGATTTTTCGCGGTTCCAGCCGCAGGGCGGCGATGCGGATCCCGTGTTCTTTTCCTTCCAGACGAAGGGCACGACGCTTCGGCAGGTGGACTGCTGGATCGGATCAACGAATCGGACCGTGCATGACGCCATCCGGGCAAACCTCGGGCGAAGCCCGCTTTACGGGGGAGAGATCAAGGGGATTGGACCGCGATACTGTCCGTCGATCGAAGACAAGGTCGTCAAGTTTCCGGATCGCGAAGCGCACCAGGTGTTTCTCGAGCCCGAGGGGCTGGAGAGCGACGTCATCTACGTCAACGGGATGTCGACGAGCATGCCGGTCGATGTGCAGCGCGCGATGCTGGATGCGATCCCGGGCCTCGACCGGGCCGTGATGGTGCGACCGGGCTACGCCGTCGAGTACGACTACGTAGACCCTTCGGAACTTCTGCCGACGCTCGAGACCCGTCGGGTCCGGGGGCTGTTTCACGCGGGACAGATCAATGGAACCACGGGGTACGAGGAGGCGGCGGCCCAGGGGCTGGTTGCGGGCATCAACGCGGCGCTGTGCGCCGGTGGCGGGGACAGCTTTATCGTAGGCCGGACGGAGGGGTATGTTGGAATCCTGGTGGATGACCTGATCTCGAAAGGGGTGGATGAACCCTACCGGATGTTCACCTCCCGCGCGGAGTTTCGACTGATGCTCCGGATCGACAACGCGGACCGGCGGTTGACTCGCCGGGGTCGGGAACTGGGGCTGGTACCGGAGAAGGTGTGGAGGGAGTGCCAGCGGAAGTGGGAGCGCATTGATCGCGCGCTCGGGTTTGTGAGGCAGGAGCGCGTCGGGCGCGGTTGGGGGAGCGGCGGGTTGGAGGGGTGGCAGGTTCACGCCTCAGTAGGAACGCTGCTGGAGCAGATCGTGAAGATGCCGGAATACGGTATTCGCGACGTGTTGCCTGCCCTTGAGCAAGCAGGTATCCGGTTGACGGGTGAGGAGCTCGAGACGGTGGAAGCGGAAGTGAAGTACGAAGGGTACATCAACCACCAGCAGAGGGAGGTCGTGCGCCTGCAGGCTGCGGATCAGAAGCGCATCCCGGCGGAGGTGGACTACGGAAGCATTCCCGGACTGTCCCATGAGATCGTGCAGCGGCTGGGCCGCGTGCGTCCGGCGAGCCTCGGGCAGGCGGCGCGAATACCCGGGGTAACACCGGCGGCAATTTCGATTCTACAGGTGTTCTTGCGCAGAAGCTGCGGGAGGGGGGCGGGTGGAGACGAGTCGCGTATCTGAGCTGGAGACTCTGTTCGGGGTCGAGTTGAGCGGCGAACAACGTCATCAGGTCCGTGTCTATCTGGAAACGCTGTCGCGCTGGAACCGGCGGATTAATTTGACGTCGATCGATCGGGTCGAGGAGCAGCTGCGGCTGAGCTTCTTCGAGGCGTTCTGGGCTGCGAAGCTGTTTGTGAAAGAGGATACGCGCGTTGCTGATATCGGGGCCGGCGCCGGGTTCCCGGGAGTTCCGATCAAAGTGTTCCGGCCCGGGGTGGAGTTGACGCTCATCGAACCGAGCGGGAAAAAGGCAGTGTTCCTTGAAGAAGCGTGCCGGGCCGCCGGAATCGGGGTCAGGGTCTTCGGGGGGCGGGGCGAGGAGTTCGGTGACTGGGAGTCGATTGACCTTGCGACGGTGCGGGCACTGCGGCTCTCCCCCCTCGTCGAACGGCAGCTGTGCAACAATCGAATTGAGCTGCTTGTCTTTCATGGAAAGGCACCCGAAGTCACCGAGGCACGATTTGCGGTGGACCGGCGCGAGCGCGTCCCCGGCTCCGAGAACCGTTTCGTGTCATTGTACGTTCCACGTGAAACATAGCGTGGCGGCCGGCATTTCGGTGCGCTGAGGGTTCGCCGACGTTTCACGTGGAACCGTCCCCCCGTCTTTATTCGGCATTCCGCACTCTGCATTCTGCGCTGAGTGTGTTATTCTCCTCGCCTGCCATGGCACGGGTAATAGCGATCGCGAACCAAAAGGGCGGAGTCGGGAAAACAACTACGGCCATCAATCTGGCCGCCTGTCTGGCGAGCGCAGACCTTCGGGTTCTGCTTATCGACCTGGACCCGCAGGCGAATAGCACCTCCGGGCTCGGCGTCGACAAAAACGCGGTCGCCAGCTCGGTCTACGACGTGTTGAGCGGGACGGTCGCGGTCGGCGCGGCAGTCGTTCACAGCGAGCTGGATTCTCTGGATCTGTTGCCTTCGAACCGGGACCTGATCGGGGCGACGGTGGAACTGCTGGAGTCGCCCGGCCGGGAAGGGCTTTTACGCAATCGACTGCAGGACGTCAAGGGCGCATATGACTTCATTCTGATCGACTGCCCGCCATCCCTTGGTATTCTGACCGTGAACGCGCTCGTCGCAGCGCATTCAATCCTGATCCCCGTCCAATGCGAGTACTTTGCCCTGGAAGGCCTCTCGGAGTTGTTCGGAACACTTGACCGGATCCGCCAGGCACTGAACCCGGCCCTCGAAGTCGAAGGGGTGGTGATTACGATGTACGACGAACGGCTGAATCTCTGTGGCCAGATCCAGGACAACGTCCGGTCGCACCTGGGCGAACAGGTACTTCGTACGGTAATTCCCCGAAATGTCCGGCTCGCGGAGTCACCGAGCTTCGGCAAGCCGATTCTGCTCTATGACGGCCGCTGCAAGGGAGCGGACAGCTATATTCAGCTGGCCCGCGAGATCCTGGCGACCCGCTCGCGGCACTATCGACGATCGTCTTCGGAGTTGCATTCATGAAACGACAGGCTCTCGGTAAGGGCCTAGATGCCCTTCTCCCCAAGACCAAATCCGGTCCCTCGCTGGTCGAAATCGAACTCGAACAGATTCGGCCGAACGCCTATCAGCCGCGGATGCAGTTCGATTCAGCCAGCCTGGACGAGCTTGCCGACTCGATTCGCGAGCACGGCGTCCTCCAGCCAGTCGTGGTGCGCCGGGCAGACAGCGGGTACGAGCTCATCGCCGGAGAACGCCGGTGGCGGGCTGCGCAAAAGGCCGGCCTGGCTCGCGTTCCCGCGCTGATCCAGGACGTCTCCGATGAGAAGATGCTCGAGCGGGCGCTGGTCGAGAATATCCAGAGGGCCGATCTGAACGCCATCGAAGAGGCGAACGCCTACCAGCTGCTCGTGGACGAGTTCCACCTGACCCAGGAAGAAGTGGCCGGCCGGGTCGGCAAAAGCCGCACGGCGGTGACCAACACCCTGCGACTGCTGAAACTGCCGACCGCGGTTCAGCAGGCTGTTCTAAACGGGGAAATCTCGATGGGGCACGCGCGCGCCCTGCTGACACTGCCCAAACAGACGCAGCTGGCTGTCCTGAAAGACATCATCAAAAAGGGACTCTCCGTGCGGCAGGTCGAGCAGCTCGCAAACCGCCTCGCCAACCCGGCCCCGCCCCGCCTCAAGGCGGTGGACCCGAATACCTCGGCAGCGGCGCGCCGGTTGGAGCAGCAGTGGAAGACCCGCGTCGAGATCGTGCGCAGCGGAAAAGCGGGCCGCATCGTCTTTCATTTCTTCTCGGAAGAGGAACTCGAGCGGCTGTATTCGGGCCTTTTGCCGGAATAGGACCAGGACCGATAGGACTTATAGATTCCCGGCTTTTCCTTGGTCCTGTCTATCCTATCCTATTCACCAAGCCACCATGACCTTACCCGCCAACCCCAGACCGGCAGCTCTTTCATCCCTCCGTGGTCTCATCTTCGATTTTGACGGCACCCTGATCGACGCTTCAGAGGCGATCTGTTATTCCTTCAATGCCGTCTTCGGAAAACTCGGTCACGATCCGGTCGAGTGCGCCGATATCCGACGCATGATTGGCCGCCCGCTTCGGGACATGTTCCGAAGCTTCTTTCCCCACGCGTCACCCGGCGAAATCGAGGCTCATGTCGACGAGTACCGCTTGGTCTTCCGCCCCGTATCGGTCAGCCTTTCCCGTCCCTTGCCGGGCGCTCGCGAGGTGATCCCGAAGTTGGCCGAGCGGTTTGCCCTGGCTATCGTCACCTCGCGCGCAGGCGCCGGAACCAGGCGCATTCTTGAGTCGATCGGTTTGCTTCAGTTGTTCCCGGTCATTGTAGGCATTGAAGACGTCACCCGGGCAAAGCCTGATCCGGAGCCCGTCCTGAAGGCGATGAACCAGCTCGGGATCGAGCCGGCCGTCGCTGCGATGGTCGGGGATACGCCTGATGACATTCTGGCCGCCAGGCAAGCAGGGGTGCTCGCTATTGGAATCGCATCCGGCGCGTTCAGTGACGCAGAGCTCGAAGCGGCGGGCGCCGATCGGGTCGTCCGATCGCTGGAGGAGCTGGCGAAAAGCCTGGGTGGCGGGGAGTGTCGGGGACACGAAACCTGATTCTTTTGCGCACCGGGAAAGCGCCGGTTACGGTGGGGGAATTAAGTATTATGTCCTCGAAACTCTCTGGTACTATCTGTCGGTCATGCCATTCGATCCGACGGAACACCCGCATCGCCGTTACAACCAGTTGACCGGAGACTGGATACTGGTCTCCCCGCACCGCACCGCCAGACCGTGGCGGGGCCAGGTGGAAAAACCTGCACTTCTCGGCCGTCCCAAATACGACCCGGGGTGCTACCTTTGTCCTGGAAACCAACGGGCAGGCGGTGTACAGAATCCGAAATACACGAGCACGTTTGTCTTCTCGAACGACTTCGCCGCTCTGCTTCCTGACGTGCCCGCCGCCCATTCGAGTCACGAGCTGCTGCGCGCCGAAGCGGAAGCTGGAACCTGCCGGGTGATCTGCTTTTCCCCAAGGCACGATCTGACCCTCCCGGAAATGGCCCTGGAAGACATTCAGGCTGTGATCGGCGTCTGGGCCGAGCAGACGGCCGAACTCGGAAAGCAGTACCGCTGGGTGCAGGTCTTCGAGAACAAGGGCGAGATCATGGGATGCTCCAATCCGCACCCGCACGGGCAGATTTGGGCCGGCACCGCCCTGCCGAACGAGGCAGCCAAGGAAGAGTGCCGGCAACGCGAGCATTACGCGAAACGGCAGGCCGTTCTTCTCCTGGACTACGTGGGGCTTGAAATCGAGCGCGCCGAGCGCGTCGTATTGGCCAACGACGACTGGGTTGCGCTCGTCCCCTACTGGGCGCTTTGGCCGTTCGAAGTACTGCTTCTTCCGCGGCGCCGGCAGATTCTCCGCCTCACGGACGTCGACCCCCAGGAGAGGGCCAAGCTGGCCGACATCCTCAAGCGATTGCTCATCCGCTTCGATAACCTCTTCGAAACCTCTTTCCCATACTCGATGGGTTGGCATGGGGCACCGACCGATGCGGGCGATTACCCGCACTGGCAACTCCATGCGCACTTCTACCCGCCTCTACTTCGCTCAGCCACCGTTCGGAAATTCATGGTCGGCTATGAAATGCTCGGGGAACCGCAGCGGGATTTGACGGCCGAGCAGGCAGCCCGGCGTCTCCGGGAACTGCCGGAGCGGCACTACCGAGGGACGAGCTGACGGGCTGACGGGCGGCTGGTGGGTAACCAAAGAAGTAATCTGACGCTGTTGTTTCTGCTATTTGTATCAACGGTGGCCGAGTTGGCTGTTTATGCACCAGCAGTGCATACGCACTACCCCTGCGATCCTAGTGCTCCAAGGCATTCAGGACCACTCCCGTAAAAGGGCCGCTGTTCGGTTTTCTCGCCCGGAGCCGAACCGGAGTATGGGTTTTTGAGCCGGGCCCAGTAACCGTGCGGGTTTCAGAGACCCGTCTTTCAGCCAAAGCCCGCAAAACGCGAAATCGTCGCCGCGACGGTCAGCTGACCTGCTGGTCAGCTGTTACTTCCCGATGCAGAAGGTCGAGAAGATCGATTCGAGGATATCTTCGACGGTTGTTTCACCGGTAATCTCCCCGAGCGCCTGAAGCGAAAGGCGAAGGTCGTGAATGACAAATTCCTCGCTTAACCCGGATGCGGATGCCTCCGTTGCACGTCCGATGTGCCCGCGGGTCCGCAAGAGACAATCCCGGTGCCGAACGTTAGTGATTATGGGCGACTCCCCCTCGGGGACGTCGCCCGGCCGGACGAGCGCCTCCCTGATCAGCTCGCGCAGCGGCTCGAGGCGCGATCCGGTCAGCGCGGAGACGGCCAGTTCTCCGGCCGACCCCTCGCGGAGCTCCGCCGGAGTTTCGAGTACCTGCGGCAGGTCGCTCTTGTTCACGACGACCAGATAGCGCACCCCGCGGACGTTCTGCCAGACCTCGCGGTCCGCCGGCGCGAAGGGCGACGAGCCATCGAGCACGAAAAGAACGAGGTGCGACCGCCCGACGTAACTGATCGACTTCTGAATACCGAGCGCCTCCAGCCGGTCGGTGGACGGTCGAATCCCGGCCGTATCCACCAGCTGGACAGGTATGCCTGCGATGTCGATCGTCTCGGTGAGCGCGTCCCGCGTGGTTCCCGGGATCTCGGTTACGATCGCCCGGTCACTGCGCAACAGCGCGTTAAACAGACTCGATTTTCCGGCGTTCGGCCTGCCGACAATGGTGACAACCGCCCCGTCGTGCATCAGCTGACCGAACTCAAAGGTCCGGAGGAAGTCCTCCAAGCGCCCGTCCACCCCACCGAGGGAAGAGGTCAATTGCGCTCGGCCCGCGGGTGTCACGTCGTCCTCAACGAACTCGAGCGCCGTCTCCATGTGGGAGATGATGCGTACAAGCTCCTCGCGAAGCGGTTGAAGAGCGAGCGAGAGGCGTCCCTCCAGCTGTTCGGCCGCAATCTTCGCCTGGAAAGCTGTCTGGCTCTCGATCAGGTCCCGGACCGCCTCGGCCTGTGCCAGGTCCATCTTGCCGTTCAAGAAGGCACGTTCGGTGAACTCACCCGGGCGGGCCAGGCGGGCGCCGATCGCAATAAGCGTGGAGATGAGAGTCCGGATGACCGGTGGGCTGCCGTGGCAGGAGATCTCCACCAGGTCGTCCCCGGTATAGGTGTCGGGCGCCGCAAACAGCGTGACCATGACGCGGTCGACCGAAGTTCCCCTCGAATCGTGAAACGTGCGCAGATGCGGGGTCCGCGGGGGGACCGAAGAACCGAGGCCGGGAAGGCACTTGCGGGCCAGATGGAAGGCGGCCGGTCCGGCCATTCTGATGACTGCGAGCGCGGAGCGTCCGGCTGGGGTAGCGAGCGCGACGATGGTATCGGATTCGTTGTGCACCGACGTTAGCCGGCGGGCAAGATGACCACGTGCCGATTCGTGCCGAGGCCGGCGCTTTCGGTGCGAATCCCCCGCTCCTCGGCCAGCGTCACGTGAATGACACGCCGTTCGAAGGCGGGCATGGGCTGCAACGAGAAGGGCGCATGGGTGGTTTTCACGCGCTCGGCAGCCTTGCGCGCCATCAGCTGCAACTCCAGGACGCGGGTCTGCCGGTAATCATTGCAGTCGATCATGACCCGCGACTCGCCCTGGCCGCGCCGATACATCACCTGGTTGACGATATGCTCGATCGCGTAGAGCAGGTTTGCGTTGTTCTCCAGTACCAGCTCGCCGTCAGATCCGGCAAGTTCGACCTTGAGAAATTCCTGTTGCCGCTCGTATCGCGCTCGAAGATCAAACCCTGCCGTCGCAATCAGCCGATCGATGAGTTGCTTCGCCTCGTTATCCAACTGCTCAGCCCGTTCGCTCATAGCGTGTCCCTGACTCTCACTTGGCAGACGCCGTCTTCGGCTTCAAATCCGGAGTCCATCGCTGCAATAAAAACTGAAACATCATACCAAACACGTTGCTGAACAGGAAATAGACGGCCAGTCCACTGGAGACGTTCAGGAAGAAAAAGGTCATGACCAGTGGCAACATCATCATCATCCGCCTCTGGGCGGGATCGCCGGTGGCCGGGGTCATTTTCTGCTGGATAACCATCGTCACGCCCATGATTATCGGCGTGATGTAGTAAGGATCGTGTTGCGACAGGTCCTGAATCCACAGCATGAAAGGAGCGCCGCGCAACTCGAACGAGGAGGCCAGCATGCGATAGAAGGCAAACAGAAAAGGCATCTGGATCACGAGCGGCAGGCACCCCCCCAGCGGGTTCACGCCGTGCTCCTTGTACAGTTTCATGATCTCGACGTTCATCTCTTGCTTGCGAGGATCGTCCCGCTTCATCCGCTTGTAACGGTCCTGAATCGACCGCATCTTCGGCTGCAGATCGGACATCTTCTTCATCGACACCATCTGCTTCCAGCGGACGGGGAACAGCGCAAGGTTGATGATGAAGGTGAGTATGATGATCGCCCAACCGTAGTTGCCGACGTACTGGTAGACCAGCTTCAGGCTGACCAGAAGCGGTTTGACGATGATGCTGAACCACCCGTAGTCAACAAGGGAAGCCAGCTGGGGATCCACGCGCTGCAGGACTTCATTGTCCTTGGGGGCGACGAAAACGCGGAAGCGGGAGTCCCGGGCCATGCCCACCTGTGCGGTCAAGAGGGGAACCAGGAATTCCTTCTTGTTTTTCGGGTCAGTGCGCTTAATGTCGCTCTTTTTAATCAGGAAAGAGCGGATGTCTTTGTCGTCGAGGATCCCGTAAGCGAAATATTGGCCATCCATGGCTACCCACCGCGCGGGAACCTGCAGGTTAGCGGGTGCCTCGTCCACATCGCCCGCCGTGTATCGTGTGACCGAGCCATCCTGCCAGTAGGCGACGGCCGGGTTCGCGAAATCCCCGAGCGTCGAATGTCCCTCCGGACCGATTCCCGGGCCAAGGAAAAGGTAGTAAGGGAGGGACCGATTCCCCTGCCGGACGTAAGTTTCGATGTCGATCGCGAACCCAGTGGCCGGGACCCGGATCCGCCGGTAGACCTCGACGTCAGGCGTACGCAGACGCAGGGTCAGGTCAGCCGGCGCCTTGATTGTGTCGCTGTCGGTACCAACCACCTCGTACACGGCCCGGGTGACTGTCTTGTCAAGATCCTCATCCTCGAGTCGAAGCTGAAACGGCCGCGGGAGCGTCTCCGGGAGATCCTTGGGGATCGTTTCAAGAGCCTTTTGGCCCTTGGCCATGTTCTTGAGCAGGGCGCTTTCGAGGATGCCTCCCGCGGTATTCCACCGGAGGATGAAATTCTCGTTCTCAATCGAGATGCTCCGCGCTTTGGCTTTGGTGTAGCCTGCGGCCGGGGCGGTCGGAATTGGGGGCGGCGGGACGGGGGCTTCAGCCGGGGCCTCCGGTTGCTGGACTCGCTGAACCGGCGCAGGCTTAACCGGTTGTGGCGGTGGTGGAAACAGCCGCTGGTAGATATAAGGCGCGAGCATGAGGATGGCCATCGACAGCGCGATGGCTAGCAGCATCCTCTTCTCGACGTCCATGGATGACCGTTCGGGCTCACTCATCGATTCTGTCCTTAGTTAGGGTACGGGGTCGAACCCGCCAGGGTTCCAGGGATGACACCGAAGCAGTCGCTTCAAACCAAGCACCACTCCCCTCCGGGCGCCATGCTTTTGGACGGCCTGCAACATATACTGGGAACACGACGGTTCAAAACGACACGCCCGGGGAAGCAGGGGCGATAGAGTCTTCTGATAAACCCGGATCAGGAGAATAATCAGAGAACTCACGGCAGCCCTCTTGAGCGTTTCCACTTTTCCACGCCGGCCAGGAACCCCCCGAGCAGTTCCTGAAAACTCGCGCTTGCGGCCGATCTCCGGGCGTTGACCACGACATCGCAGGACGCGGGGACGGTTGCCTTATGGATTCGGAAAATCTCCCGGAAACGGCGTTTGGCACGGTTGCGAACAGTCGCCTTGCCTACCTTGCGGGAAACGGTGATACCAAGCCGGTGGTTCGGCCGATCCTGTTGCAGGATATAGAGAACGAAATGGGGCGTATGAATCTTGTCGCCCCTTTCATAAACCTCCAGGAAGTCACGGCGCTTATGTATCCGTTCTTGCGCACTAAGGGTGTGCTCATCCACTCACCGTCAACCTCTTGCGCCCTTTCGCCCGCCGTCTTTTCAAGACGAGCCGGCCCGAGCGACTGCTCATCCGCTCGCGGAAACCATGAGTCTTTTTACGATGCCGGTTATTCGGCTGGTACGTCCTCTTCATCGATCTGGTCCTCTTTTCCGAAAAAGGTTGATGGTATCAATTTTACGCCGCAGGATCAACCAGTACGCGCGGGGGCAGAGAGTGGAGATCAAGGCGGCAGAGGATGAGAGTGGAGCGAAGAGCCGGCGGAAGCAACCACCAAATGGACCCGCGCACGAAAGCGAACGGCAGTGAGCGAGAGTAAGCGGACCACAAATCATTCGCTAAGTCGAGACATTTAAACACGAAGCAGTGGAGCGAGTCAGGTGGTCCGCTTACTCTCGCTCGCTCCGCTCGCTGCCGTGCGCGGCTCCATTCGGTGGTTGCCTGCGGCCCTGGCTCGCTTTGCACCTCTTCATTCGGTGCCGCCTGCGTCACGAGCCGCCGGTTTCCTCCGGTAGCCGATCCTTTCCTTCGCCGCTTCGATCGTTTTCTGATTGTCGGCGTACGTCTGATCCGTCTGTCCACGGAAACCCCCGGCAGGGTATACCGGACACCGGTACAGCGGATGAGCTTCCGTCCGCAGATGTGCCATCATCTGGTGAGCCAGCCGGGTGGACCGCTCGTAGCGCAGCATGTCGACGTCAACCGGGGCCACGACCACTTTTTCTCCGTTGCCGGGAGTTGCCTGCGCCACGATGCGGCCATCATAGTCAACAATCATGCTGCCACCCGGCCAGGAAAAGGGCGGGTAGTTCCGCAGCGAAGCCGCCTGGTTTGCAGCAACGACATAAGCAAGGTTCTCGAGCGCGCGGCAACGGTTGATTACGGTCCACCAGTCCATGGGGGCGGTTGTCCCGAAGGGATCCATGTAAGCGGACACTCGCAACAACAGCTCGGCTCCGTTGGCGGTTAGCTGGCGCAGCGTCTCGGGAAAGAGCCAGTCGTAACAGATCGCAGCACCGATTCGACCGATCGCCGTCTCGGCTACCGGAAAGAGCGGTTCCTCGTAGCCTTCGATGTCATGGGGGCTGGTATGAACCTCCCAGGGAATCCACGGGTACACTTTTCGGTACTTGTACAAGATCCCCGAGGGGCCGATCAGGCAGGATGTATTGAAGACAGCGCCCGGGTACTTCGTGTCGGTCTCGAGCATGGAGCCGGTCTGGATGTAAACGCCGTATTCCCGGCACTTCCGCAGAATGGCCTCGGTGTGGTCATTTGGGATATCGACGGCCAGTTTCTCCCGCAATTCCGCCAGCGTGTCATAGACGGGGGCCGCATGGGCGAATTCCGGGAAGACCATGAGGCGCACCGG
>Ga0209077_1000143_pt1 | contig 17648 bp, 10 predicted proteins | sample PPLLak1March2015_FD_187247 | JGI IMG/M metagenome (GOLD analysis project Ga0209077, IMG submission 187247) | Freshwater sediment microbial communities from Prairie Pothole Lake near Jamestown, North Dakota, USA - PPLs Lake P7 Core (1) Depth... | ecosystem: Environmental > Aquatic > Freshwater >... | reverse complement strand
GCCCGCCGCCGTGGCTCCCGACGAATTGGAACAGATACGGCGCGACCTCCGGGAGGCCATGGAAAGACTGCGGCAGGCGCAGGAACGACTGGATCGGATGAAGCCCAAATAAGGCGGAACCGAAGCACACAGGGCAGCGACTCCCCAAGCAAAAAAACTCGGACCGCGGGGTTCAACGCAAGACATCTGTGTCAATATAAGCCCTTCTAGAAGCGAGGAGGCAGAACCATGAAACGTCGAGAATTCGTCGCCACCAGCGGATGCGGGCTCGCGGCACTGTTCGCATCAAACGCCACCCTGGAAGCGCAGCAAACTCCGGACGTCAGCAAACCAGCCGACAAGCCAGCCCAGGCGAAACCCAAGGGGTGGAAGGTCGAGCTCGAGATTTACGAAGCGAGAGAGGATTCCTGGTGCCACAAGAAGGGTGACCGGCTCGCCTATCCTGCCGACTGGGGCAAGGTCTGTCCCTGGCTGCGCGCCAGCCTGGACCCGTTTGTTCGTTTGCTCGGTTCCGGCGTGACTCTTCCCTGGAAGTACGAAGGCACCCCGTACGAGAAAGTTATCGATACAAACGGTGTTACAACCGAATACGTGCGCTGTCCTGATCCGACCGCCAACCTGGTGGTGAAGATCATTCGCACGGCGATCTACGCGTGATGACGGCCTGACGCTTTCTATGTTTTTGCTCGATGTGCTCTTGCTCTTGTCGCCCCTGGTGATTTACGCCTGTGTGCGCGTCAGGCAGCAAATCTCCACCCGTCCGTACAAACGGGTTTGGACTTTCGTTTCTGTCATCCTTGCGTTCGGTTACCCACTGGCCGAAACGCTCTCCCACAGCAGCGCGGGCGGCTGGGCGAAACCCGTCATGATCGCCGGGTACTGCTCCCTACCCTTCCTCCTTTATCTAGTCCTGTTCGTGCTTGCCTCTGACGGCGTGGTCGGGGCTCTCCGGCTGTTGAAAGTCCTGTCGGGCGCCACCACCAAGACCCCGGGATTCAGACGATTCAGGCTGGCTCTATGGCTCATAGCTCCGGCTACCGTGGTCGGTGTAGGGCTCTTGAATCATCAGCGCCTCCAAATCAGCGAGTACGCCATCGAGGTCCCCCGGAAATCGTCGAAAATCAAACAACTCAAGATCGTCTTCGTCTCGGACATCCATCTGAACGAAATCACCGCCGATGACCTGCTGAAACGGTTGGTTTCCAGGATCAACAGCACAAGTCCAGACATCGTCCTCGTCGGTGGGGATGTCCTGGAGGGGGATCGGCCGGATGAAATAAAAAGCGGCTATGAAGCAGAGTTCCGTGGGATTCGGGCGAGGTACGGGGTCTACGGGGCACCCGGAAACCACGATCGGCGAGCCGCAGAAGGCGGATTCTTCGAGAAGGCAGGGATCCGGCTCCTCAGCGATCGGGTCGAACGCATAGACGACGCCTTTTACGTGGCCGGGCGCCGGGACCGGCGATCCGGGGACAGGAAGTCTGTGGAAGAGCTGCTGCGGGCAGTTGGCCCCGAGCTGCCAGTCATCCTGATCGCCCACCGGCCCCTCGATTTTGACAAGGTCAGCCGGGCGGGCGTGGAAATCCAGTTGTCCGGGCACACGCATCACGGTCAGGTGTGGCCGGCTAACTTCGTTACGCAGTATCAGAATGAGCTGAGCTGGGGGTATCTGAAAAAACGCCAGACACACTTCTTCGTGACGAGCGGAGTGCAACTCTGGGGGCCGCCGGTCAGGACCTCCGGCGTCGCCGAGATAATGGTGATCAACGTCTCCTTCGGATAGCCCGCAGGTCCGACCTTGGAAGTCGGACTACGGGAGCAGGTCGCCGAAGAGACCGGCCGAATGACCGGTCTCTTCGTGAGCCGAGATCGGACTTACATCCCCTCGTGTCCGCCACCAGGTGCGGTATGGTCCTCCGGGCCTATGCGGTAGGGACGCATCATTTCGTTATCTTCGTGCTCCACAATATGGCAATGCCACACGAAGGTTCCCGGGTGGTCGAACTTCAGCCGGATGCGCGTAACTTCGCCCGGGTACGCGATGACCGTGTCCTTGAAGCCGGTTTCCCAAGGTTCCGGCGGACGGATCTCGTCTTCCAGCTCAATTGGAACCTCGGCTTCGCCCTCGTCGTTCAGTTCCAGGGCCTGACGGTTCACGACCTCAAACGTCACCTCGTGGACATGCATGGGGTGTGCGTCGGCAGTGGCGTTGTAGAACTCCCACAGCTCCGTATCGCCGACGGCAGGGGTTTCCGTGATCTGTTCCATCCACATCTGGGGCACCGTGTCCCCGTCCTCATCCAGATGGCCCAAAACCGCCTCGGCCGGGCCGTCGTGGACCTCCGACATCACTTCGACCAGAGCCAACTGCCGAGTAGTCACCTCGACCGGGAGCGGCCTGATTCGCGGGAGTCTCAGATACTGAGGCGGTGTGGTCCTATCGGGTCCGACTGCCGGAACGACTCGAAATTGCATAATCTGGCCGGTCGTGTTGGGATCGGCCACCTCGAAATCTTCACCCGGTTCGCCGCCGCCAAAAGGTTCGTCCGGCCCCACGTTGCCAAGGATGTAGTTACCAACCGGAACGTTGGTGAAATCCACGATCAAGTCCGCACGCTCTGCCAAGGCCATCAGCAACCGGTTGCCGTTAGTCTGCGTCAGGTTCACCGGCGCCGCAAGAAAGCCACCCTCGTTGCCGATCTGCCACACTTCCACACCAGGGATATTGGCAAAATCGAGGATGAGGAAACGCGATTGGCAGCCGTTAAGAAAGCGGAAACGATAACGGCGTTTCTCGACCGTCTGGTAGGGCCAGGTATTCCCGTTCACCATGATCATGTTGCCGAAGAACTCCGGGTTCCAGATAGGCGAGACATCCGCGCCGGGAATGTACGGGCCCGGGTAGCCGTCGAAGAAAGCGCGCGTGTCCGGGTAGAAAAGCGATCCATCCAGATTAAACGAGCGATCCTGAATAGCGATCGGGATCTCATAGTAGGCAAGCCCTGCCGGGTCACCCAAGGCGGGCGCCGGGCCGGGTAGCACGGCGCGCCGAGACCAGTTGGCACGCCCTCCCCTGGTGGCCCACTCGGGATAGTCAAGGTCGGGCACCGGGCCCGGGAGCACATCCGGAAGCGCGAAGCGACGCCCGTCGAACACGGGGTCATCCTGCCCGCCGCGAATGAGATAGAAGCCGGCCGGTCCAGCGTAGACGTTCAGCCGCGTCATCCCGAGCGTATGATCGTGGTACCAGATGGTCGAGGCGCGGTTCAGGTTCGGGTACTGGAATATGGCATATCCTGGCCCCCAGGTCGCGCCGTAGCGAGCCGCAGCCTTGCCAGCGAAGTAATTGTACCAGGTGCCCTCGGTCGCATAGCCATTCGGGATATTGTCGGCAGCCGGCAGGTACCACGCTTCCGGATAGCCGTCCGATTCATCACCCACGCCAACGGCCCCGTGGAGATGCGGAACAAGCGGCACTGGCCCGGTGTAGGCGCCAGGTGTCTGCGTAAATGTCGGACGCTTGTCGCGGCCCATCATGCCGCCGGGCGGGTTGGCCCAATGCAGCGTCTGATCGACCGGGAGAAGGTGAGGCAGGTAGTTGCCGTTAGCGTCAACCAGCCCGTTGATCCACTTGATGCGCACCGGTCTGCCCTGCCTGGCTTCGATCGTGAGCGACGGGGCGTTGAAGATCACGGGGCCGCCTTGAACGGTCGCCGGGTTGGGACCATATCCCCACACCGTGGTCGGGGGCAAGCCAGGCGGCAGGATCTGCTGCTGGAACTGCCTCGTGACGATCTCGTAATAGTCAACGTTCCGCGCGGCCTGCTGGTCGAACTCGGCTCGAGGCATCGCCGGAGGGATAAGCAAAGGCAAGATGTATTTATCCACGCCAAGCGGATCGAGCGTTCCGCCAGGGATTGCAGCGAGCGCCTGATGAATGAACTTGCCGTGTGAGCCCGCGAACAGCGCGAGCGTACCGGCACCGGTCAGCTTGAGAAACTGTCTTCGGTCGAACATTTTTCCTCCCCTCTTACAGGTGATTGATAATTAGTCGGTCTGTATCTGGCCCCTATTGTGTGCCAGCCACGTGGGCACATCCCGATTACGAACCGGTTGCTCCGGTGATATCCCACAGCCCCAGCATTCCAATGTCTTCGTGCTCAAGGATGTGGCAATGAAACATGGCCATTCCGTCATAGTCCGTCACTGGAACCAGAAGCCGGATGGTCCCCCACTTTGGAACCAGGACCACATCCTTCCAGGCTGGCGTCTGGCTGTAGAAGGACGCGTAGCCGGAATCACCGCCGGTGATGGAGAGCACCTGGGCAGGATTCACATGCTGGTGAAACGGATGGTCCATTCCGCTGTCGTTCGTGATCTGCCACACTTCGTATGCTCCGAGCGGCGAGTGAATCTGAAAGGCGCTCGTTTCGCTGAAAGAAATGCCGTTGATGTACCCGCGGCCTTGCCCCATGCTCAGGTTCATGGTCCTCGTGACCGCATTGGCAGGCACCGGCACGCGGACCGCCGCCGGATCGACTGTCGAGGGGAGGGCATCGGTGGCCTTGGTACCCTGGTAGGTGACAGTCATGAGAGTGATCTGCGCGCTTCCCATGTTTCCCTGACGGCTGTAGGGAAGCGAAAGGAACTTGAAGCTGCCCGACTTCTGGGTAGCCTTCACGAGCACGTCGAGACGCTCCCCCGGCGAGAGAACCATCGAGGACACAGGGTAGGGCTTGTCGAGCAGCCCGCTATCCGTCCCGACAACGTATAAGTTGTGGTTCTGGAGATTCAACTTGTAGTGCCGGGAGTTGCTGGCGTTGAGAATCCTCCAGCGCTGCACCTGTCCAGGGCGGATCTTCAACACCGGGTTGACTCGCCCGTTGACCATGACAGTGCCGCCTTCCTTCCCGTGCATGTAGTCCATCATCGAGCTGTGGGGCTCCGGAACTCCTCCGGATAAAGCGATGTCCTTGAGAACGAGGAGGTGGGTCTCGAATCCGGCGAGGACGTCGCTTTCGTCTTCCACGACCAATGCCCCGCACATACCCGCCCAGAACTGCTCAGCGACGGTCCCGTGGACATGCGGGTGATAAAAATTCAGGCTGCCCGGGTGCTGCTGCCTCAAGTCGTACTCGTAAACATCCGACTCTCCCGGCATGAACGTGATCATCACGTTGTCCGAATTCCCCATGGGAGAGACGTGAAAACCGTGCGTATGAAGGTTGGTAAGCTCGCGATGGTGCCCCAGTATGTTCACCCCCGCCATCGGGAGCGAGTTGGTGAAGTTGATTCGGAGCAGATCCCCTTTGTGGACCCTAATGGTCGGCGCTGGAAAAGAGCCGTTATAGGTCAGGAGGTTAGCAGTCAACCCGTTGACGGCAATCGGGGACTCCATGGCCTCCAGGTTTACTTCCACAATCCCGGGGGTAGAGCTCATGTTCTGCATCTGCACTGGGTCAATAAAAGGTCCCCCGGGAGGCGGGTCGATCACGGTGGTTCCCGCGCCCCCGCCTCCACCCATGCCACCTCCACCGCCCATTCCGCCGCCGCCCCCGCGCATCTGCGCAAGCGCGTGAGCCTGACCGCCGGCCAAACCGGCCGCAACGGCCGCGGACAATTTCAGAAAATCGCGTTTGTTAATCTTCATGATCAGAGCGCCTCCGAGCGAATTCAGGTTCCTGATTGCCAGACCGAAAAGTTGAAATTCCCTCGGCCAGCCACGGGCAGAGCTTGCAGCTCGTTCTTCTCCAGGTCAGCGTCGTTCCCTGCAGCTGGTATTGCAGTTTTAAAATCGTCGACAGGTGAACCACTTCGGGCAGAGCCGACAGTTCGGGTTTACCAGCCCTCGCGATGGCTTCGATCAGGTGCCGCGCGTCGGAGCCGAGCGCCACGGCGCAGACCTCCTGGTCGCCGGCACAGATGGACTCCAATTCCCTTGCCCCCCGCCCTTGGTATCGGTGGTACCAGTGGGGCTGGGCCAACGAGCGTAGAGTGTCCGGCTGGTGACACGCCAAAGCGCCGATGGCTTGTGACAGGGCCTCGTGCATGCGTTCCAGCTGGTTCAGACGGCAAACAAATTCCACCACTTCGCCCGCCTGTGTGTCGCGCTTTCCCCGCCCAAGCAGACCAGCTGCCGTGCACCGGTCGAGCAGACACTGAAATTCCTGTAACCGGTTCGAATGACCGACCAGAAGTTGTCTGAAGGAACACAACCAGCCCGGGTCGAATGAAGCAGACTGATGCGGCAGGCGCAAAGCATGACGCCAATCGGTTCGTCGAGTCAGCGCGGCGCACATCGGCCGGTCTGCCAGGTTTTCCGCGAACTGGAAGACAGTCACCAGGGCGAGCAGGGTCATACTTTCGCCCTTTTCCGCTTCACTGGAAAAAGTGAGACCCTTAAGAAGAGTGTCCTGCTGATCAACAACTGCCAGGTAAAAGTCTTCAATATTGAACACTTCGCTCGTTTTTGGTGCTGTCCACTCCGGCAAGGTGGGGAGAATCCTGGAATCGCCCTCATTACTCTTGTCCACGATTGTCCCCTCGGTTCTTTGGCGCGCGTCGCGGTTCCGATCGATCCAGCAGATCGCGGGTCTCGAGCGAGGACTGCCGAAGCGAAACCGGCCAGATAAGTGGCCGGTTTTGCTCTTTGGCTCGCCGGGACGCGTCCTTCAGCGTGAGAAGGTGCGACCAAATAAAGTCCCGGGTTAACGCCCCCACTACACCAATTGCGCACCAAATTACAGAAGTTGCAGGTAGTTTTGAAGCGTAGTAAAAACGGGTTTTTCGTCTTTTTTTTGTGAGGGTTTTTTACTCGTAGAAGGTCGCCTCCCACGGGTTTTACCGACAAGGGTCCGTAGTAAATACGGACTTGGCGCTTCAAGGCGACAATCTTTGCCAACAGGCTTGATGATGCCGACCCGTTCGACCGGCTGAAAGCCGGGACTACGAACCTACCCGCCCTGTTGAGCCGCTCAATCTGTTACCGACCCGCAAATATCCGAACGATTGTTCGCCGATTTGGACCTTCTTCGACACCCCGGCTACGAGCATGTTGGAAATGTTTACGTGTCTGTGAACAGCCTATGGGACTGGGCGGGCCTCGCGTGGATGCGAGATCGAATGGAGCCGCGCACGACATCAGGCCCATAACAAGTCCGTCAATACGTGTGGGCCGAACGCACTTCTCCGACCCTTATGCAACACCCTCGCCGCGTGCGCGGCTCTGACGGCGGTTGTCCGAGCACGGCGTGAGAATCGATTCACAGGCCGTTTTCGGTCGCCCATCTGACCAGATCCACCCGGGTTCGCAGCCCTAACTTGTCCATCAGGTTTGCCCGGTGGCTTTCGACAGTGCGGACACTTAGATTCAGTCGGTCAGCCATCTGTCGATTGGTGCAGCCCTTAACGATGAGGCGCAAGACCTCCAGTTCTCGATGCGTCAGGGGTTCGACCAAGCCCGCAGCGGCCGGTTGCTTCGCGGTCTGCTCGGTTAATAGCGCGCGGGTCATGGCCGGATGGACGTAAAGCTCACCACGCATGACTGCGTGGATGGCGGTGAGCAACTCGGATTCGACCGCCCGTTTGAGGATGTAACCATCCGCACCGGCCTGAATAGCCTCCCGCAGGAGAGCCTTGTCTTCGTGGATCGTGAGGATGAGCACGCGGGCCGAAGGCACTCGCTCCTTCAGCTTGCGGGTAGTCTCAATGCCGCCCGCGCCGGGCATGCTGATGTCCATCAGGACCACATCGGGCTGGAGTCGAACGCTCTCGTCCAGCACTTCGACGCTGTCTCGGGCTTCGGCAAGAACAGCCAGTCCCTCTTCGGCGTTCAACAAGGCGCGCAGGCCAGCCCGCATTAGCCCGTGGTCGTCAGCTATGACGATGCGAATCGCCACAAGGCACCTCCACTGACACGGTTGTTCCGCCTGATCTCCCGCACTCCACCAGCAGGTGCCCTCCCAGCATCTCTGCCCGTTCCCGCATGCCGAACAACCCGAGACGGCCGGAATTCGAAGCAACTTCCTCTGAAAAGCCGACGCCGTTATCTTCTACCACAGCCACGACTTTCCCGTCATCCCGTTTCAGGAGAAGATCGACTCGGGTTGCGTGAGAATGTCGGACTACGTTCGCCAAAGCCTCCTGGACGATTCGATATAGCGCCACTTCGATGTCCTTCGGGAGGCGGAGGTCCATCCCCACGGTTTCCATCTGAGCCGTGAGGTCGTTGCGGTCAGCGATGGTTTCCAGGTGCTGTCTCAAGGCCACTTCGAGACCGAGGTGATCCAGGCTGGCGGGGCGCAGATTCATGGCCAGGCGGTGCAAATTCTCCAGGACGCCATCCACCATGCCTTTCAGCTCGTCGATGCCCGACATGATCGCTTCCGGTTCATGGGCATGACGGCCCAACAAGCGCAACCCGAGCATCAACGAAGCCAGTACCTGGCCCGCTTCATCATGCAGTTCGCGGGCGACGTAGCCGCGTTCGTTCTCCTGAACTTCCACCAGCCGGTGGGAAAGAGTTTGCAGCCGCTCCCGACTGTCACGGAGCTGCGCGAACAGCCAGGCATTCTGTACAGCCACGGCCGCCTGACCGGCCAGTGCCTGAGCGAGCTGCATATGCTCGGGGGTGTAGAATCCGGCGTGCACCTTGCCCAGGCCGCACAGACCGATCACGTGCTCCCCGGCCACAAAGGGCACCCCTAACCAGCTTCGGGTGGTAATGTTGCACGGTGTCAGCTTTCGCGCGAGCTCGGGACTTAAATCGGTAAAGACCTTGGCTTCTTTGCCAGAAATCAGCTGCTCAAGAGGTTCGTTGTCTTCCCGGTCGATGAGAATGCGACAACCGATTCGTTCTGTGCAATCGCAGCCGCGGGCGGCGTGGACTACCAGGTGATCGTCGTCCTCCACCAGGATGATGCTCGCGCAGTCGTAAGGGACCAGGCGACCAATGACGTCGAGCATGGCATCCATGACGACCGCCATATCAAGGCTTTGTGTGAGCGCCAGGCCGGCTTGGCGCAAGACCTCTGCGGTTTGCCGGGCTTTCTGTTCCCCGGCAAACAACCGTGCGTTGTATATGGCGATGCCCATCATCTGGCCGATCGCTTCGAAATACCGGAAAAGCTCGTGATCGGCCTCGGCCGCCCGGGTGACGTCGCAGAGCTCCATTAACCCCTGGACATCCCCGTGAGCAACCAGGGGAATGCATACTCGCCCGCGACAGACGGGAGGAAAAGTGACCTCAACTCCAGCGTTGCGATTCGCGATGTTCGTCTGCTCGGTAGTCAGCACCTTCCTGCTCTGGAGAGCCTGACGAAATGGGTACGACTCCACGGGAAGGCGGCTGCCCGGACTTGGAGTCGGATCGAGCCCCCACGAAAGCTGGAGCTCGAGCTGCTGGGCGGCCGCGTCGTACGAGTAGATCGTCCCGGCAGGAAACTTTGCCTGCGCGGTCATCGAATCCTTGAGGGAATGCAGGACCTGTGACATGTCCAGAGAACTGCTCAAAACCGTGCTGACGGCATTCAGGGCTGCGAGCTCTCGGTTACTCCTCTGCACTTGCTGCTCGGCTTGTTTTCGTTGGGTGATATCGCGACTGACCACGATCGCGCCGATGACCGTTCCGTCTGCCTTGAACAAGGGGGCTGCGGAGTTCTGGATGATCTTGCGCTCTCCGTCAAAGGCCTCTATCTCTATCTCCTCACCAGATGAAGATTCCCCCTTCAGGATCGCGCGAGCGGCCGACCATTCCAGCGGCTCGATGAGCTTGCCGGTGTCGAGCCACCAGCCCTTGTACTGTCCGAAATCCTCTATTCCGACGAAGCGGACACCGCCCCATATTTCAACGCTGGCCGGGTTCGCCTGAACGATCACGCCGTCTTTGTTGAGAATCCAGACCCCGACCGGCAGGGCTTCGAGCACCTTCCTGAGCAGCGCTTCATTCTCAACCAGCGCCGCCTCGGCCTTCTTCCGCTCGGTCACATTCAGCAGACTGAGGATCAGGGCCTCCGCTCGACCGTCGCTGTCTTTTATCGGGACCAGGCTCCAGTCCCAGTAAGACACACTTCGCCCAGGTGCGAGGGCATACTCGAACGGCTTTGCGAAGGCAAAATGAGGCTCTCCTGTCTCAACCACCCTGCGGAAGATTGCCTCGTTCTCGGAGTTCGGGAACATCTCGAAGTGATTCCGGTCAATGAACTCGTCGGGAGTCTTCTCATCCGCTTCCGCATATGCGCGGTTGACACGGATGAAATTGAACTGAGGGTCCATGTAGGCGAGCATGAGGTGGGTGATGGAGAACAGCCGGTCGAGCAGCTCGGTCGATTTTGCCAACCTGGCTTCCGCCTTGTTGCGTTCAGCAAGGTACCGCTGTAAGGGCAGAAGCAAAAAGAAGTAAAGGGCAGGGAACACGAGCACTGAATCCAGCAGAGCGGCGAGCAGGGAAGTGATCGGATGGCGGTCGGAAAGCACCGCCATGACAGTCGCTTCGACAAGAAAGACCGTGGCGATCACTATCAGCAGCAGGCGGACCGGAGAAGCATGGTTCATCGACGGTACGGGTATCTCCGCGATCAGAATAGCCGACCAAGCCAGCCTGCTTCAAGAAACGCTGTCTCCTGCCTAGTCCTTCTCGAAGCCGATTGCCTTGAGCGCCGGTTCGATCTCGGGGTTCGACATCAAGAGATTCCACACCAACCCGGTCCTATGTGGTTCTCGATCATCCTATTAATAGAAGAGTTAACATTTTCAGCGATCCACCGGAAATCGCAGACGTGCCTGTAATCACTCGCCACGGAAGGCAATCCTCTCTATACTCCCACCGTGAGGAAGTTTCGGCTCTTGCACACCTCGGACTGGCATCTCGGCGGGGTGCTTCACGAGCAGCCTCGTGACCACGAGCACCGGGCCTTTCTCGACTGGCTGCTCGGGATCCTGCACGACGAGGAAATCGACGCCCTTTTGGTCGCCGGCGATCTTTTTGACAGGCCGAATCCGAGTGCACGGACCCAGTCGCTCTTCTTCAATTTCGTCGCGGCCGCCAAGAGCCGTTTGCCATCACTTCAGCTGGTCGTCCTCCCGGGCGACCACGATCCGGGCACCCGACTGGGGGCGAGCCTCCCGCTCCTCGCGACCCAGGGTGTCTACCTGCTCGGGCGCATGGATGCAACCGAGGAGGGCAAGCCCAATCTCGATCGCTGCCTGATAACCCTGCATGGTGCCGACGGTGCCCCAGTCGCTCATCTGGCCGCCCTTCCTTGCCTCCGTTCGCGGGGTGTCTCACCACTCGACGAGAACCCGGGCCAAAAACTGGTTGAGTCGGCCCGTTCCGTCTATGGGTCGATCTGCGAGGAAGCGATTCGCCGGGCAGGGGAAGACGGGTGCGCCTCACTGGCTGCCGGCCACGTCTACGTCGCCGGATCGCAAGTTGTGGAAACCCCCGATTCCAGAATCTCAAGCAGGCGCCTGCCAGCTTTGCCTGCCGATGTTTTCTCGCCGCAACTCGGCTACGTGGCTCTCGGCCACCTGCATGTCGGACAATCCATCTCTGACAACGTTTTCTATTCCGGTTCTCCCCTGGCTCTGTCGTTCGCGGACAGCCGCCACTGCCAGCAAGTGCTGATTGCAGACTTCGATGGCCACCGACTGGCTGAGACACGAGGAGTGCCGGCTCCCCGACCTGTCGACCTGCTGCGGGTTCCGTGCGACGAACCCCAACCGCCCGAGCAGGTCATCGACATGCTCCGCCAGCTGGAAAGACTCGAGGGGCGCGATTCTTCGTCTCCGACGCGTCCGTACCTTGAAGTGCGAGTCCGGTTGAATGCACCTCGTCCGGGTCTGCGCGATGAAATAACCAGGGAGGTCGATGACAAATGGCCTCGCCTGCTGAGGATTTCGTTGGAGCGCCAACGGACCTCGGAATTTCCCGCACGGGAGGACTCACAGCGTCAGTGGCTGGACGAGCTGAACCCCGAAGAAATTTTCCGCAACCGTTACCAGCGCAAGCATTCCTCCCCTTACACCATTCTCAACGAGCCCAGTGATCGACTAATGCAAGCTTTCCGGCTCCTCTGTCAAGAGCAGGAGAAGGGGGGCGGTCAATGAGGATCCTGGCTATCCGCGGCTGCGATCTAGCCAGCCTGGCCGGTCCTTTCGAGCTCGATCTGAAGGACGGTCGCCTGGGCGAGAGTCGAATTTTCCTGATAACCGGCCCCGTTGGAGCAGGCAAATCGACCCTGCTCGACGCTCTGTCGGTGGCCCTTTTTCATCGAACTCCCCGACTGGCAGCGACCCGCCAGGCGAAATTCGATGAGGTGACCGCGGACGAGGCCCGCAACCTCCTGAGACGAGGCGCCACACATGGATACGCGGAAGTCGATTTCCAGGTGGATGACGGGCGCCGCTTCAGGGCTCGTTGGGAGGTGCGACGCGCTCAACGGCATCCGGACGGCGTCATCCTCAAACCGTCTTGCAGCCTTGTTGCTCTCGAGACCGGTAAAACGCGAAAAAAGGGGCTCAAGGAAACGAGCTCTGAAATTCGCCGGCTTCTGGGACTCGATTTCGACCAGTTCCGGCGATCGGTGCTGCTGGCCCAGGGCGACTTCGCCCTGTTCCTGAATGCAAATTCAAACGAACGCGCCGCCTTGCTCGAACGAATGACGCAAACTGACCTGTACCGCCGGCTATCGAAAGCCGCTTTCCAACGCGCCAAGAAAGAGGTCAGCAAAGCAGATTCCCTCCAACAGGAGCTGCATGCGGTGGAGCGCGTACCCTCCGAGGAGACAGCCGACCTTCAGCGCAAACTGGAGGACACCGACAAACAGCGAGACGAACTGGAAGAGTTGCTCCGGACCCTGCACCGACAGAAGGACTGGTTTGCGCACGAGAGACAACTGCGCCTGGGGATCGGGCACGCAGAGACCGAACTGGCGGAAATCCTCGAGCGCGAGCCAGAATTCGACGAGCTGAAAAAGGAGCTTCTTCTGACCGAGACCGCGCTGTCTCTGGCCCCATGGTTCTCCGCCGTCGACGAATTGCAGGGACAGGCCGAGGTTCTGACCGCCGGATTGGAAACACAGAAGGAAGCGGCTGAGCAGGCGCGCGAAAAGTGGGAGGAAGCAGAACAGGCTGTCGAGCAGGCCGGACAGGCTCTCCAAGCGGCCGAACTGTCGCGCAAAGCCAACGAGCCAGCCATTGAAGAAGCTCTCAGGCTCGACGAGCAGCTGCGGTTTGCCAACCAAGCCGTGCAGGATGCGGATGATCGATGCCGGCAAGCCAGCGAGAAAAGAACGGCGGCAGAGGCAAGCCTTTTGTCTGCCCGGGAACGAACCTCGCAGCTCCAGCAGCGAATCGAGGCGTTGGAAGAGTTTCAGAATTCCAGCGGCGATCGCGCCGGTCTTTTTACCGAAAAGGGCTACTGGCTGGAGCAGATCTCGCAGTACGAAAAGACGAGACAGGACGAGGCGACGAAGCGTCAATACCTCGACAGCCTCTCCGCCGTAATTGAAGACCTTCGGAAGAAGGAAAGCGGCGTGGCAGGCGAGCTGGCCACTGAGAGTAGCGAAATCGAGCGCCTGGAGGCAGCCTCGGTGGCCCTCGAAGCCGAGATCGGGGCACTCGGCCCCGACAGGTTGGTTCGTCAGCAGGAGGAGTTGCAGAAGCGCCAGGAGGCAGCTGCTGCCCTGGAAAGGAGCAATGTCGAGCTTCGTGCGCTGCTGGCTGAGGTCCAGCGCAATCAGTCGGAAAGAGAGGAGGCCGTTCAAGATTCGGCGACTGCACGAAACCTGGCAGCGGAAACAGGCAGCCGGCTCCCTGCGCTGGAGGCTGCGGCAGCCGAAGCGGAACGGGCCTGGAAGACTTCCCTCGCTTCCAGGCAAGCAGACATCGACCAACTCCGCTCCGAGCTGCGTCGCGGGACTCCCTGCCCCGTGTGCGGAGCGCTAGACCATCCCTGGGCATCCATCCAGGAGGCCTCGCTGGATAACCTTGTCGATACCAGCAGCAAGCGTCACGCCGCTCTCGCCCAGGAGCTTGCTGTTCTGCGAGGCCGTCGCGCCCAGCAGGAGGCTCACCTCGCACAGCTCCAAGCCGTGATCCGTCGGACTGACCAACGGCTCAGCTCGCTGAAAGTCGGGCGGGACAAACTGCGTGCCACCATTGATGAAGGTGCTCGCCAGCTGGGTCTGTCCGATTCCGATTCGGCTTCCCAGGCACTGGCAGCTGCCAAATCGCGACTCGAATCCATCGCCAGGGAGCTTCGATTGGCGCAGGACAAAGAAGCGGTTCTGAGAAGTACCGTCGAACAGTTGCGATCGCGGCGAAGGGTGTATGAGAAGCACAGAGCATTGCACGGGAAGGTCCAGACCGATCTGAGCGTGGCAATGGCGCGCGAAACGTCTGTGACCGCCCTGTTAGCTGGGCTGGCGCAGGCAAGAGAGAAACTCGGAATCAAGCTCTCGATCGCCTTCGCCTGCATGCCGGACCTCACCTCGCAGAGCGCTGACCCGGGGGCAGAAGAACTCGGGCACAATTTGCCCCTGCTTGATGAAGATTGTAAAACTTTCCGCCGTGTCTTCGAAACCCAGGCCGAGGACTGGAAAGAGAGGATGAAGCTCCTCGACGAAACGAGGCAGCAGGCGGCTGGAGCGGAGGCGGAGGTGGAATTCCGCGAGAGAGAAATCGCACAGGCCGCCGCCGCGTGTACTGAGACTCAGGCAGATCTCGCGGCAAGACAACGGCAGGTGATCGAGCTGGCGGACAAACGGGGTCAGCTTTTCGAAGGGAGATCGGTCGCCGACGTGCGGCTGACTCTGGATCAGCAGGTCGAGCTCGCCCGGCAAAGCCGGCGATCGGCCGAGCTCAATCTGGAAGCAGCAAACGTCGAGGTAATGCGGCTGGAGACGACGATCGGATCGAACGCGGATCACGCGCAGACAAACACCGAGAGGCTTGCCGCCCGACAGGCTGCCCTTGACCGAAAACTAAAAAAACGCGATCTCACCGAGCAAAACGCGCGCCAACTGGCCTTGAGAGGCGAGGAATGGTGCCGACAAACGAGTGACGCTATAAGCGAATTCGAGAACCAACGTGCTCGAGCGAGCGAGAGGCTGAAGGAAAGAACCCGACAGCTCTCGACATACGAACGGACCCGGCCCGAACGAGACTGTGAAGCTGTTGAACGCCTGTTTCAGGAAATCGCTGGGCAGCGAAAAGAGCTCGACTTTCTCTATGACGACATCAAGGGGCGATTGGCCGACGCGCAGTCAGCCGAGGACCGAATCAACGCCCTGACCGAGAAACTCGTGGCCCAGGAAGAGGAGGGCCGCGTCTGGATCGAGCTCGGCGAGCTCATCGGATCAGCGGACGGCAAGGCGTTTCGGAATTTCGCCCAGAGGTACACTCTGCAACTGCTGATCGAGCACGCCAACGAGCACCTGGGCGATCTGAAGCCTCGTTACCGGCTGGAGAAGTGTCCGGACGGCTCCGGTGATCCGTTAGGCATAATGGTTGTTGACCAGGATATGGGCGACGAGCGCCGGCCGGTCACGACGCTTTCCGAAGGAGAGAGTTTCCTCGTTTCACTGGCGCTGGCGCTTGGCCTGGCTTCGCTGCAAGCCCGTAACGTGCGCCTGGAGTCGCTTTTCATCGACGAGGGACTGGGGACACTCGATTCCGCGAGCTTGCATACCGTGCTGTCTGCTCTCGAGGCCGTGCAACTCCAGGATCGCCAGATCGGCGTGATATCGCACGTCGACGGCCTGGCTGAGTACTTCCCGGCCGAAGTTCGCGTCGTTCCGGTCGGTATGGGCGCCAGCCGAGTGGAAATCGCGGGATAAATCGAATCGTTTCCAGGGCGTGTTGCCCAAATCGGAAAAGAGTTCTGGAGCGCGGACGTCCCGTCCGCACTGGGTTCGCGGGCATCCTGCCCGCCCGCCGGGCATCTTGCCCGGCGTTCTCCCAAGGATCACAGCAGACCGAACAACGTCAACGGCGGGCAAGATGCCCGCCGCGCGGACGGGACGTCCGCGATCCCAGTGCGGACAAGATGTCCGCGCTCCAGAAGGCCGGATGCCGTGCTCGATGGGCGACGAGTATGCGCCGGTCCGGAACACCGCTCAGCTCGTTGGGGCCCACTTGGTGAGAAATTCCAGGAAGACCTTCGGCTTGTATGACTTCCCTTCCTCGAGAACCGCCGTGTCTTGCGAATGCAGGAGCTTCCCATCGGAATCGAGCACGAAAATGTGCGGATATCCCTTGATCTGCGGGAACCGACCCAGGAATGCCTCGTTACGGTTCTCCTCGCTCATGTTGACTTTCATGATGACATAGTCGTCCCGAAGCGCGGCCGCGACCTCAGGCGTGTCATGGACGAATTTGTCGAGGGCCCGACACCAACCGCACCAGTTTCCGCCCACCTGAAGGAGAATCCGCTTCCCCGTCTGCTTTGCCAGCCTGGTGGTGTCGGCAAGGTCTGCCGCAGCGTCCCGCGCCGGATCATACTTGTCTACCGAATAAACCGCTGCGGCCGGTTCTGCCGGCCGGGGAGAAGCCTGTTCTGATTGACAGCCGACAGCGCACAATAAGGCCGAAAAGGGAATGAGAAACAGAAATCGGTTTCGCATACCAAACATCATAACCCGAGGGGCAGGCTGGCACCCGGTAGCTTGTTTCGCAAGGTCCGTCTGGTGGTACACTCCCCTGCATGAAAAAGGCTGGGATCCTCACAATCGCTTGCATGGGTGCAGCTTGCCTTGTCCTTGTCAGCAGCTTGGCACAACAGAGCCAGGCGCCGGCCAAACCGCGGTATGACGAACCAAACGTCGTCTCCTACCCGCTCCCTGATGTTCTGGCGGTGCCGAACGGAGCGAAAGTCAAAAATGCGAAGGAATGGCGGAACCGACAGCGCGGGCGAATTCTGGGACTGTTCGAGACGGAGGTCTATGGGCGGCGAATCGGCTCCCCGGACAGCGTTCGCTTCCAGCTCACCAGAACCGATCCGGGGGCAATGGATGGCAAGGCGACCTTCAAGCAGGTGACGGTCACGATCGCGAAAGGCGAAAAGACACTCCAGTTTCCGCTGGTCATGTTTTTGCCCAACGCTCCGCGGAAACCGGTACCTCTGTTTCTTCTCGCGAACAATCGGGGGCCCGAGAACACGGATGTGACGCGAGCAGTGAAAAGTGAGTTCTGGCCGGCCGAGCAGGTCATCGCCCGCGGGTACGGTATCGCGGCATTCCAGGTGGGCGACATCGACCCGGACAAACATGACGGTTTCAAGGATGGAATACACGGGCTCTTGGAGACCGGCGAACGCCGGGACGACGCCTGGGCAACCATCGCGGCGTGGGGTTGGGGGGCAAGCTGGGCGATGGACTACTTTCAAACCGACCCGGACATCGATCGTTACCGGGTGGCTCTGGTGGGACATTCGCGGGGCGGAAAAACCGCCCTGTGGGCCGGCGCCCGCGACGAGCGCTTTGCAATCGTGGGCTCGAACTGCTCAGGGTGTGCCGGTGCTGCACTGAGCAAGCGGATCTTCGGCGAAACCATCGAAGCCATTAACCGTGCATTTCCGCACTGGTTTTGCAGGAACTTTACCAAGTACAACAACCGGGAGGAGCAGTTGCCCTTCGATCAGCACATGCTGC
>Ga0209077_1000140_pt1 | contig 17809 bp, 17 predicted proteins | sample PPLLak1March2015_FD_187247 | JGI IMG/M metagenome (GOLD analysis project Ga0209077, IMG submission 187247) | Freshwater sediment microbial communities from Prairie Pothole Lake near Jamestown, North Dakota, USA - PPLs Lake P7 Core (1) Depth... | ecosystem: Environmental > Aquatic > Freshwater >... | reverse complement strand
TAGTTGATAGTGTGGGGGGGAGTAGCAGTCTGTCAATCATCCTGGCTGTCAAACGAGGCAGTTTCGAACTATGACTGAATCGTAAAACTGCATAAATTTGAATAGTAGTGGCGCTAACTAGGACTACGCCAAGCAGTACAATAGGCAGAAGTTGTAAGTAATTGATGAGGGACAGTTCTAACAGTCTGATCCATTGTTAGAATCTGACCATATAGGATGGTCGTCACATAATTGGTGAACAAAATGGTAGCTGTCATGGCATTTGATGTTGATGTCAATAATGCAGGATATGACTTAATGGGACCACATTATAACTAATCTCGTTTTTCTAGCGCTCGAACACTATCTCATTTAGCAAATTTGGCAAGCTGCATTGTTACTTCAACCATCTTCTTCATATCTCTTCCCACAGAAGAAAATAGATGACCAAATATTATGTGATCTGTACCCATTGCCTTAATTTGTTCAATATCACTTTCAATCTGTTCGATAGTACCAGTCATCGGTGTTCTTGTTTGATTAGACGATGAGGAAGCAGATTCTGATACATTTGGATATGAAACCATATAGATACTGACCTTCGAAGGATCCTTATCTGCCTTCCTCGCACTTTCTTTCAATCCATTTATCACCTGCTCAAGCTGTTCTAATGGTCCAAAACCAGCTACTCCTATCCATCCATTTGCATAGTTTACTATCCGTGAAAACGTCTTCGGACTAAATCCACCAAGTAGTATAGGGGGGTGTGGTTTTTGTACAGGTTTAGGTCCTATCTTTGAAGCAGGTATATTGTAAAATCGACCTTTAAATTCTACAACGTCATCAGTCCATATCTTTTTCAATACTTGAAGATATTCATCAGCTCTGGTTCCTCTATCTTTGTAAGGAATACCAGAGGCTTCAAATTCATCCTTTGACCAACCTATACCCAATCCAATAAGAGCTCTTCCATCTGAAAGGATATCAAGTGTCGTAACTCTTTTGCTTAATACTACTGGATTTTGAAAGAACATATCGATGACTGATGTACCTAAAGATATTCGTTCAGTAACGGCTGCAACGTATGTCAATGTAGTCAAAGGGTCAAGCACATTTTGATACACAACTGGAAGTGATCCATCAGGAGAGGCAACATATGGGGTCTGTGGTTTAATTGGCCACAGTAGTCGATCTAATACCCAAACAGAGTCGATGCCTTCTTTTTCTGCTTCTGTCGCTATATAGAGAATATTCTCCGCAGTAACATGCTCGCCAACGTGTGGTAGGAATAATCCGACCTTCATGTAAAATTCTATGAACTTGTACTATTAAAGGGGTTTCAAGCGAGTATCCAAGCGAAGTTTCTTGTCTCGCATGTCTTTTCAATGAATCACGGAAAATCTTCTATATAGAGGATTTTATAATGTAGAAGGCCTAAACGCACATTTTCAGTTTGTATTAACTGCTTGCCTGCTTTCTACACTTTGTATTTTGATACCATTATTAAGTTGAAATCACTTGAATTTGATTTGCTTGATGAGCATGCATACTTGTGTTGCTGATTTGTATACGGAGACGGATTCAGACAAACCCCATCGATGTATGTGTATATTTTAAGACCCGACCACTTGTCAAGCGAAACGATTGAGGGTATCGGCTTCCGCGATCTCTATAATGGGTTTCTTATTTCCATATTTTAGATCGAAAAGACTGTACAAGACACTCTTGAGAGTCTCAATTTCCTTGATTATAATATCTGACTCTCTAGGACTGTTTGATTCTTCTAGCTCTATCTCTAGCTCTTGAATTTTTTCATGCAGCATGTTTTCGAATTGTTAGTATCTTCTAACTCCAAACGCATTTTAGTTACACCAAGCTGTTGTCGTTTGTCGTTAGTTTGACTAACACCCATTGGATAATTCTTATGGTCCATTGTAAAAACTCTACCTCATCTTTACGATCTACTATGTATAGCGCGTTCAGTTTCACATTGGTTACGTTCTCCACTTCTTTGGTGAGTAATCCAATTCTCTCTTCGATAATTTTTCGGAGTTCAATGAGTTTGTGTTTATGCATGAATCAATAATTTGTTAAATTGCAATATAATCAATGGATTACGACGAGCCGGGGGGGGAGAGTGTATTATTGTGATTTGTTGTGATTTATTGTGATTTGTAGGTGCGTCATGGCCTTATTAATGTCTTAAAGGTTGAAGTATAGTCTATAAGCTTGTTCAAACAGATAAAATGTTATAGCCTATAGTAGTTCCAGGTCTCTTAAACGATGAAAGAGACCAGCCCTACTTTACAAGTTTATCAAGCTGTCTTGTTACATCAATTATTTTGTCACTGCTATTGCCAATTGGTGATCGATTGTAATTGAGTATTGCAAGATCTACTCCAATTTCCCCGATTTGTCTCAAGTCGTCTGCTAATTGTTCCAAGTTTCCATTTAACAGGTGTCTGGAATTTTTCTTTTGTTGCTTTTGCCAACTACCCTTAAGCTCTGTCGGTTCAACATAGTCGTCGTCACTACTCAAATCTTCAATATTGGGATAGATAATCGCTGCAATTTCAATTTCATCAGGATCCCTATTCACCTTCAGACACTCCTTTTTTATCATTTCAATATTTGACTTCGTTTGTCTCAACGAATCGCGTATAGTACATATCCATCCGTCAGCATGATTTGCAATCCTTGCAAAAGTTTTCTCACTATAACCACCAAGATAGATTGGGATACGAGATTTCTGAAGTGGTTTAGGGCCAATCTTTGACGGAGGGACTCTATGATACTTTCCTTCAAATTCTACAATATCATTTGTCCATATCTTTTTTAATACTTGCAAGTATTCGTCTGCTCTATCACCTCGATTCCTAAAAGGAATTCCTGAGGCTTGATATTCATCTCTAGCCCAGCCGATTCCTAAACCCGCAATAACTCTTCCATCAGATAAAATATCGAGCGTAGCAAACCTTTTTGATAATATTAGAGGATTGTGAAACAGCATATCAACGACCGACGTCCCTAGCTTAATCCTTTTGGTTTTTGATGCCACAAACGTAAGCGTTTCAATTGGATCAAATATGTACTGCCAGTCATGAGGGAATTTGCCATTTTTACTTCCAGGGTATGGATTCTGTGGATTAATAGGCCATATCAGCCTCTCTAAGACCCATAAAGAATGAAATCCTGCAATATCAGACTTTTCTGCAACTTGTATGATATTTTCTTTCTTGGCATGATTTATTCCAGTTTGTGGTAGTCGTAATCCTAGTTGCATAATTTTACTTGTGATTCATATTATAAAACATGCTACGAGAATTGGTTAAGCAAACGGCAATTCGTTTGATTGACAAACAGTTGATTGAATTACCTACTTGTATTGCAGCCCGGCGCCTAGTATCATGATCTACAATATCAATCTAGTGGCTAAATTTACGATACTGTGCTATAGTATTGTTGCAAATCCGGCATTTGTATTCTCCTTTTTCAACCAAAATAACATTTTCAGCCATCTCTTCATTAGGAACTTCATAAATGAGTAATGGCCAGCCATCGTGTTCCTTTCCACACTTGTTACAATAATATCTCAAAAATCTATCTTCAGCTAGTCTTCCAATATTTGCCAAGAATAAATGCGGCACTCCAAGATTTGCTTTCATTTCTTCATTCTCAGTCAGTTTGGCGATCGCATAGCCGCCTGAGCCTAACAATTTCTTTTCCTCCAGATCTTCATCGTTTTGATTCATTTCTATTTCGTGATCACATTTTCTTCCTTCTCTTCTTTGCCCAACTTGATCTTTTATCATTTAGAGACTCAAAGTTTTCGTAAATGTACGGTCTCTTTTTTCTCATTCCCTTAACTATTGGTTCGGCCTTTTGCCAGAATGGTGAAGGATTAAACATATCAAAATAGATGTTCAGATCTATCAACTTATATTTTACAATAATACCTGACAATTCAAAAAAACCACAAACAGCAATGAATTGCGATCGTTCATTTGAAGAACCTGGATATTTCTGCAGGTACTCCTGATAACTATTGGCGTCGAGGTCTTCTAAAAACCAGAGTATCGAATGCCTATGTTCGTCATAAAGCTTGTATAATCTAAGCAATGCGTCTATATTCTTATTATCGTTATCCTTCATCATGTTTTCCTACTAACTCATAAAGTTAAAACATTTCTGTTTGTATACAGTGCCAACATGACAGATACCCAAAAGGCCCTATGACTATCACGACTTGGAAGGGACTTACTACTCCATTCTTAGTGATTGCGTTAAGAACTGCTATAAGATGTTATAGTATATTCATTATCGTGGTCGTTTTTTGTTCGATCACAGCCTTATTATCCACTAATGTCTCCTCTATCTGAGATTAGAAATATTCTATTGTAAACTAATATAGACAGGCAAGGATTGGGATTAAGAGAAAAATCAGAGCAAACATATCCATATCAGAGCTTTTTAGACGTTTTAGATAGTAGGTCACCTAAAACTAAGAGCTGCTATTTAGATTTCGGCAACTATTATCTTAATTCACTAAAGGAATATTTCAAAACGCATACTTTTTGGAACAAGGGTTAACGGTTGGCCGCCTGGTGAGTGTTGAAGAACATACATACAAATGATACCTGTATTGATCTCAATTTTGTATGGACGGCCTTTAGCAAAACAATCAATAAAGAGTGGTAAACTATCTGTAAAGTTAGGGGAATGTTGTATTGTATATCATGATAATGGTGGGAAAGTTGACAAAATCCCACGATAGACGATAGCCAAGAATTTAGTATTAACACAATTTCAGGTCTGGAACTAGCAAAACATGTTTTGGTGAAACTTATAAATGCTCAAGAGAGCATTGAGGAAATAGCAGAGAGTTTTGATAATGATAAAGGATTGATTTCACAGGTGGTTGAGTATCTCAATAATATGCGTTGGATTAGACAGGAGGAAAATGGGACTTATAAAATTACAACCAAAGGCAAAAATAATATGATAGCGCGTCAAAAACCATTGATCAATTTGGGCAGGTAAGGTAGGCGGCTATCAAAGAATTAAGCGCCAGGCAAGAATTGACAGCTGTACCGTAGTAAATGGTACTACTACTACTACAAAAAAAGCAATATTCTATAAAAAAGGTTCAGAGTTATGAATGAAGATTGGGCAGTAGTTTTTTCTCTAAATCGGCTTCTTCCTCTACCAGAGTTATATTTTCCCAACCATGAACATGCTGTCCGCCCTCCTCCTCTTTCGCACTTGTCGCGATTAAATCCATAAAGGATTCTCCTTCCAGCACTTTAGAACACCACAGGCATTTCCACTTACCCATGTTCCTTTCTAATACCTTAACAGCACCATACTTTATTAACTTATACGTAAAACATAATAATACAAGGCAGATAGCCTAGAAAGATGCGAAAGATAGACTGGCCGCCACAAGATCTTGACATTTACATCGTGTTATGAATAAAATGCAATATTATATGATAGGATTAGAGTAAAAGAAGCGACAAGTCAGTAATGAAGCCTATAAGCAAGAACTTGACCACCAGCCACCAAGAATGTACTATTAATATTGACACCAGGTAATAAAAATGTTAAGAGGAAATAGGACGGCTAGTTGTTGAGTGTGAATAGCCGTCCTACATATTCAATCATGTGTCTCATGCAGATTGCGTCAATAACTTTTATTGTTATGACACATATCTACATAACCAGTCGTAGTATTAAAGAAATCATGACGTTTGTTTCTGAACAATAATGGAACATACGCAGGTAGAAGGCCAGAAATTGAGACTTGGCCAAACAGAGAACTGAAATTTGTCACAATACCATGTAGTTAAAGTGTGTCAAATATACATAATATTGTATGAAAAAGCCCAAAATCAATACAGTAGTATGCCAGGAGTTAAGCCATAGCCGAATGAACGTCCAACCTGCCTGCTCCAATAGCTATAACAACGGCAAGATTCTACACGAGGCGACTGGACTAACAAAGCCCCCACTCGCTTGTATCACTAGTGATAATCTGCGGGAGTCTGCTCACAATACATATACAACTATTTCTTCTTCACTATTTGTATATCAATATTGATTGATGCTTTCAAGACAAAGAAGGTAATTTACTCTATATTCTTCTTTCTTTTGGCGGGTCTGTGCGAAATTGGTGGTGGTTACTTAGTTTGGTTATGGCTTAGAGCAGATATGAGTTGGATGTTAGGTGCCATAGGTGGTTTTATATTATTTTTGTACGGCATAATTCCAACGTTCCAGCCTACGTATTTCCATAGAATTTATGCGACTTATGGAGGTATCTTTATAGTCATGGCTTTGTTCTGGGGTTTTTTCTTTGAAAGAGAGGTCCCCGATAAATTTGACATAGTTGGCGCTGTCGTTGCGATAGCTGGGATAATAATAATATTCTATGCTCCTAGGAAGGGAGAAGAATCGCTGTGGTCGAAACAGCATTGATATTGTCTGAGCTGAATACATCCTTTGTAGTACTTACAAGTATTACGTTATTTTTTGTTGCAGCTGTTGCTGAAATAGTCGGAGGTTATATGATATGGAAATGGCTACGAGAGAGAAAAGGAGTACTATGTGGTATACTAGGAGGAATAGTTTTGTTTATCTATGGAGTAATTCCGACTTTCCAACCTGCCCAATTTGGAAGAGTGTATGCAGCATATGGGGGAATATTTATTGTATCTGCAATTATATGGGGAATTTTTGTGGACAAGAAGAAGCCAGACAGGTATGAAGTCATAGGTTCATTGACTGCTATTCTAGGTGCAATCATTATATTCTATGCTCCACGATAGCCCGCGTTCAGTCTGTTATTAGTTCATCGCTTGGGCTTTGGCAGTTGTTCATTTTTATGATAAGGTTACTCTCGTCCAAATTCGCTCATCCGGCAGAGTTTCGACGCTGGGCCTTAGAACAACTACCAGGACATTATCGCTGGGGTTGTTATTGTAAACCAGAGGCTTCGCATGGCGATATCCTGCTTGAATGGATAAAGGAACAACTGCAGGTTCATCATCTGTAGAAATATATCTGGTTTACTGATTAAAATGCGTTTCAGCATATGGAGCCAAGCTGCTCAAGATCGACAAATAATATTTGGACATGGAAATGATCGATTTGATATATCAAACTCTCAAAGCATTGGAGTAGGCATGAATGTAATTATCAAAACAAATTTTCTTGAATTATTTTGAATATGTGAATTCATCTTGGCCTGGAGGCGTACTTCTTGAGAAGATAAATGAAGAGCCATACCCACATTCCAATACCAGATGCAACTAATTATTATTCTTACTTTTTCTTCAAAGGTTATTTTATGAGGGATATAGACAAATACTCGGACGCAGGTATTTCTAGGGCGTAAAGTCGACCTTTAAGGAATCATTTTTAGCGAGCATTCGCTTCCCCTTCAATCCTAGTAAGGTCGATCAAAATATATGATGGATCATGAAACCAACCACTTGTCAGTACCTAAGACATTGTCATATACCTGGCTCAGATAATCCAGATAGATTTGATAGACTGATAACTGCATTAAGAACTGCCGTGGATGATGACGGCACATTAGACAAAGAGTCAACATCATAGAACGATATATTTGATGCTTTTAGGTTAGCATTGAAGTTCTATCATTTTAGAGACAGCAGCATTTGAGCTAATTCATCTCGAAATATTCATCATCAACAGTCAGAATTACTGGTTTCATACTATTACTATGTATTATGATAATAACAACAACTTATTTACACTTATGTGCTGAGAGTGTTTAGTTGACTTATCTACAGAATTTATGAACTACTGGATTGGATGTGGTGAACCTAAATATGGAAACACTGTAGACAAATCTTGATGGCGCCATACTTTGTCCGTTGTTACTCGACCATTGGTTAATACAGTTAGTTGGATGTCTGTAATGTCGTCAGTTAGCTTCCGCCCATTGGGATAGCCTTCGGAACTTGAGTAGTCATAGTCTAGAATATCTGGCAGAAGAGTGAGAGCTGTCTTTTGAGCACTCTCAGGATTATGTCCAAATGATTCTAATACACTTACAAGCTTTTCGGTAAATAGTTCTCGGTCGCGTATCGGTTCTATACGGTTAAACGTATTCTTATCCTCTTCCTTAGTGAAAACTGGATTGATAAACGGGCGGCCCATTCGATCAATTTGGAAAAATGGGTTACCATCTTTAGGAATCAAAACCCGATACCAAATGCCCACTTTAGAACTGCTACCCAGAGCGCTGTTAGGTATTTCCATGACTATACTAAATACATTCTTGTCCAGAAATGTATCAGCTCCAGTGAATTGCATGTTGTTTTTCATACCCTCTAGATCAAAGAAAAAGGGATCGCTTCGTATTCCGGCGAAGAGGCGGTATTCGCCTGCATCAGCTGTATTAACTTTGTCTCCAAATGAAACAGTTACATCCTTGAAAATAACTTCGCCATCATTGCCATTGCCTTTAGCCTGTTCACCACTGGCGCGTAGGACTGTCACTTTTTGCACTCCATCTTCCTTTGGGGAGAATGTAAAGCGATATGCGATATCTGCAACTGAATCTCCATTGGTATCAACTTTCAGTTCATACACAGCTTCTGATGCAAACGAATCAGCATACGTTGGCGCAACAGGATTAACATCGAGCACAAGAACAGACTTATTGACATCTTTAGGTTTCTGGAACGCATAAATATCACAAATATCTATGCGGGCATCCATATTCGGCGACTTCAAACCAGGCGCATCCCAACACAACCAACTGCGTGCTCTCTACAGACTGTTCTCGCCATAGAAAATTGCTTGGGTGAAATATTCGGCTGAAAAAGGGGACTAATAATCATCGGGATTAATCTTCGACCGTTGCAGGTTACTAGTCGGAGAGTAACAAACTCTCCCTCATGATATCGCTTGCGATATTGTGTGAATCTCAGTCAGTAAAGTGGTTATAGGTCCTGATCTGGGCCTGATATTGCTGTAATTGGAGCAGTAATAATATTTTACAGCCCACGATAGACGCGAATGAATAGCTGATAGATATCTAGCTAGATAGATTTTAGATAATGCAGTTTATTTTTTCCTTTTGGCATTATTCGATATCGCTATTGTCCCTAGGTATCACATCGTCGTCACCCTAATCAACGATAGTATGGAGATATCTTCTCTGAGATTAGCTCAACTAGTTCGTTTCTATTTGGACTTGAATTAGTTAGAACGATCTCTGTGAACCCCAACTCTATATACTTGTTGAGCTTTTCTATTGCTTCCTCCGCAGTTGATATCACAAGGAATTTCTTCTCTAGTGTATCATCACCAATGATCTGACCATTCTCTTGAATTTTTCTGGGATCATGAACGTCTACATCAAAGAATGCCTTTATCATAGCGCCACGCCAGAATCTAATCGATTCCAATGCTTTTTGCTTGTCCTCATGATATGATGCCGGTAAAAACAGTATCTTTTCTAATGAATTATAATTCTTGCCTGAATTCATGGCACCTTTCTTTAACGCGGGAAACAACTTCTCCCTTATTACTTCCACATCCAGTTCATTAGTAACAAACCCATCTGCCTCTTCGCCAGCTAGCCTAGCACTTTGTTTACCAATCCCTGCAAGGTAAAGAGGGATATGATTCGAAGGTTTGGTATACAATTTAGAGTCTCGTACCCAATAATAGTTTCCCTTGAAATTAACCCAATCTCCAGTCCAAAGTTTTCTAATTAAGTATATAGCTTCTTTTAGCCTCTCAAATTTTTCAGCATTGGAAGGCCAGGAGTGCCCTGAAGTAACTTCGTTAAGAGCTTCCCCTCTTCCGATTCCAAGAAATACCCTGTTTGGGAACATATATTCAAGCGTAGCAAATACTTGTGCAACGATAGCTGGGTGATATCGAAGTATAGGAGCCGTCACGCCAGTACCTATTACTATATTTCTAGTCCTAGCTAATGCAGCCCCCAGCCATGGCCATGCAGCCCCTCCAGAGGCCCCACTATCCCACCATGGCATATAATGATCGCTTGTCCAACACCGTTGAATCCCTTTCTCGTCCATGGTCATAACGTCGCTTAGCAGATCTTTTGGATTCACTTGTTCATGAGCAGCCTGAATACTAATCCTTGTCATCTACTATCAACTTCTACCACTCAATACAAAATATAGTGTATTATAATGGTTATCCACAAACATTGTCTCTCTCTGGGTGGGAATTACGATTGTTAGCGCTAAAACATCGCTTCTGTCCCTAAACTATCCCAGAAGATGGGTTAACTAAGATTCTGACTATAGAGATGTATACGAAGGCATCTACTTAACTTGAACAGCTTCTACATTAGTTTTTTCTTCAAGAAACAACCGATGTGATCCGAAAGGAAATCAGGTCAACTAAACTCGTATTGTATTATAAACTAAACTCAAGTTCTAAAGAATGTTTAAATTTATAAAATTAGGTATGCGAGCAATAAGAATATCATTCCAAGAAAACTAACAGATGCTAATTTCGATTAAATGCTCAAGCTCATGTCAAACCGATCATTCCAGTATTAAGTGAGTAGTTGAATCAACTCAAATTGATTGTGGTGTTACCAGAATCTTTCCAAAATGATCTCCACTTGCCATTTTTGCATAGCCGTCTATAATTCGGCCGAATGGAAGGACCACATCAATTACAGGTCGTATTCTGCCTTTACTAGTCCAATGGATCACATCTTCAAGTTCTGCCTTGGTGCCTTGAGTGGAACCAATTAAGTTTAAACCTCTAAAAAAAAGATATCTTAGATCTATATTCGAATTATATCCTGTAGTTGCGCCAGTAGTTACCAAAGTTCCGCCCATCTTTAGCAACGATATTGCTTTGGCAAAAACAGATTTCCCAATATGCTCAAAAATAACATCTACCCCGTCTTCTCTCATCTTGTCTTTTGCAAGACTTCGTACAGCCTTATACCAATCAGCATCTCTGTGATTAACAACATAGTCTGCGCCAATCTCTAAACATTTGTCCATCTTCTCCTTATTTCCAGCAGTAGCAATTACGTTACAATTATATAATTTTGCAATCTGAATCCCTACCATTCCGACCCCACTTGTGCCACCCATGATTAAGACAGTCTGTCCAGGTACAATTTTTGCCCTACCTACTAACATGTGCCAAGAAGTCAATCCTACCATGGCAATGGCCGCAGCATCATTAAATGAGACATCATTTGGCAATTTAACTACATTTACCTCTGGAAGTTTTGTAAATTGAGCAAAGCCACCCCATAATGGACCTGTCTGAAATCCCCATACAAGTCTACTGTTACAATCATACTCTCTCCCCGATGTACATAAATAACAAGTTCGGCAGGATAGATTTGCATGAGAAGCCACTCTGTCTCCAACTTTGATACTGGTAACTCCTGAGCCAATGTCGGTCACAGTTCCTGCGATATCAGTGCCTGAAATATGCGGTAATGGAATTTTAATAGGTTCACCCCACACGGCCCACAGATCGTTATAATTAAACGCAGCTGATTCTACCTTGATCATTACTTCATTTGATTTTAACTTTGGAGGATCGATATCTGTAATTTTCACCACTTTTGCAGGATCCTTGCTATACTCAGAGAAAACAGCAGCCTTCATTGGTTCTGACTCCTATAACTGCATGGTTGATATATTATTTTTGGATGAATAATCCTTGCCTAATAAAGATAACAAGTACTGTCACTTTTCCAAGAAGCAATTCATGAGAAACATTGGTTAGCTTTTTTCTTCATATAGACTTGAAGCCAGCTTAAATCGTACTGATATAAGGTAACAACAGTGTATAAAAGCAGTAATCTATGTAAAACATAGTGCATATAAGTTACGAAATCGGCTAATCAGTATGTCCATCACTGACCTAGACCAATGTTAAATTCATCGCACTGATTCCTTTGATCTTTTTCCTAGATTTCAATAGCTCATAGCATTAAAGATTAATTGTTGGAACTCTATTCTGTGTTTAGAGGTTAATAGGCCTAATCTTGCAATATTTCATCACATATCATCATTATTATCATCTTCATTATCGTCATCGCACAACATGTCCAATGGATTTGGAACAGCAACATTACTGCTACTTGTCACACTATTATTGAGTCCCGTTTCACTTTTTATCTGTGACTGGAACTGTGTGCTTTCCGAACCGGCATCGCAGACTATTTCAGTATTTTTAGATCCATGAGTTAATACCACTTCACAATTATCAGAATTTGTATCCCCTTTTGTTGGTGCAAAATCTATTACGGTATCGTAACCTTCTCCACAGTCAAAGTAGTCTGCGCCCTTACCTCCAAATAGTATATCATCCCCTGCTCCAGAATAGAGTTCGTCATTGCCCGATCCTCCAAATAGGAAATCACCTCCAAAACCACCTTGAATTACATCGGCATTATCTCCCCCGACTAATTTATCGTTTCCATCCGCACCTGTAAGTTGATCCTTATCTTCATCGCCCCGAATAGAATCATCTGCAGATGAACCTTGCAGTACATCATTGCCTTCTAATCCAATTAGTAGATCTCCTTGTCTGCAATCTGAGATCGTCACAGGGATCAATTGTTCGGGGGGATCCATATTGGGAACCTGAACTACCTGTAAGCTTTGAATAAAAGTGAGAAATGAACAACCTATTATGACATCGTCTTCATCAGAGCCGATAGTGGTATTAGATGTACCTATAATAACGTTGACCGCATGTACGTTCAGAGTGGGAAGTAAAAAGGATAAGGTAAAGCAAAATAGAACAAGACATGATATGTAATATGAGATATAATATGTTACAATCATCCGACTAAGGAGAACAAGTTAAATTATTAAGTAATCAGTTTGAGAGCTATATGCAAATGCATTATAATGTATTTTAGGATGAGTGTATAGTACGCATAAATAGTTAGCATCTACTTGTTACCAATGACTATGTCGAAGCTGTTGCTACAGCAATCTACAGCTTATATCCAATTCATGAATTCATTAAGATCAAAAGATACTAAGATTCATTATACGAATTGGTTAAATGACTTTTACAATACCTAAATATTTCGTGTGATAGAGTACTTGATCTTGATGCAAGCCAACTTCAACAAAAAATAATTAAATATGTAATAGATATGCGAGATAACAGGAAGCTTTCGCCTAACTCAATAAGCTCCTACATTTCTGCGATTCAGACTTTTCTTGTTATCAACGACTTCGGGGGTATTAATTGGACCAAAGTTAAGAAGTTTGTTGGGGAATTCTATAAAGTGGCAGATGATAGACCATACACAAGAGACGAAATTAAACAATTAGTTGATGCAGCACACTCCATAAGAGACAAGGCAATTATCTTGCTGCTTAATAGTTCTTGCATGAGGGTTGGCGGTTTGGTCAGACTACAATTAAAACATCTCATTCCAAATGATAAATACGGTACCTACCAGATAGATGTTTACAAGAAATCAAGGGAGGCCTATACCACCTTCTGTACACCTGAGACCAGAGCTGCTATTGATTTATACTTGGATTGGCGTACGAGGCTGGGGGAAACTCTTACTTCGGAAAGTCCACTGTTTCGTGTAGGATTTGACACAAGATTTGGAGCAAGATCCCCTGCCAAACAAATGAATCGCACCCTAGTGTGTAGGATATTGAAGTTATTGCGAGACAAAACTGGAATCGTTAAGGCACAACACCTTACAGATATTGTGAAGCGTGGAAAACCTCGTTCACATGTTAAAACGCTGCACGGACTCAGAAAATATCTATCAACTTGCTTAGATACTGCAGGCGTTAATGCCGTGTTCGTCGAACTTCTTCTGGGTCAAATCTTGACTGAGATAACCTTAATCGCATTGAAGTGCAACAGAAGATTGTTAGCACAATCGTTGAACCAATGCCAAAGAATGAATAGTAAAGACTTTGGATCTGTTAACGAATATGAGCGTCACGTGGTAATTAAACACCCAAAACTCCCCTGCTATTCTGGGCCTGCGGATATCCAATATTACTATTTGGAAAGGCAAGTGTCAGTTTGGATCACTGAAACACCTTATGCATGCTAAAAATGCTTATTCCCTGTTACATAATATGATTTAGCCAAAGCTCACTGTTACCCCTGTATTTCATCCCATTTGCTCCATTAAGGTATGTTTTGAGCACAATACAAAATCTGATATTATTGCCTATCCACTCCAGTAGTTTGTAAAGTTCATATCATATAAGCAGGTCAGCAATTTGCCGAAACGTATATAGAAGAGTATATAATGACGTGTCGACTACAAAAATGCCATTGGTAGTCACTACAACTATCATTAACAAAAAAACTTATTTGATGACGTTTATTGCTTGGGCCATAATAATTACCGATGTAATCTTTGGCACCTTTTTTGATGTTTTGGGAAAGCCTCTTACTTCTTCTTTTGGTCTAATATTATTTATAACAATGAGTATCACTGTATTTTTTGCAGGTCTGTATGCCCTTAGACATTATATGGTTGCATTGCGCAAAGTCCTTGAGGCTCCTTCGTTTTTTAATAGGCTGTACAAGGCAACACCTATTTTTCTTTATGCACTTTTAGTCATCTTTGGAGCTATCATTGTTGAAATGGTGTTATTTTCACAATATAGCACTTACCTGCTGATTCTACTTCTCTTAATAAGTGCAGTAGCCATCTTGTTCTTTGGTTTTCGTACTTACAAATTCTTGTCATGGTTTAATTCGAGTGCCAACAAACGACACAATATCATGATATTGGCATTTGCTATATCAGCGATGCTCCTTTGCATCAGCACGACAGTTGCTATTACACTTGATATAAAGCAATTAGTCGTTTCAAGACCACCCTCCATAGATGCAAATTACCCCGCTAGCAATTCTATGGCACACAGACAATTAACTAGTATACAACTTATCATTCATCTCTATGGGTTTCTTGTCCCTCAAGTTACTGCTATTGCTATCGCAGAAACAGTTGCTGTTGCATTTTTCCTTCGTTATTTTAAGGATCAGATAGGAAGAGCAACATTTTGGACACTTATAATTTTACCACCTGTACTTTTTTTAACTGGGGTATTTGGTCCTCAATTTTTAAAGTCAACTGGAAGTGAATTTGTATATATGGAGTCACAGTTCCTTATCTTTAGGGTAATAGGTACCGCAGGATGGGTTGTAGCTGATTTTGTAATAGCTTATGCATATATTTTAGTAGCAAAAACTCTTGGACGGGAAATTGCCTCTTCTCGTAATAAGATCATTAACTATTTGATTATAGCAGCATTCGCAACCATTTTAATTTCTCCAACGACCAATAACTGGATAACCAACAATTCTTATCCACCCTTTGGAGCAATCCAACGTGCCTTTCTTGTGCTTGCTTCTTTTCTCTTTAGCATAGGAATATACTCTGTCGCGCTGTCAGTGGCCCAAGATTCAGAATTGCGTCAATTAGCCAGAAAATATGTAAAGGAGTATTCTCTGCTAGATACTTTAGGTAATGCACAAGAGAACGCAGAGATTATGCGAAAGCTTGTAACACTAATCCACCAACACGCAGATGCTATGGAAAAAGAAACAGGAGTAGAATCTTCAATGTTAGATGATAACGAAGCTAGACAATATATAGACTTGGTAATTATGGAGACGAGAGGAAAAAAGGATGACAGAACAGTCGGCGCCTAGCTTTAAGCTTAGTGTCTAATGCTAGAAAATTAATGGCCGAATCAGTTAAAAATCTAGTTACTTATCTTCTGGTTTTACATGATGGCAAGTTTATGTATTCCTTACTCTAAATTACTTATCACAATTTCATAACAGTAAACTATACAAAATCAACAAGAATTAATGTAATTACATTCCTTAATTCTTTGAATAAACCACGGTAGAATTATTAAAGAAACTTGCATAGCACACAGAGAACTTTCTGACCATCAAGGAAATACCGATGGTTTGGTCCTATTGTATTTTAGTAGATGCTATTCTGGGGGATTTCCAACGTTGAGCCCATTCCCCTAAATCATTAAGTATTACTCCCAGTTCCCTTGCCCTAGCAGTCAACCTGTATTCTACTCTAGGCGGTATTTCTGGATAGATTTTCTTTGAAATAAGGCCTTCCCGTTCCATCTCCAATAGTCTAGCTGACAGTACTGTACTACTAATTCCAAATAATGTCCTTTTAAGTTCATTAAAGCGTATGGCTTCCTTTGTGTGGAGGTTCTTTAATATTAATAATGCCCATCTTTTTCCTAATACTTCCCACATGTTGTTAATTGCTTTGCATTTTTGTTCTTCCTCTTCTTCCACTCCTTTCTGTTCCATTTGGTTTCATATTCTGACTAAGTATTTAAATAATACTAACCAAATTTAAACCATAGTATGTGCATAGCCTAGAAAAAAGTCATCGACTGCCTCTTGCGTACTCTCTCTCCGACATAGCCCAGCGAATGAATACCAACTTTCAGCTTATCTGGTGAGTGGCCGGCTTGCCTTCCAGCCTCTGTAGAGATCAATGAGCGGCCGGAACCTGCGTGTTTCACCGCCTATTATTGCAACCATCAATGGGAGTCCAAGCAAACCAGCACGGACAAATGATTCTGGAGTTCCACCAACGCCTATCCATATCGGAAAAGGATTTTGCAAGGGTCTTGGATAGACTCCCTGGCCACTCAATCTAGGCCGATATTTACCAGACCAATGCACATGCTCATTGTCACGAATCTTTAGCAGTAAATCGAGCTTCTCTTCAAAAAGAGAATCATAATCTTCCAACCTAAATCTGAACAGAGGGAATGCTTCGATGGAAGAGCCGCGACCAACGACCATTTCTGTCCGACCTTGTGAAAGAAGATCCAAGGTTGCGAATTCTTGAAACACCCTTACTGGATCGGCTGCACTTAATACAGTTACAGCACTAGTAAGACGTATGTGTTTAGTTCGTGCGGCTGCCGCAGCTAAGACGACGGCTGGGGCTGAATCCAGAAATTCCCTTCGGTGATGTTCGCCGACACCAAACACGTCTAACCCAATCCGATCGGCATATTCAATTTGTTCGACCAGCCTTTGCAGACGCTCAGATGGGCTGATCTGGAGGCCAGCGTCATCCCACGCGGCAAAGCTATCAATTCCTACTTGCATAATATACTACTAGATAAAGCGACTATTTAACCTCAGTAGTGATTACTAACTTAGTCGGTATTAAATACCGTATCTAGTAAGTGGAAACTTACCGGCTTCTCACCGCCCAGAATCCGGAACGACCGAATTAGGGAATATGTAATAACCTAGGATATATCAAACCTATCTTATTTGCGTTTGACGATAGTAGTTTCGTCTCGGGTATAGAATTCTTTGTTGATTGAGGGCGCTGCACAAATCTCGCTAATCTAAGTATAATGATCTATGTAATTCAGTGTAGTTTTAGGCCAATAAGCCTCAATTGAGAACTGTTGGTTTATTATTAAAGACCAAAGTGACAGCGATCTAGTTTTCCCGTAATGCCTCGTATCGTCGTTGCAAAGCATGATCCATATCTGTCTCTTATAATCTCCTGAATCCAATTATTGGTCTATTATTCAAGTCAATGTGATTACCGAAATATAAGACATAGAAATAGGTAGTTAATGCCAATGGAAGATAATTTCCTTGACTTTCTGTTAGAGTTAACATCATAGGTTTCGATTTCGCTGTATTCCTAATCAGAGTCAATCGCATTTGAGGTATCAGCACATAGGAAAACATCATAAATTTCTGTTTCGATAAACCTATTTCTGGACGTTGGGTTTCTGCTCATCGAAGATAAGCA
>Ga0209077_1000137_pt1 | contig 18128 bp, 19 predicted proteins | sample PPLLak1March2015_FD_187247 | JGI IMG/M metagenome (GOLD analysis project Ga0209077, IMG submission 187247) | Freshwater sediment microbial communities from Prairie Pothole Lake near Jamestown, North Dakota, USA - PPLs Lake P7 Core (1) Depth... | ecosystem: Environmental > Aquatic > Freshwater >... | reverse complement strand
CTTATAATATCGTCGGTGAATCCCTCCGTGACGCAATTGACCCAAGATTAAGGGAGGCCAGATGATAGAAGAAGTAACGCTGCTGAATATTAAAGGCCTCTCTGTGGATTTCTTCACAGAAAATGGAATTGCCCATGCCGTTCAGGATGTCAGTTTTTCAGTGAAAAAAGGTCAGACATTTGCGCTTGTCGGTGAAAGCGGCTGCGGAAAAAGTGTTACTGCTTTATCAGTTATGCGGCTTATTCCAGACCCTCCCGGAAAAATCGCGGCAGGCGAGATAAACTTTGAAAATCGAAATCTACTTTCAATATCCGAGCAGCGTATGCGTTCCGTTCGCGGAAATCGAATTGCTATGATTTTCCAGGAGCCGATGACCAGTTTAAATCCAGTTTATACTGTCGGCGAGCAGATAGTCGAGACTATACGGCTGCACCAGAAAAAAAGTGAACCAGAGGGCTGGGAAATAGCAGCCGAAATGCTGAGAAAGGTCGGTATCTCCGAGCCTGGCCAGAGAGTTACCGAATACCCGCATCAAATGTCAGGAGGAATGCGGCAGCGTGTAATGATTGCGATGGCTATATCATGCAAGCCTCAGTTGTTAATTGCTGATGAACCAACTACAGCCCTCGATGTCACAATACAAGCCCAGATACTCGATCTGCTCGATAGTCTTCAACAGCAAAGCAAAATGAGTATTCTGCTTATAACCCATAATCTTGGAATCGTTGCCGAACGAGCCCAGGATGTAGCTGTAATGTATGCCTCCAGAATTGCTGAATTATCCAATTCTAAATCTTTATTTGAGAATCCACTGCATCCCTATACGCAGGGGCTTCTTAAATCTTTGCCTCAGCTCGGCTTTACAGGCGAACGTCTTTATACAATTCCCGGTATTGTCCCTGAGCCTCTGCATTTTCCTTCCGGCTGCAAATTTCATCCCCGCTGCTATCTGGGGTGCAATGATAAAAGATGTCAGACAATAGAACCACAGCTTCGCGAAGTAGCTTTAGGAAGGCAGGTTGCCTGCTGGTATGCCCCCGGTTATGAAAGGCCCGATGACCCTAAATTATGAATCCTGAAAATAAAACAAATAATTCTTTGCTCAAGGTTGATGACCTTAAGACTTATTTCCCGATTAAGAAGGGGTTATTGCGGCGAACTGTTGGCCATGTAAAAGCCGTCGATGGTGTTTCTTTTGCCATAAAACCTGCCTCATCTTTCGGTTTGGTTGGCGAAAGCGGCTGCGGCAAAACTACTGTTGCAAAAAGTATCCTTCGTCTCATACCGGTCACTTCCGGCAAGGTCATTTTTGATAACACAGATATCCTTGCTTGTGATGCTTCTTACCTCCGGAATATTCGTTCGGGAATAACCCTTATATTTCAGGACCCGTTCGGCTCGCTAAATCCCCGTATGACGGTTGCAAACATCGTTGGAGAGCCGCTTAAAGTTCATAAAAAAATAACAGGACCAGGGCTTTTTGATGAGGTCCGTCAGGTCCTCGCCAAAGTCGGGCTTTCTTCAGATACTATAAACCGTTACCCGCATGAATTTTCCGGCGGTCAAAGACAGCGTATAGGAATTGCCCGCGCGCTTATTCTTAAACCTAAGCTTGTTATTTGTGATGAGCCGGTAAGCGCACTTGATGTTTCCATACAGTCTCAAATTCTCAACCTACTAAAAGACTTACAGCAGGAGTTCTCACTAACTTATCTTTTTATAGCCCACGACCTGGCGGTTGTCGAATTTACATGTGATATTGTTGCTGTAATGTATATGGGTAAAATTGTCGAGCAGGCGACTGTAGATGAACTTTATCATAATCCGCTTCATCCTTACACTATAGCCCTTATGGCCGCCATACCCAAAATAACTACAACTCAGCGGGATTTAGCAAATCGCTTAAAAGGTGAAGTTCCTGATATCCTTAATCCTTCAGGCGGCTGCCCCTTTAATCCAAGGTGTCCATTTGCCGATGACCGCTGCCGGGCCGAAAATCCGGCACTTAGGCCGGTTCCCGGAAATTCTGAACATCTTCTTTCCTGTCTGCATATAATAAAAAAATAGTGTGTTTTGGTGTGTTGAACATTGAAATATCTGCCGAAATAAGTGAAAATTGGCTTCTTGATATGTCATTTTAACTTATTTATTTTGGGTAAGGGGAAAGTATGGTCGAGGAAACACTTGGCCAAATCACAACGCAAGGCGATACCGCTGTAATAACCTTCAAGAAAAGCTCGATCAGCAACGTTGAGGATATTTCAATTACTGCCGGCCACATTGCAAGGTTTATTGAGGCAAATCACCCCAAAACAGTAATCTTCGATTTCACCGGCGTCAAATTCTTCTCATCGAGGGTCCTTGGAATGCTGCTGGAGACCCGTGCATCGCTTTCTTCTTATCAGGGTCAGGTTTTTATCAGCGCCATCAATCCGCAGCTTCACAGGGTATTTAAAATTACTAATCTTGACCAGGTCTTTGATTTTTTCCCGGATACGGAAAGTGCGTTAAAAGCGCAAGGCTCTACATAGAACTTTTTTTTCAGGAGGTGACTTATGTTTGTTACCAGTCAGTTTTCAATATTTATGGTCAATAAGCCCGGCATCCTTGCTCACATTCTTGTCGAATTTGCAAAAGGAAAAATCAATATCACCGCAATGACTGTGATGGATTCAGTTGAGCATGGAGTTCTGCGTGTGGTATTCGATAATCCCGAATTGGCCGAAAAAGTTCTTACGGCTACGAACCTGCCGTTTAATAAAACCGATGTGCTGTGTGTAAATCTCGACAACAGGGCGGGCGCCCTTGCGGGAGTTGCCGAAAAGCTCGCCAGCAGCCATATCAACATATCTTATGCTTATTGTACCTCAGGTTTAAAAGGCGGCAGGACAATCGGCATTCTAAAGGTTGCCGATGTTAAGAAGGCGATGAAGGTCCTGCAGGAAGGCAAAAAGGCCACTAAATCGCAGCCTGTTATCCGCCGTCATCAGGCAACTTCGAGAATATAAAAAGCTCTGGTTAAAACGATTGACACTTTCAGTCGAAACCGCTATATTTGTTACCTCTTCGGGGCCGTAGCTCAATTGGCTAGAGCATCGGACTGTCGATCCGAAGGTTGAGGGTTCGAGCCCCTTCGGCCTCGCTGCAAATAAGAAAGGTCACCATTGTGGTGGCCTTTTTTATTTTGTTTTCTGCGGTATCTGCGGACGCCTGTCGCGATTTTGCCATGCAACCATCCATCCGGGATACTCTGGCGGCAATGCGCTTGCCTTATCGATATTTGTGATATGTTCTGATGGCATATTTACATCGGTTGCGGCGAGATTATCCAATAGCTGCTCTTTTGTTTTAGCCCCGATTATAACGCTAGTTACAAATGGCCTTGTCAATAGCCATGAAAGCGCTACTCTTGCGACTGAAATATTCATAGATTGCGAGACAATCCGCATTTCTTTAAGAATATTTTTTGTGCGTTCGATATCTACTGGCGGAAAATCGAATTTTGTCCGCCTTGCATCCTGGGGACCGGGGTTTTCAAGGTCAAATTTACCGCTAAGCAGTCCGCCTGCAAGGGGACTCCATGGCAGTATCGCCAAATTCATATCCATCGCTAAAGGAACGATTTCACGTTCGATATCCCGGCTTGCGACAGAATAATACATCTGGGCGCTAACGAACGAACTCATTAGCCGCTCATCGGCAAATGCGATTGCCTTCATGGCATACCATGCAGGAAGATTGCAAAAGCCGATATATCTTGCCTTGCCGGAAAAAACTATATCATCAAGGGCACACATCGTCTCTTCAATCGGAGTGTCTAAATCAACGCCGTGGATTTGATAGAGGTCAATATAATCCATTTTCAGCCGGCGTAAACTTCCATCTATAGAATTGAATATGTGCGAGCGGGATAATCCAATCTGATTTGGGCCGGGTCCTGTTCTCAATAGGACCTTTGTCGCGATAATTACCTGGTCTCTGGGTGTGCCAAGTGTTTTGAGGGCTTCGCCTAATAATATTTCAGATTCTCCTTCGGAGTACGCGTCTGCCGTATCGATGAAATTTATACCTTCATCGATAGATGTTCCTACCAAGGTCTGGGCATCAGAGGCGGATAGTTTACCTATTGCCTCCCAAAACCCTTTGCCGCCGAATGTCATAGTTCCCAGGCACAGTTCAGAAACGTACAGGCCCGTACTTCCAAGAAGCCGATATTTCATCTTTTTCCCTTATTTCAATTACTACTTATGTTCATCATAGTAGTAATGTTGTTCGAAATCGTGTCCCCGCCAGCCGCCGTCAGGGCTGCGATATTTATATTCTTTATACTCTCTATCCCCATGATGACGGTGGCCTTCTTCGTATGCGCATCCCAGCATGACAAATGACGTAAGCACGATTATTGTGTAAAGAATTGCCTTTTTCATACAAGACTCCTTAATTTAAATTATGCTTGTAATTCTGTTAATCTAAGTACCTAAATAAATATAGGCAAATCAGGATGTTTTTTTTATAAGGAAATAACTACTTCTTTTTGGCAAAATACTTACGTTTGACTCAGATAAAAAGCTGTCATATAATGCCATTATAAATTTTTTACTATTTTTCTTTAGTTGAAGGATTTCTAATGCAGATGACAAATACATTGAGTGATGTTTTCAGGCCTGCTGATAACAAAATTAATGCCATAATTTATGATATGATTATTGTTATCTGCGGCTCACTTGTTCTGGGTATAAGTGCGCAAATAAAGATATTTTTGCCATTTAGCCCTGTTCCTGTTACCGGTCAGACATTCGCTGTTTTAATGATTGCGGCGATGCTGGGCTCAAAAAGAGGGACAATGGCCGTAATTGCCTATCTGATTGAAGGCATCTTAGGTATACCGGTCTTTGCGTCTGGAATAGGTATGGCGGTCCTATTGGGCCCTACAGGAGGTTTCCTCATCGGCTTTGTTGTAGCAGCTTATGTTGTAGGCACATTGGCCCAAGCAGGCTGGGACAGGCGGATTTTTACTGCTCTTAGTGCAATGCTGGCAGGTGAAATTATAATATATTCTTTTGGCGTCTGCTGGCTTTCTTTGATGACAAATTTCAAGACCGCACTGATTACAGGCCTTTACCCTTTTATTGCCGGTGATATCGTAAAGATTACTCTTGGAGTGGCTGTTTTGCCGGCTGGATGGAAGCTGCTGAACTGGCTTAAAATTAAAAATATTTAAGCTTTGCAGCTATTTTGTCGCTCTAGTGTTTTGCTGTGAAAGAATATCGAGCTGATTTTTGCTTTCATTCAAATTGTGCTGGATGCTTTCTATTTCAACCTTGGATAGAGACGTTTGTCCCTGAATACTTGCAAGCTCAGATTGCACTGCGTCGAGATTATTTTTCGTTTTATTCAGGTCGCCTTGAATTTTTTCCATATCAGTTTTAGATGTCGCGATTCGGTTCTGTATTTTAGTAAATTCTACTTTTGCCGCGGCAAGCTGCTCCTGCATCTCTTTTAAACTCTGGTGGGCAATGTTCATCTCATTAATTCGATTTTGAAGGCTTTTGTTTTCTGCGGTGAGGTCTTCGATTTTCGTTTTCGCATATAGCCAGAAAAAACCAGCTATGATAATGATAAATCCAAACATCAAACAGGCAGTTAATAATTTAGATGATAACGTCGAACTACGATTTCGATTAATAATCGTAATTTGCGGCTTGTCTTCATTTTCATATTCGGTGATTTGTTCCTGCGGAACATCGACAACGAACTTTCGTCCCTTGAATTTGCGGATTTGAATAACGCCAAGCTGGCCCTGCTTCTCGACAATATCGCTGGAAAGTCCCTCACGTGAGGCATATTCATTGAGGGGGACAAGCGTCCGCTTGAAAGGGGGCAGCGATTCGGCTTTATACACGGCCGTATCGCCTGTCATGATTTCATTTTCTGGCATTGAGCGCGGATTTGTCTGGTTATTTTCCATAGTTTCGGCTTACACCCTGTGGGAAAGTAAGCGTTAATAATTTACCAGCCGATAAGGATAAATGCCAGAAAAAAATGATAACCAAATTAAAGCCCGGATATTTCGGTTTTTTTAGCTATTTGGCCCAAATTTGCCTATTTATTATCAGAACTTTGCAGGTCTTCAAGTGCTTCGAGAACTAAAGGCAAATGAGTATAGCCCGGTCCTCCCGCCATTACAACCGCGACAGAAGCTGCCTCAAGGATTTCCTGCCTTGTGGCTCCGGCATCCAGGCATTTTTGAACATGTGAGCGGATACAGGGGGGACAATGCATTGCGACGCCTATTCCTAAGGCGATTAATTCCTTCTCTTTTAATCCAAGAGCGCCATCTTTCATCACTCTTGAAAACAGTGCGCCGAAACCTTGAATTGTTTCAGGTATTTCAGTTTTTAATTTATCGACAGCTGTTTTAAACTTTTCAAAAAAATCCTTTGTTGCGTTCATCACTAAGAATCCTTATACATTATTTTTTGTAATTTTTTTAAATGCCTCAATCAATCCATCTATGACATCGGTGGCAATCATACTTACCTGACCGATTTTTTTTGACATAATGTCTCCGGCCAATCCCTGCACATAAACTCCAAGAACCGCCGCATCAAAGTTACTCAAGCCCTGTCCTGCCAGTGAAGTAATTACGCCTGTCAAAACGTCACCTGTGCCGCCTGTTGCCATTCCGGGATTGCCTGTTTTATTTATATAAACATTCCGGCCGTTTGTTACTACTGTGTTGTTTCCTTTTAATACTATTGTGGCGCCTGTTTTGTTTGCCATTTTGACGGCTATGTCTTGCCTCGCCTCAGGCATTTTTTGCCTGAAAAGCCCATCCCACAATCGTTTCATTTCTCCAGGGTGCGGCGTCAAAATCAAATCTGCCTTTCTCATATTTGGCCAGTCATTTATCATGCTCAGGTTATTTAAGCCATCCGCATCGATGATTAAACGAAGCCTCTCCTGCTGGAGCAGTTTTTGTACTATAGATTTTATTCCCGGCGTTGTTCCTACCCCTGGACCAAATCCAATGAAATCATTTTCCGTAATTAAATTTAAAATCTGATTAATAGCTTTCGCGTCAATATGTCCTGATTCATCTTCTTCTAAAGGAATTGTTGTAAAGCACGGCTCAATGGTGGCCACAATCGGCAGGATGCTTTTAGGCACGGCCACCCGCACTAAACCTGAGCCGCTTCGAAAAGCTGCCCGGCCGGATAATGCCGCCGCTCCGCTCATACCGAGGCTTCCAGCTATTATACATACTTTTCCTAATTCCCCTTTATGCGCATCTTTTGCGCGCGGCTTTAGCTTTGGAACCTTCTTTATTATCTTCATAATTATTTTATCGATCATTATATAGCTTTCGGTTTTTAAGGTTTTCGATAACTATTAAGTGTTATCGATATAGAATTTTGCTAAATTTATAAACGTTTTATGAAAATAGTATAAATCTTCAGCATGAGCGTCAATAAGAGATTTAATTAAGATATGGATGAATTATTTACCTGCTTCGATTTTTTTGTTTATCAATACGGCATTAACTGCGGCTGAGAAGCCATTATCGATATTGACCACCGTAACTCCTGCAGAGCAACTATTAAGCATTGTTAAAAGAGCCGAAAGCCCCTCGAAACTTGCTCCATAGCCTACACTTGTCGGAACGGCAATCACTGGGCAATTTACAAGACCCCCGACAACACTAGCCAGTGCCCCCTCCATTCCGGCAACTACTATGATGACATTGGCCTTTTGCAGCTTTGGAACATGAGAAAGCAAACGGTGCAATCCCGCGACACCCACATCACAGATAAGCTCTGTCCGTTGGCCCATAATCTCCGCTGTTACTTTTGCCTCACAGGCGACCGGCATATCCGCCGTTCCCGCTGTCACAATCGGCAAAACGGATTTAGATGGAGAAAGCTTTTTTTGTTCTAAAACAATTGCCCTTGCTGCTTTTTCATAGCGAGCCTGCAAAAATTTTTTAGTCTTCTTAAGAGCCTTGAAAACATGCTCTTCGGCCCTTGTTGCCAATACGTTATTTCCTTTTGCCGCAAGGGCAGTGAAGATTTTTATAATTTGTTCGTTTGTCTTGCCGGGACAATAAATTACCTCAGGAAAGCCCTGGCGTATATGTCGATGATGGTCGACTCGAGCAAAACCAAGGTCCTCATAAGGCAAATGCCGAAGCTTTTCGACGGCTTCATCGATGGTTGCTTTGCCTGTTTTGACTTCCTGCAGCAGCTTTTTTAACTGTTCGGGATGAATAGCAGTATTCCTTATAAAATAATCTCATTTACACAAGCAACTTTAATATCATTGGCTTCTATATGCTTATCTGATTCAATTTTAATCGTTCTTGTCTCGCCGGGCAATAAATCAAAATAATTATCCTCAGGCATTGCCCCTTCAGGCAGCTTGAAGAAAACGCAATGAGCCCATGAATCTGTGCTTATTTTAACCAGACAGCCGCCTTTGGAGGGTTTTACGCTGTAAGCAAGGTTGGATTTTTGTATTTTTAAATTTCGAAAATCAGTCGCTCTAAATACCGCCTGTTTTATATTGTAATTATTTTCGCATCGGGCAATCCATAGTCCCTCGCACGGATCATATTTGCCTTTTGAAAATGAGCAGCAAATGGTCCGCTCAAGAGCAGGGGCCTTTATTGTAAAAGTCTTAAGTTCAATTTTATCGCTGTATAAAGGAATGTAGCCGCACTTCAGCTTTAATTTAACATCCTCGGCTGTATCATTAGCTGCGATTACGCATAATTTGTCACCCCTTGACCGTATAATCAGACGAACAGGCTCGAAAGCTCTTTTGATAAAATAGAAGGCCGGTTTTCTTCTCAAATAATAATCAATAATAGTCCAGCCGATTTCGCCCCAGCAATCCTCGAACATCCAGAAAAGCGCGCCATGACAATTTTTTCTTAATCTCATCGATTCCAATGCGTATTGATACATCAAACCCTGGACTAAGCCGCTGTATAATAGATATTCATCGATATTCAATTTTTCAGGATTTTTATAGTGCTTGCAGATGCCTGCTGACACAGTTTTATTTTCAAAAGTATTTGTATGATGCTGCCAAGCTTCACTCGAAGTGTCTATATTGGAATTTCCGAGATATTCTCTTGTTGTTTCTTTTGAGCAGGCGCCGAGGAATCCGAATTCAGAAATAAAAAGGGCATTGCATTTGTCATACTCTTCAGGCGTGACTCGTTTTTCAATTTCCGGATGCATCATGCATTCATGCCAGCGATGATGGTCGCCGGCATTTTCTGCGTTTGGCACTTCGCCGCCGTAAGGTGAGCCGTTCCAGTAGGGAATTTGAGGGCAATTTCGCCGGACAACCGACGGCAGCAGATAATTATATAAATACGCGCCTGCCTTTGTTTTTTCATGCCACCAGGTTTCAAAACCCCAGTTATTTTCGTTGCATCCGCTCCAAATCATTATTGAAGCATATCTTGAAAGCCGTTTAGTCTGGTAGTCAGCTTCTTTTTCAACTTCAGCCCTGAAATTTTCCAGATGGTCCGGATAAGGTGCGCAGGCGAACATAAAATCATGCCAAAGCATGATCCCGTATTTATCACAGGAGCGGTAAAATGCGTCTGGTTCATACAAACCGCCGCCCCAGACGCGTAGCATATTAAAATTGGCCTTTGCTGCTTGTTGAACAAGATGTTCGTATCGCTTGTCGCTAACACGAGAATAAATCGCATCCGCAGGAATCCAGTTTGCACCTTTGCAGAAAACTTTTTTGCCATTAATTTTCAAAGCAAATTTATCTTTTGTATCGAGTTGGACAAACCTAATGCCGTAATCGAAGGCAGGATAAACATGTGATTCTTTGCCAATCCTGAGTTTTGCTTCGACTTTATATAAATGCTGTTGGCCAAGGCCGTTTGGCCACCAGAGTTTTGGATTATCAATTATTATCTTCAAATCGATAAAATTTAATCCTGAACAAAGCACCGATTCAGCAGATGCTTTAAATTTCCGGCCATCTTTGCCGGTTAAGATTATTTCAATTTTGCCCTGCCCGGTTTTGTAATAATGTATCCATTCAGTGATGACAGTCGCATTTAAGATGACCTGGTTTTTTCCGTGTCTGACCGGTTTAAGCTGCACGTCACGGATACAGGCGATATTTACAATTCTTATTTTCACATCACCCGCAATTGCAGTCGTCGCGACCCTCGGGCTCCAGTCCCAGCCGAATGAATATTGCGGTTTTCGAACAAAAGGCCTTCTCGGCTCGCCTCTTTCAGGATGACCATGAGAGGCCTCAGTCAATGCGGAAACTCCATTCATTGAATTTAAATCTTCTTCAGTGACGTTTTCTACTCCGGCAGACAAACGCACGAGAAGTATATTATTTCCTGATATAATATATTTTTTGATATCTGCTGTGAACGGTCTAAAGGCATTTCGATGTGAGCCGATATATTTATCATTAATGAATATTTCAGCGTTCGAATCGAGACCGTTTAAATCAAGTTCAATTAAATCGGCTTTCAAATGGTTTTCCGTTATTTTAAAATTTTTCTTAAACCACCATGAACGGTTTTCTGTCCACCGGCAATCTGAAAAATTCAATCCGACAAGCGGTTCCTTGATACGGCCTGCGGCAATTAACCCCTGATGTATGTCACCGGGGACGGGCTGATTAATCCAGCCCTTTGCTGAATCGTTTAGTTTGCATGCATCAGAAGGCTTAAAATCGACAGCTTCATCGCGAAGCAGCCAGTTGCCATTTAGAAATATTTCCTCAAACAGATGCATATAAACACATTGAAAGATTTTAAATCAGCCGTTTGCCTTCGGTTCGATCGTCAGGTCTGCAAACAAACCTGCCTTATATTTATAATACGCCAGCGAAGCTACCATAACTGCGTTATCCGTGCAATAAGCTTTAGGAGCGACTAAAAGCTTTTTCGCAGGCCTGTATGATTCGCACATCTTCGAAAGGGCATCCCTTAATGTATTATTAGCGGCCACTCCTCCGCCAAGCAAAACTGTCTTTGCTTTAGTTTTTTCGATGGCCCTTTGTGTTTTTTCAATCAGCACATCAATTACGGCCTTTTGAAACGATGCCGCTATATCTGCGATTTCCTGTTTACTCATGGAATCAATCCGGGATTGTCCCTTCATATCCTGTCCGCGGCAATAGTAAAGCACGGCCGTCTTTAATCCGCTAAATGAAAATTCAAGCGAATCATCTCCAAGCATAGAACGTGGAAATTCTATCGCCTCCGGATTTCCTGTTTTTGCCGCATTTTCAATGGATGGTCCGCCCGGATACGGCAATTTCAAAATTGTTGCTACTTTATCGAATGCCTCACCTGCGGCATCATCTATACATCTTCCAATAAGATTTAATTCCAAAGGTGATTCACATTCATAAAGACATGTATGTCCGCCCGAAACAATCAGCGCCACAGCAGGTAATTGTAGGGCGGGGTTTACCCCGCCGGATTGATTTTCTAACTCATTAATCATCGCCGACTGTAAATGTGCGTGAAGATGATTGATTGCTATTAAAGGTTTATCCCATGCCATGCTCAATGTCTTTGCCGCTGTAACGCCTACAACGAGCGCTACAGCGAGCCCCGGCTGGTTTGCGACGGCTATCGCATCAATATCTTCTTTTGCAATATCTGCTGACTTGAGTGCCTCTGTTATTACAGGATAAAGATTTTCAATGTGGGCTCTTGAGGCAATTTCTGGAACAACACCGCCGTATTTTTCATGCAGTTTGGCCTGAGAGGTCACTATCGATGATTTTACTGTTTTGCCGTCGGCGACAACTGCCGCAGCCGTCTCATCACAGCTGGTCTCAATTCCAAGAATATTGATTGATTCATTTTGCATGCCTGAGAATATAAATAATACTCGCACAGGAGTCGATTATTTTATTCCTGCCTCTTTTTTTATTTTTTCTATATCGAGTTGCCTTATATAAGCTATAAGGTTGCCCCAAATTTCATGAAAACCGAAATTTCCTTTGGTCATTTCCTCAATGGCCTCATCTTTGGACCAGTCCTGCACGGCAATACGGTAAATTGCGCACATCGTCCCCGTCCTGTCCGCCCCATGTTGACAATGCACAAATACTGGGGTCCTGGCTTTGTCTGTAACAATCTTCAAAAAACGCACAATATCTTCATCATCCGGGTGCCATAATTTTAAAATAACATGTTCTGGGTTTAAATTTACATCCTTAATCTCGTCTTTATCCGAATGGAATGCGCGAAGATTAACAACTGTTTTTATTCCGAATTTTTCCAATTCTTTCATTCCATCTTCAGTCGGCTGTGCCCCCCGATACAAATCATCTGAAACCTTGTGGCAATTCGGCACTCCTTCAATATTAACATCTGCTGCCAATTTTTCGTTTGTTATTGCTAAAAAAGGTGTTTCTGCAGATTTAGTCAGAAAGTGATATGCTATTGCACTTAAAGATACCATCAGCACTGTCACCAGGCTAATTAGCCATATTTTTTTCTTCATAATGTTCTCTCTTTATGTCTTATCTTTTTCAATAATTGCCCGGCTTTTTGCCTGCAGTAACTTTTACAGACGTGTATCAGTGAAAACCTGATTGGAATTGTATCCAATAATTCAAAATCTGTGCAGATATTTTCACTAATAGTGTCCCCTGTAATTTCAATATCGTCAAGATCCGAGCAGCCAAAATTAATGTGTTTTGCTGTTTTGACCATTGGAAGTTTGTCGCAATCCAGATTTATTAGTCTGCTGCAAATCATTTCACAGGCAATTGGGTCTGTTGAGCCTATCAGCCAGCCTAATGGTCTTGCCCTTCCATTAATTGGGCCAAGGCCATCCATCGCGATTACCCCGTCTATAATGGTCAGAGCAGGATGTAAAAATTTATAAATTTCTATGAGCATCTTGCAGAATTTATTCTCGTTTGTCCCTTTTCGAAAGTGCCAGTATGCCTTCCATTTTCCGCTTACACAACCAAAAATATTTTTTACTGCAAATGTTGTTACAAGCTGCTGATGGGCCTTGAATTTCGGCATATTTATAATTACATCTGCTTCCAAAGCCGCGGTGCTTATTCCGATATCGACACCCGCTATTCGCCGCTTCACTGATTTTTCGAGTGACTTAAACGGAACATCAATTTTTTTCAGCGGCTCCTCGAGACCAAGCACTTTTATGCATTTGAAAATGTCTCCCCAGGCCGGAGAATCACCTATAAATGGTCTTGCCCCGAAATCTTTAAGTATCCTGGCCGTCTCGAAAATCACAGCAGGGTCCGTTTGCGTTGCGCAGCGACTTGGTTTTGCCGCGATAAAATTCGGCTTGATAAGAACGCTGTCATTTCTTTTTACGAATCGTTCGATTCCGCCAAGCAGTTCAAATTGTCTGGCAATCGCTTGTCCAACAACTTTATATTCCGTGCATCGGGTCAGTGCTACTTTTGATTTATTTTGCATGGTTAAGATATGGAGGCGCAAACAAGCAGAAAAACTCGAATGGCAGGTTTAGGCTCTTGCTTAAAAAAGAATCTGTATGCGGCGCTTGCCTGATCCGGATTATTTTCAATGGGGCTTAAGAATACAAATTCTCCGGGCTTCACAATTGCTGAAAATCCGGCCGAATAAACCCTTAAATCATTTTCTCTGAACCGTTCAATAAGTGCAGGAGCTAATCCCTCGGTCTCGGCAAAAATAGCAGGTGTAACATGAATGCTTGCCAATTGCCTTAAATTTACTCCCGATGAAGTTGGAGATTTTGAGGAAGAAATTAATTGCCTTGCGAATACCTGCAGGCCTATAGTTGCAGGTCCTGCCTGGGCCTGTTTAACAAGACCCTTGCGCTCAAAATAAGGAATTGTTAATGATTGCGTCAATCTGGTTATGTTTACCATTTCTGGTTGATTATCAGATAACAATAGCGAGGTTGAAATTATTCTCTTTGCGTTTGCTGATTTTAAAGTTGCCATTAATTTATTATATTGTTCAAAATCCCCCATACCCGCGCGTAATCCGTTCATCGCGAATCCATTTGGTTCATTATAACGAATTGTCCCGCCTGTAAGTATTTTCCAGATATTATCAAAGGCTTTTATATTCTCCGCCTCAAGTTCATAACTTATAACTTGTATATTGGTTGAATGCACGACCTTAGGTTGTTTTCGCTTGCCTCCAGGTGAGAGCTCTCCGATTTTAATCCCTTTAGTTACAGGCTCTTTCTGAGTGTCTTCGCAGCCGATCGGTAAGATTATCAACAGGCAGATAGCAATAATTTGGCTCAGATGATTCATATGCATACATTAGCCGGTCATTAAAAAGGTGTCAAATGAAAGAACACGTATTATTTATGCTTGAAACGGCATATCTGTTCAAAAACGGGATTCTTTTTTGCTCAACGCAGCAAACAAAAGCCGGCTTTCATTTTTTAACTCCGGGTTTGACGGGTGCTGCATTGCCTAATTGCCAGAAACCCTCCTGTTTCGGACAACATTTAGCCTCAAAACTATCAGCCGCAAAACCATACATCTGGGTAATAATTGCGTATTTATCTTTCCATGTCGGCTCCGGCAGCCATATCTGAATATCAGCATCTCTGCTTATCTTCGGCAGATATTTGCCGCCTCCGTCTTCATACGAGAACATCCATATCAATTTGCCCGGCAGTTCCCCTGTAGTATGCATCGCAAGAACCGCTCTGCTTACCTCTTCATGCCTGATATGCCGCGTGTATTCGCCCCATCGGCTGTGCGTAAGAATAAGGTCGAATTTATCCATTGGCAGCAGTCCCGCAATTGTCTTTCTGATCTCCTTTTCAGCCAATGGCTTTTGCTCAGGACCATCATCTAAGTCGCCCATTATTCCCTTGGCGCCAAGATGTTTCATCACGTTATTGAATTTAGCTGCCCGGTCAGCATCGCTTTTTCGAGTAAGCGTAATTACTGTCCATCTCGTCTGTGGATGCAGCAGCATCAGTCCGCCCGCCCACAATATTTCATCATCAGGATGCGCCACAATCATAAGGCAATTGCTGAATTCCCAGCTTTGCCCACCTTTTGAAATCGCCATATTAAAACTCCATTCAGCTCTTTCTTTTTATATTTTGAAATTGATTAGGTAATCAGGACATCAGAATATCAGGTCACCAGGTTAAATTGAATAGGTAACCAGGACATCAGATTATCAGGTCACCAGGTTACGTTGCATTTTCTAAGTCTCTTTTTTTCCGTATATATCTTATATATCCATTTATTCCTCTTATCACTTCCTCATAGCGTTCCACCCAATTTTGGGATTGCTTTGGTTCTAAATATTCCTTTATTGTTAATTGGCGAATTTGATTCTGTGTTTCTCCAGCTTCTTTTCTGGCTATATTGAATCCTTTGATTTTTTCATTGTAATAAAATGCTTCATATCCTTCTGCGATATTGTCGCAGACAGAGGAGGAAGAACGTTCTATTTGATTTTTAATTTTAAAAGATTCTTCACACGGCAGAGTTTTGCAAAAATTGTGAATTTCTTTCATAAGTCCGATTGCTTTTTGCCATACCCAAAGATGTTCAAATCCTGCTACCGGTTTATTTAGATGTTGAATTTCTTTTGAAGTAACTTCTTTTTTTCTATATTGTTTTTCAGATACTTTGTTTTGCTCCATCTTTCACCTAATAATCAAGTTCCAAAAAATGCTGTTTCCCATCCTGATAACCTGATTTCCTGATTCCCTGATATCCTGAATTATGAATTAATAAACGACATGATTCCCTTTCTCATCAGCATCACGGCAATCGCCGCCAAAAGCAGGCTCATTATCTTTGAAAGCGCCTTTGTCCCTGATTCTCCAAGAATCCTTATTAGCTTATGTGAGATGCTGAAGATTAGACCCGCGAAAAGGATGTTCCCGATTACTGAAATAATTGTCGGCAGGGGGCCGTACACCGAAATTATTGCCAGTGAAGTCGTCAGTACCGCCGGCCCTACTATAAGAGGCGTTCCGATAGGCACAGCTCCAAGGTCTTTGCCTGGTGCCCTTCCTTCCTTTGTCTGAGTTATCAGGTCGATAATAGCAATACAGAAAAGCATCGCACCGCCTGCCACCATAAAATCGCCTATCGTAATACCCAGCGCATCGAATACCAGTTTGCCGATTAGAATAAAACCCATAGCTACTAAAAAAGCTGTTACCATGGATTGAACTATAATTTTATTTTTCTGCTGTTTATCGAGTCCCTCTGTAAGCGAAACGAATATAGGGAGAATCCCTATTGCATCTACCGCTACAAACAATGGTATAAAGGACATCAAGATGTCTTTTAAGACATCGGTTACACTTTTAGCATTGGCTGAAAATAGTTGCAAATCCATGCTTATAAGTGTAAATTAGATGCGCACCTGCGGTCAATAGTTTTATTGGGGTATAGTGTAATGGTAGCACAACTGACTCTGGATCAGTTAGTCTAGGTCCGAATCCTAGTACCCCAGGTTTGTTTTTGAGGTTAATGCATGTCATTGTTACTTCTATTCATTAGACTAAATAAAACATGAAAATAGAAGAAAAGATTCAAAAAAGAATTATTTTTACGTTGTTTTTCGCTTCCGGCATCAGTGGACTTATCTATGAAGTTGTTTGGCTTAGAATACTTACTCGAACCATAGGTGTAACTGCTTACGCTACAGCCGTTACATTGGCCGCTTTTATGGCAGGGCTGGCCTTGGGAAGTTATTTATTTGGCCGGATTGTTGATAAACGTAATGACCAGTTGAAAATTTTTTCAATGCTTCAGATGTGGCTTGCGGTTTCTGCACTTATAACGCCTTTTATTTTAATGGGCTCTGTTCATCTTTATAAATTTATTTCAATAATTAGCCATCAAAACACATTTTTGATTTCATTTTCTAAAATCGCTATTTCTTTTGTATCGATGCTTTTACCAACAATGTTAATGGGCGGCACACTTCCTGCTTTAACCAGCTATTTAGTAAAAAACGGCGGGATTTTTGGAAAAAACTTCAGCCTGCTTTATGGATTGAATACTTTGGGCTCGGTTTTGGGTGTGCTCTTGAGCGGATTTGTTACAATTGGCGCAATCGGTGAATGGAATACTATCTTTATAGCGGCAGCTTTAAATCTGATAATTGCTTTTATATCTTTTGCATTATATCGAAACAAAACTGGTTTGCTCCCCAAAAAAGACTTGAATACGGATGCAGAAGATAAAATCATTAGTTCTCAAATTTCAATATACCCTGATAATATTAGAAGAATTGTTCTTTTTGTATTTTTAATGAGTGGTTTCACCGCACTTGCATATGAGGTTATATGGACAAGGCAGCTTATTCTATACCTTTTCACCTCAATTTACGCTTTTTCAGGAATGTTGGCTGTATTCCTTACAGGAGTGGCGCTTGGTAGTGTGCTTATGAACAGATTAGTAGATAGGATTAAAACTCCTCTGGTAATATTCGCTATTTTAGAGTTATTAGTTGGTATTCTGTCAATCATTAATCTCTATCTGTTCGGAAAATTGGATGGCTCCCTTCTAACAAGGATACTTTCACCTTTTATACTGGTTTTTCCCTTAACCTTTATCTTCGGTGCCATTTTTCCAATCGCGTCACTATGCTACACCAGAAGTTCGGAAACTGCCGGTACTTCGGTAGGTTTATTATACGCATTTAATGCTATTGGCAATGTCGCAGGTTCTCTTTTAACTGGTTTTTTGTTCATAACATTCTTTGGCTCGAGCAATACAGTAATTCTTCTCGGCTTTATTAATATTATACTTGGATTTATTTTGTTATGGCTGGAACCTGGCAAATCACGCAACTTCAAACTAAGTTTTGCCGCTGTATTGCCTGTTGTTCTGATTCTTGTACTTGGATTTAAAAATAAAGACCCTTTCTTGGATGTTATTGAAAACAGAATTGCACAATACGCAACTCGATATGAAATTTATTCAAATAAAGAAACTATTGAAGGAACTGTAACCAGCTTTATAAGGGATGGAAATAAACACCTTTTAGTTAATGGTTATGGCCAAACTACTTTATGCACCGAAACTAAAATTATGGCTCATCTTCCAATGATGCTGGCTGGTAATCCAAAAAAGATGCTGGTGATATG
>Ga0209077_1000134_pt1 | contig 18348 bp, 8 predicted proteins | sample PPLLak1March2015_FD_187247 | JGI IMG/M metagenome (GOLD analysis project Ga0209077, IMG submission 187247) | Freshwater sediment microbial communities from Prairie Pothole Lake near Jamestown, North Dakota, USA - PPLs Lake P7 Core (1) Depth... | ecosystem: Environmental > Aquatic > Freshwater >... | reverse complement strand
CTCCCCCATTTTGGGACTCTCGCGGATTTCGGGGTCCATGTGGACAACGTCATGGACATGGATCTCAACCGGAGATAGATTCCGCACCGCTGATGTCTGGATTTTAATAACCCGTGCTGCTTCTGCGGCCTCTCCTGCTCGTCCACGTGTGCGGAAATCTCAAGTCCATTGAGGAAAAAATGGTTCACTCTGGTCGGAGGATGTTCTATGCAGAACGGAGGTCATAATTGGCTGATATGGCTTAGTCTCGTGGCCATTGGGATCAATTCCACCGGACGCGTCAATTCGGCCGCTCCGGTGACCACCGGTTACGTGATGCTCGGTTCGGACGGCGGCATCTTCAACTTCGGTTCCTCGAAATTCTTCGGCTCTCTGCCGGCCCTCGGGATCAAGCCGAATGCCGTGTTGACGGTGGTCAAGAATTCGGCTTCCGAACAGGGGTATTTTTTCATGGGACGGGACGGCGGGATCTTCTGCTTCGGCGACGCCTGTTTCCTGGGCTCGCTGCCGGTGCTCGGTATCTCCAATACCGCCGTGGACATGGAACCGTCCCCATCGGGAAGCGGTTACCAGATCCTGGGGATCGACGGTGGCATCTTCGCCTTTGGCGATTCGCCCTTCTACGGGTCGCTTCCGGCGCTCGGGATCTCGATCAACAACGCGCTCGACATGGAGCGGACACCCAGCGGCGGCGGGTACTGGATCCTGGCGGGAGACGGAGGGATCTTCTCGTTCGGCGACGCCCGTTTCTGGGGCTCGCTTCCGGCCCTCAACGTCGTCCCGAATCGGCCCCTGAAAAAGATCAAGTCGACGCTCACCGGCAACGGCTACTACCTGCTGGGCGAGGACGGAGCTCTTTTCGCCTTTGGTGACGCGGTCTATCTGGGATCCCTGACTTCGCTTGGAGTTACGAACCAGGCGGTCGACCTGGAATTAGACCGCGCCGGTCGCGGCTATTACATCTTGGGCGTCGACGGCACGGTCTACGGATTCGGCGCCGTCCCGATGAAGGGTAAACTTCCCGACTATGGGATCAATCTCAACAGACAGAAGCTCGAGAATCCGATCCTTGACATGGACCTGAACCGAAAGTAGCGTTCGCATCAGTCTTGTATCGCCGCAGGGACGGGCAGGATGTCGAAGATTAGCGAAGATCAGCGTCCTTTCGTGACGGAGGAAACTATGTCATTGATCCAGGTCGTCGTAGCGCTCTGGCTGGCTTGCAGCGCGCTCTCTTCCGTAAATGGCGCGACGGGTCAGGTTGCTCACGATCTTGCTATCCAGGCCAGCGACACCGCTTTCTTCCGTTACGGAGGGAACCAGGGCGACGAACTTCGACAGGTGTTGCATGTAACCATTGCCGGCAGCTGGGAGGGACGAGGAGTATTCTACGTCAATACACCCGGACAGAGCTTTTCTATTGAGACGGAGAAGGCGCCGGTGGATGGGTATCGTTATGTGATCGAGATACCGCCGGTAACAGACGAGAGCCTCGTATCCATCGAACTTCGCACGCCAAGCGGAAAAACGGCAAGCGCGTCCACGAAGGTGCGACCTCACCGCCATTGGCGGGTATATGTCGCCCTCAAGACCCACTACGACCTGGGCTACACGGAGCCGATCGACGATATGCTCAACCGGACGGCCGGACCGATGCTGGACAAAGTATATGCGTTCTGCGACGCCACCCGGCACCACACTCCGGGTCGGCGTTTCACTTGGGCTTATCCCGCGTGGCTCATCGAACAGATTCGCATGCGCAAGGATGCCCAGGGCAAGCAAAAATTCGACGATTATATCGGGCGCAACACGATCGACTGGCACTCGCTGCCGTTTACGCTGCATTCTTACTTTTGCGGGCTCGAGGACATAGCACGCGCCCTGTACCCCGCCAAGGAACTGGAACGCCGTTACCAGAAACGGGTCGGATGGGCGAAGCAGACCGACGTGCCCGGCCACACGCGGATCTTGCCGCAGATCCTGGCACGCAGCGGAGTGCGGTTGCTGCAAATCGGGGCAAACAACGGGGTGCGAGGCATCGAAGCGCCTTTGGTCTTTTGGTGGGAAGCGCCCGATGGAAGCCGCGTCCTTACGCAGCTGACGCCCGATTACGGCTTGGGCTGGGACGAGGCGATGCTTCGACGGCTGGAGCTGGACCCCAGATATCCGTACGATGCTCACCTGGCGCTATATGTCACGATCGACAATGCGGGTCCCGAAAATCTGGTTGAGATTGCCCGCCAAGCAGAAAACCTGGCACATCTATATGCTTTCCCTAAGATCCAGATTGGCCGTGTGGAAGATTTCGCCGACTGGATGGATCTGCACCACCGTGACAAAATCCCGGTCATACGGACTGAACTGTCTGACTGGTGGATCCACGGCATTGCCAGTCAGGCGCAGGTAACTGGGCAGGCCCGCTGGGCGCGTGAAGCGTTGACTTGGAGCGAACGATTTCACAGCGCTGGCTTGGCGGCTGGTCTCCTACCTCCAGACGCCTATCCGGCGGCCGCCTTCCGCGAGGGGTATCTGCAATCGCTCCTGTACAGCGAACACACATGGGGCATCGCCGGTTTCAAGCCTGAGCCGAAGCCCGAAGCGGCCAACGATCTGACGACGAACCCGGCTTACGAGGCGATGAAGAAGTCTTGGCGGCTTAAAGGCGATTTTGCGCGCCGCGCGGCTGAAATCGCCTCGAGAACGCTCGACGCCGTCCTCCAGCGGATCACATCCAGAGTCGCGTCGGGCAGCCGGGGCATCGCGGTCTTTAACCCCCTGGCCTGGCCGCGAACCGACGTGGTGCGGCTGCCCGCAGGCGATTATCCGAATGCGGGCGCCTTTGGCCCGCTCGACGGCTCCGGGCCGATGGCTCCCGTGCAACAGATCGGCGGTGAGCGAGTTTTCATCGCCCACAACGTTCCAGGCGTAGGCTATCGCGTCTACAGACCAGTCCCCAACTCCAAGCCCGTTGAAGTCACCAGAGGACGCAAAAGCAAATTGGAAAGCCCGCGCTACCGCATCGAGATCGGCGGTGACGGCGAGGTGACCGCCATTAAGGACAAGCAATCGGGCCTCGAACTGGTCGATTCAAAAGCACCATTCCCGCTAAACCAGTATGTGTACGAAGGTTACCCACAGATCGGTCCAGCTCGCTGGCACGAGAGTAAATACTACGGCGTCGGGACGGGTAAAGTCGTCCCTCGCACGACTGACTGGCAAGTTGAGTCGGGGCCGCTGTGTGATCGCCTCGTCGTTGAAGGCAAGCTTGAAATCCCCAACTTCCCGGTGCAAATCGGCGAGATCGAGAAGGTAGTTCGCACTGTCACATTGTGGAAGCCAATCGACCGGATCGATTGCGAGGTCCACCTGATTGGCAAGCAGGAGAGCGCCGTTATCGAGGCTGGCCACGTTGCGTTCCCGCTGGCGATCCCCGATTTTCGCTTTCGCATGGAGTTACTGGGCGCTGTCTCGGACCCCGTTGCCGACGTCGATTTGAAGGGCAATCGCGACACATTCGCTGTACAGCGCTGGGTCGACGTATCGGGCCCAAAAGGCGGAGTGACCTGGGCTACAGTTGAAGCGCCGCTGATCTCGCTGGGAGACATCCGCATCTTCTCCTGGAATCCCGACTATGTCCCTTCCCGGTCTTTCATCTATTCGAGCGTGCATAACAACGGTTGGTCCACCAATTTCCAGGAATTCCAAGGCGGCGATTTCACCTTCCGCTACGCCTTTCGAGGGCACGCGGGCACGGAGCCAGACGCGCGCTTCGGCTGGGAGGCAACGAGTCCACTGCTGACGCGAACTCTGGAACCGGCCGGCGAAACCCGGAAGAACGCAACGACCGCCGCTGGCTTTTTCGATGTTTCGCCGGCCAACGTCGTGCTGGTCAACGCGAAACGAGCGGAGGACGGAAGCGGACTGGTAATTCGGCTTTTCGAAACAGCCGGCCGCAGGGTCGAAGCCCAGGTGAAGTGCGGCTTTGAACCAGCCGGGAAGGCGACCTTGGTGCGCCTCACCGAGGACTCCCCGGAAGGAGGCAAGCCCCTCAAGCTGGAAAAAGATACAATCTACACCGACATCGGCCCCTTCGAGATCCAGACCATCCGTGTCGGCTACAATGACAGGCGAACAGCATTCTTGCGCGTGCCCTAAGCTGGAGATTACGTAAGCGCCAATCGAGTTATGCTCCCGATCAAGCGGGTGGCTTTAAGGCTTCCAAGTAGAAGAAATATCCGCTCCGTGGATCATTAGAGAGGGGTGGCTGGCGAAGCGTTTCTCGCGGCTGGAAGCGCCGGTCACGCAGTGAATCGGGCATCGGACAGATGCCGAGCATTCTCTTGATCTCGAACCCGGCCGCGCCGACGTCCTCCGAAAGCTCTTCGGGAGTGTATTCATATTTATGCTCGGGGTGAATGAAAGAGTCAGGAAAGTGGAGCCGGGTTAGCAGACTGTTGCACGTGTCCAAACACAGATGTCCGCCCGGACGTAGCACGCGGTAGGCTTCCCTTAAGGTTCTTCCAGCCTCCTCTCGTGTCACATGCTCGATGCTCTCGCCCGACCATACCATGTCAACACTGGCGGAGGTTATCCGGGACATGTCGGTCATGGAAGTGTGCAGGTACCGGACTCGTGTTGACCCGATTTGAATAGACCGCTTTGCCTCTTCTTCCAAATGAGCGAAGGTCTCGGAAAACATACGCTGATCGGGAGGTAGATCGATAATCGTAATCTCCCGGGGAGAATGAGGGTAACCCATGAGAAGCAGGGCACCGGAGAGTGACTCAGCGCAGGCGCCGCCGAGATCCACGATCGACCGCGCCAGGGGAAGTTCCTGCTGAATCAGTAGACAGCGAGCGTGATGGAGCGCGCGAATCATCCATGAGTCAGGCAGGGGCAGTCGGGGATGAAGACGCATAAATTCGGAGGATTTCTGGATCTCCTGTACCAATTGAGTCCGAGTCAACCGGCGGTTGACGAGCATGCCAAAGTAGAGATTCCGGCCGCCCGGATCGGGGTCGCGCCGCAAAAGCAATCGGTAGGTCGCATCAACGAAACCGGCATCTCCGCGCCAGGCGGTCGGCGATAACGCAAGCCTTAGCCGGTATAGTGCCGTGAGCCACGCATGCACGTTCTTCAGGGCATCAATCCGCATGAGTTGGCGCAATTGTTGCAAAAACTTCTGCGGTCGGTCAAACAGCTGCGAGATGAGCGCAGATTAGCGTAGATTAGCGTTCCTTTTGTTCGAAGATGGTAAACCGGCAGGGATCTCCAGGTCGATGAGATCGCCTGAAAACCCGACGGCGAGCCGGCGGGAATCCGGGCTGGTGCCCGTCTCCGCCGGGACCCAGAAGCGGTCGGTCACGATCTTCAGGAGCGCAGTCTTTCCCAACATCTCCGGGGGGAAGCGGAGGTTCAAGCTCTGCCAGCCATAACGAGACACGGTCATTTTTCCAAGCAACCGATCCTCACAATATACCGCGAAATGGACCGGTCGTTGTTCGAGGTCGGGGTGCAGACAGACGACTGCCGATTGCAGTTCGGGAGTCGAGACGTGGATACGGCGATAGGCGACTGGATAGAGCCAACGGAAGTCCCGCTCCCCGTTCCACTTCTCTAGCGGATAACCGAAGACATCTTGTTCCTGCTTGATCGCGGTGGTACGGAAATCGGCTGGTTCGACATGCCTTAACGCGAGCAGATTGGATAGGAAGAAACCGGTGATGAGCATCGTTCCTGCCCAAGCCGGCCACCTCGCTGAACGTCGCAAGGGTTGGGAGGCCACAGACAGGGATTGAGCGCCGGCGCCAGCCAGCATGCCGCCAAACATGGCCGCTATGAAACCGACTTGGATGAAGAGCAGATGGGATCCGACCATCAGCAACAGCCCAAAGCAGGCGAGGCCAAGAGCGATCAGCGCCATCGCCGGGTAGGCGGGATGGGACAATTCTGCGCGCCGGGCGAAGACCAGGCGGGACACGAGTAAAGCCAGGAGGAGTACAGTCGTGATGGAAATGACAAGGCCCACGCACCCCAACTCGGCCGCATTCTGCAAAAACTGGTTGCCGGTCGAGTCCAGCCATGCACCATCCTCCTGCAGAGTCTCGAACTGAAAGACGCCCACGCCGACGCCGTGAAGAGGGTTGTCCCGGATCATGTGTACAGCTGATGGCCACCAGATCTCTCGTCCGAAGGCGACAGTCTGGATCTCCCTGACGAAGCTCTCTTTCCCAATGTGCTCTCTGACGTAATCAACCGAGGGGGCGATCCGCCGGAAAAGCAAGATATCCTGGCGACTGTGGAGAGATGTCCATGCCACTGCGAAACACACGAGACTGCCGGCCAGCAGGAGGCCAAGGCGCAGAAAGCAGCGACGACGCAGCCAGAATAGGAACAGGAAGACGGTAGTCAAGACGAGACCGAGCCCAAACCCGGCGAAACCGGTCTTCGAAGCGGACAGGTACAACAGGTACAACATCGATAGGAGAGCCGGGAAACAGACGACCAAGGGAACCGCAACCAAACGAAGACATCCCGCCACCACCAACGGGAAGATCAGGATCAGCGACGTCGCGAGTGCGTTCGGATCCTCAAACGTCGAGTTCCAGCGCCCCACCTGTTGCCACATTCCGGGTGGCAGGAGGAAAAGCAAATGGCGATCTTGCTGATACCAGGCGAAAAGCGCGCTCACCGTGTAAGCAGAGAAGATGGCGGTCAGGTAAGACCGTGTCTCGGTGAGCTTGAAGTAACGAAGAAAGTAGATGAACAGCACTCCGGCTGAGAAGTAGGAGGCCAGATAGCAAGCTGAAACGAAGATCACCTCCGAGGTTCTGTGGCCCTGCCGGGTAACGATGTAGTCAAAGTATGGCTCCTCGTAAAACGGATAAAGGTTGGTGAAGCGCATCATCACAAAAACGAAGGAGATCAGGCAGATCAAGATCCAGCAGCGGGAGGCATGCTCGCCAACGGCCTGGAGCGACCCTCGATCCGCCCTCTGGTCCTCGAAAAGCATCAGGCTCTTTAACGCGAAGGCTAGAACAAAGGTCAGCAGCAGGAAAGCCGGCACCTGCTCGAGGTGTGGCTCGAGATAGCGGCCAAAAGACCCGGAGAGTGGCACCAGAAAGGCCATCCCAATCATGGCGGCTTTTTCATACCGAAAGAAAACGATGAGGAAGGCCAGAAGGTAGACAACCATTGCGGCTCGAACGCCGCGCGCATGGGTCGGGCTCAGGTGCACGTACAGTATCAGAAGTAGGGAAGCGATTCCCCAAAGATACAATTCCAGACGTCGCAACCGATTTATCACCACGGGGGAATGTATCACGGGGAGGGCCTCGATTGAATGTTTTTGGTACCAATACCCTGAATCATGATCTAAACTTACGGGGGCTAAAGGCGCGAGATAAAGCGCAAGTGACTTTCAGCGTCAGCTGGCCGGGTGGGTCCGCGAAAACGCCCAATTGTTTGAGCATGTGCGTAGTGTGAGGTGAGACCGTCAGCCCGGCACTTAGTTGGTGTTCATCACAGCAACTGCGATCAAGAAAGACTGACCGGGCTCCCCAGCAAAATGCTAAGTGATTCTCGCGCCTGCCCTAGACCGGCGGACGGACAGCTTCCGATATGGTAATACCAAAGAAAATCAGTGCGGCGGAGATTCAGTCGAGAATCAGCGAATCAGTGAGTCTCCCTCATGACCCGCACCATATTCCACCCAACCCGTTTCAACAGCCCCTTGACTGGCATATGAAAGAGGCCGAGGCCAACGCCCAGGTGCTGTTGCCGGGCGGGACACGCATGCGCCTGCTGAAAAGAGCCCTGCTCGCCGCAATGCGTGTCTACACACGTTACCAAGCCCTCTTCAACTACAATCTTGTCCAGTATGCCCGGAAGCTCGATTCCAAGGTCAACTACCTTTCCAACCGGCTCGAACGACAGCTGGGGCACGATACGCGCAGCCTGAAATCTCTGAAGCTGGTTCAGAATCGTCTGATCTTCAATGTGGATCGGCTGCAGCAGCGCCAACATGACCTGCAGGAGCGAACCGAAGCATTGGAACAACTCGGACTTGAATGGGGGACGCAACGTCAGGCCCTGGCCGAGGCGCATTTGGTTGAACGCGTCGCGAAACTCGAGAAAGCCCTCCGCCTGGTAACTGAGACAAGTTGCGAGGCTCCGGTGCCGGTGATTGCGTCTACGCCTCCTCCTGCCTTTGACTACGTTTCGTTTGAAAACAGGTTTCGAGGCGAAGAGCAGGCGATTCGAGGACGAATGGCGGCCTATCTCCCGCATTTGTCCGGTTGCCGAACGGTTCTTGATGTTGCGTGTGGACGCGGTGAGCTCCTCGAGCTCCTGAAAGCCGCCGGGATTGCGGCCAGCGGTGTCGACCGGGACCCGGGGATGGTTGCCGAGTGCGTGAAAAAAGGTCTCGAAGTCACCCGCGCCGATGCGCTCCAGTTCCTCCGGGATCGTCGGCGTTCCTGGGATGGAATCGTCGTGTGCCAGATGGTTGAACACCTGGAGACGGCTGATCTGCTCGATCTGCTCAGCCTCTGCTATGAGCGATTGAGCCCTGGAGGAGTATTCATCGTCGAGACGCCCAATCCCACCTGTCTGATGGTTTTGGGCGGAAGCTACGTCATGGACCCGACGCATGTGCGTCCGTGGCATTTCGCCAGCCTCGCGTTTCTCCTGTCCCAGGCCGGGTTTGTCAAAGTCACGCCTGAGTTCAAAACCTTGTTCCCGATCAGCGAGCGGCTTCCGGAAGTCGCGGGAGCGGAGTCCGAGATCGAGAAAACGTTCAACGCCGCGATGCGCCGGCTCAACGACGTGCTGTTCTCTCACCAGGACTATGCCCTGATTGCTCAGAAACCCTAATGAAGATCGCTTTTGTCGCTCCCCTGGCGTCGCTTTCCCCTCGTTCCTGTGAGTACCCACCGGTTGCTGATCTTTTGGCTCGTTTGCCGGAGGTGGGTATCGAAGTCGAAGTCCTGGTAGTAGTTCCACCCGGTGACGAACCAGCGCAATTGCCGGAGGCGCTCCAAGCCCGCAGCTTCCTGCTGGAACACACTGACGTGGAAACGTTCTTTCGGGTAAACACGCGGCTGGAGAGGTCAGCGCTGCTCAACGAGGAGGACCAGCGAGCCTGGGACGACAATTGTCCGCGCAGCCAGGGGCTTATCGAGTACCTGTGCGAGCGCCAGGGAGCACTTGACTACATCGTCGTTTGGGGCTGCATTCCAGGACCCGGCTTGACGATTCCCGGGTTATTTCCCGGGAAGGTCGTCCTGTTTCCCGGGATTCAAGAGGAATATCTGTTCCGTCTCCCATCTGTGGCCAGAGCAATTCGAGAGTCAACCGCGGTTCTTGTGTGCAGCCAGGTTGAAAGTCGGCTCATTCAGAGCATCGTCGGACCGACCAGGTTGCCTCAGGCTGTAGTGGGATTCGGTTTCGAGCCGATGGAGAACCCTGACGAAGCGAAAACCGACGATTCATACGCCCTCTTCAGCTGGACGCCCGATCCTTCGTCCAACATGTTGCTGGACTACTTTGATGTCTACTATCGGCAGCGCCTGACGTCGCTGAAGCTGGTCGTAGCGGGATGCCCGGAAGGGAATCGGACGAACCGGGCCGGGGTAGAGTATGTGATGCCGCAAAACGAAGAGCAGTGGCGTCGGCTTTTTCGGAACGCTCGTTTGGTGATTGATCCATCTGGACGCGAGAGGTTTCCGGTGCCAGTCTTTCGGGGGTGGCAGTTCGGCCGGCCCGCCTTGTTGTCAGGACGTTCGGAGACATCGAAGGCACTCTGCAGAGTAAGCAATGCCGGACTTTACTTCAACAGTGCACATGAATTCGAAGAGTGCCTTGATTTGCTCAGCCAGGGGACGGAGAAGGCGCGAGCGCTCGGCGAGCAGGGACGCGAGTACCTGAGCCTGGCGTGCGGTTGGGATCAGGTGCTGAAAGGCTACCGCGAATTTCTGGACTCCCTGCCGCTGACCCGTTCGATGGCGGCGCAGCGCTTTGCCGCGATCAACGTCAACGCGATGGCGAACGACGCCGTGGGAAACAACCTCGTCAACAAGCTGCGGATGCTCGGCGAAATGGGCTGCGAAGTGGATGGGTACATCGAGAATGTCGGGACATCGACTCCCCCGCCGGAGGATGTCCGCCCGCTCATCCACGAGGTTTCAGCTAACGAAATGCTCAGCCGGAAGGGACAGCTGCAGGAGGATTTCTGGAACCGCGACGTTTTCTTTTTTGACTATGCGGTGAATTTCTCTCTGCTCCGACTCGTTCCAGAGCTCGGAGCCAAGGGAAAGACGCTCCTGTTCGACTTCCATGGTGTGACTCCCCCTCATCTCTGGTATGACTCTGAGAACGTCGATTTCCTGGAAGACGGTGTCCGTAACGTGCCGCTGCTCAAGGCGGGAAAGCGGGTGATCGCCCATAGCGAGTTCATCCGTTCGGAATTGGAGGGATATGGGATCGCCCGCGAACGGATCGACGTAATTCCCTATGCTGTCCCGATTCACCAGTTTTTTCCAACCGCAAAGAACAAACGGCTGATGAAATGGCATGGCCTGTCCGAGCGTGATTTCGTGATGCTGTACGTCGGTCGGATGGCAGGGAACAAGCGTATCGACGTGCTGGCGCACGCGCTTGGGATCGCCTGCCAACGACATGCCAACTTCAAGCTCATTCTGCTCGGTGACTTCGCCCTGCCGCCCTACTTCCGGCAGGTTGAAAACGCCCGTCGCATCGCCGAGTCCTACCGCGTAAGTGACCGGTTGATCACGATCGAAGTGGTGCACCACGGTGAACTTTACAAGTACTTCAATCTCGCCGATGTTTACGTCACGAGCTCGCTTCACGAGGGATTCTGCATCCCGATCATCGAGGCCATGGCCTGCGGGAAACCGGTCATCGGATCCCGATCGGCGGCGATCCCCGAGACGATTGGGGAGGCGGGGATCCTTTTCGAACCTGAAAATGCAGAGGAGCTGGCCGAGCATCTCATACGGTTAGCCGAGGACGAGCAGCTGCGCGACGAAATCGGTATGAAAGGCCTTTCGCGCTCCCGCCAGTTCGGCATCGACGCTTTCCGGCGCAACATGCGCCAGTTCTTCCTGAAGGCATTGAACGGACGGTGACCGCTGGTAGGGCCTGCAGCCGGGCTCTGGATAGCTCGGTTACGACAAACCGCCGGGTGTGACCCGTGGCAGGCTGCGCATTGTGGCCGGACTCTCCAGAGTCCGGCGCTGGAGTCTTTACATTTTCAGCCGGCTGCGACCGCCTTCGGCCTGAAAGGCCGAGACATAATAGCCCGGGGCGGAGCGCTTTTTGCGTAGCCCCGGGCCAGGTCAACAACGAGTTTCAAGCCCTGAAAGGGCGGGAGAGAAAGCACTCCGCTCCACTCAATCCCACACGTAGCGTTCATCGTACGTGACCTGGTACTTCTGCAGGAATCGTCGGTATTCGTCTTGGAAAGTTCTCTCCGGTGGTGTTCGGCCTGCTTAGCGATGTACGCAGTTACCCGGGGCACTTCAGATTGGGATAGAGAGAAACCGCCATAACCGGCTTGCCAGTGGAAGTCACGGAAGCGGGGGCCAAGCGTCTTCAGCCATTTAGAAGAACCCGTTTTGACATGCTCGACCGCTTTGCACAAAGCAAGATTCTTGGACAGGGCGAATCATGAATGGACGTGGTCAGTGGCGCTGCCGATCTTCAACGAATCGAGTCGATCTCGTCAAATATTCCGGCAAGGTAGTCATGAAGCCTTTCGGAAATCTCGGGGTGAAGCACCGGGGCTCGGTCCTTGGTACTGAAAACCAGATGAACATACAGTTGTGCCAATGACTGTGACATGGTCCGTCGCTCCTCCGTGCAGGCATCTTACGCCCTTTCAGGGCTCTGCTCTACGACCCGTCTGAAACCTGGGGCTACGCAAAAAACGCTCCGCCCCGGGCTATTATGTCTCGGCCTTTCAGGCCGAAGAATGTAAGATCTCGAGGGCCGGACTCTCCAGAGTCCGGCCCTCAACGGGGAACTGAGTGCAATCTGTGACGTGTCTAACATTTCCTGATGCAGACTGCCTTTAGAATGGATTGATTTTGGTTGGTGCATCAGTCCCTGGTTCCAGAAATACACGAACATCAGCGTATTTCCCCAACCGGGCGCCAGCGGTTGACTAGGCACTAGGAACGGCGATCGAAAATGCAGCCATCGATCGAGAGGATTTATGAGACGCCTGAGCTTATTCGTCGTCGCGGCATTATTCACCATCACTCCGTGCTTTTCCACTGACTTCCTTCCCGATGGGAAGTTTACCCACTACTTCAGCGCTCTGGGTATGCCCAGCGACTTTGTTTCCGACATTGTGCAAGACCAAGGCGGAAACGTCTGGTTCGCCACTGGTTACATCAGTACCTTCAGCACCCTCGGTTGCGATCCGGCATATTATAGCGGCGGGAACTGCAATCTGGGATATAACCCGATGCGGTGGGGAGTTCCGGGACGCGGTGTCGTGCGGTATGACGGACGACAATTTGTCACGTATACGACATCCAACGGGCTTCCGAGCAATACTGCCCAGGCTTTGTTGCACGATGGCAACTCCCTCTGGGTCGGGACGGCGGCCGGATTGGCGCGCAGCACCGGGGCACTGACGGGTGCCGCTTTCTCCATGGTCACCCAAGTGAACGGCCAAGTCAGTGATCTGGCGCTCGACGGTTTCGGTCGACTTTGGGTTTCGACGCTCGGGTCCGGCGTTTACCGCATCACCTATACCTCGAGTGGAATATCAACTGTTACACAATATACGAAGGCGAATACCTCGAGCCGACTGGTGTCGAATACGGTAACAGGGATGGATATCCAGAACGGCGCCAACCGGATATGGTTTGCGACGGATGAAGGAGTGTTTCCTAACCAAAGGGAATTGGGTCAGGGCGGTGCCAGTTACGCTGATTTCACTTCCAGCTCGGCCACTTTCACCGCCTTCAGCTTGAACGACATTGGGCCTGGGACGATTCGCGAGTGCGATCCGCGGCTGCTGCAGCGCGATCTGAACCGGCTCTATGACGTCCACGTGGACAATGCCGGCAACGTCTGGTTTGCGATCGCGTACTCGGGAGTTCTGCGCGGTTCTGGTACGGACTGGACCTTTTTCGACCATACCGATGGAGTCGGGACGACTGAGGTTTGGAGGATCGAGGATGATCCGTCAGGGAACCTCTGGTTCTCTTTTGCCGCCAACGGGATCGCAACCGAGGGTACCCGCGCCGCTGTGGCCGTTGTCCCGCAGGACCAGCTGAGCGCCGCCAATCCGCCCTTCGAGGTCTTTACACCTGAGGATGGACTGGATAGTGCGTTTGTCTTGGCGGTCTATTTCCACGACTCCAAGGTGGTCTGGTTCGGCTATCAGGGTATGGGCGCCAATCGCCTGGGTGGACCGCTGGAGGAGCCGGGATTTCCGGTCGCCACGGACGGTTACATATACACGTCTTCACCCAATCTCGCTGATCTGAATAACGATGGGGACCTTGAGATCATCGTGGGGGATCAGGCGGGCAAGGTCTACGCTTTTCACCCCGACGGGCAGACGTACTGGGAGTACGACACCAGGAACGCCATCCGTTTAGGCCCTGGTGAGTCGATGGGTGACATCAGCGTTCAGTCGTCCCCGGCCGTGGGCGACGTGGATGGAGACGGACGGCCTGAGGTGGTGGTGGGGGTCGGCGGGTTCTCCGGACCGATCGGTCCGCAGATGAACAACATCAATCTAGGGCAAGCTGCGCTCGTCATCCTCTCACACGATGGCTTGCTGCAACAGAGCGTGATGACTTATGACATCACCAACGGAAATGTGTCGTATTCGCCACGTGACGGGCTTCGGGAGGGCGTTTTTTCCACGCCGGCCCTGGATAATCTCGACGACGATCCCGAACTGGAGATAGTTTTCGGCGCCTTTGACAATTTTATCTATGCCATAAACGGCGACGGAACGCCCGCCTATTCCGTTGACAACGATGCGGACGGACGTTTCGACGAGGACTTCTTTCTTGACTTCACTCCATATACGCCTATGAACGGTGAGGATGACGCTCCGGGTTTCGAGGGCGTTGATGACGATGGTGATGGTGTCATCGATGAAGGGGCGGCTGCGGACGATGACGAGGATGGGTTGATCGATGAGGACTGGCCGGAATGGCCATTCTCGGCGCTTGATACGACCGTCTCCTCCGCCGCAATCGCGGACATTGATGGCGACGGAAAGAAGGATGTCGTTGTCGGCCATGACGCCTCAGGGAGCGCCCGCGGCGGCGTTCTACAGGTGCTTTCGGCGCAAGGTGAGGCACTTCCCAATTGGCCGCGAGCGAACCTGGAACAGGTCGTCTGGTCGTCACCCGCCTTGGGTGATCTGGATGGAGATGGTCAACTCGAAATCTTCCACGGCAGCGGTCTGGACTTGAGCACCACCGACGATGTTCAGGTCGGAGAGCAGTTCTACGCCTGGAACCATGACGCTTCCAGTCTGGTTTCATCCTCCACACCCGGCTTGCTTCTGAATACCCAGGGCCGGACGTTTTCGTCACCCGCCTTGGGAGACGTGGATGGTGATGGCGAAAAGGAGATTGTTTTCCTCAGCACCGTCCTTTACAACAAAGATGGGAATCCAATCGATCAGAACGGAAACGTGGTGTCGCTTTCCCAGGTACGCGGGCAACTCCTTTATGCGGTGAATCCGGACGGGACTCTGTTGCCCGGATTCCCTTTGCGTCCCTTCCCGTTCGTCCCCAATACTCACGTGCTCAGCTCTCCCGCGCTGGCCGATGTTAATCACGACGGTAGGCAGGATATTATCGTTACCACCGGCTGGGGGGCTTTGGTCTTCGACGCCCTGACTGCCAATCCACTTGATGGAATGGGAGTTTTTCAGAACCTACAGGATCTTCAGTCGCAATGGCCGGTACAGTCTTCGCCAGCAATCGGCGATATCGATCTGGATGGCAAGCTGGAGCTTGTCTGGGGAGCTCCTTACAGCCTGACGCCAGGCGGTGCAGTGCAAGGCGGCACGATTCAGGTTTTCGAATTGGGGACGAACGCTTACCGGGAGTGGCCGATGTTCCGGCGAACCCCGAATCGCACCGGCGCCTTGACGCTGCAAGTCGCCTTGCCCCAGGCAATACCGAACAAAATCAGCTTTGTCGCCGGGCCGAGTTCCGCAACTGTGAAGCTGGTCGCATTTGTCTTGCCGGGCACGGCCGCACTTCAATCCGTCTCGGTTGACGCCTCCAGCGTGGGCTTGGGTATCGTGCAACTGAACGACGCCGGCCAATCGGGTGACATAGCGGAGAAGGATTCATATTATTCCCGCGACATCGTCGTAAACTCCAGTGTGCGAGGAGGCCAGCACCGGTTGCCCTTGACGGCCACTGGCGGCGGCACCGCCCAGTCGTGCATTATCCTCAACGTCATCACGCAATCGGGGGCTCAGCTGAGGGCCGAATCAGACCTGGATTTCGGTGATGTTTATCTTGGTTCAACATCGCAGGAGAACCTGGTCATCTCCAATCCGAGTTCCCAGGCTGTCACGATAATCGGATTCGAAGCGACTGTGGGAGATTACAGCCTTGTGAAGCCTGAGTCGACCGTGACGCGGAATCTGGTCGGATCCAGTTACTTCGACTTCCCGTGGACGATAGCCGCCGGTGGCGCCAGGACGCTCGACGTGCGTTTCCGCCCGAATGCCGCAGGTGATCGGTCGGGTGTTCTCTGCTTTCTCCTGAGTGGAGGCGGGCGGCTCGAAGTCCAGGCGGTTGGCCATGGGCTGACGGCGACAAACGCCAGGATGGAGACCAACGCCACTCAGGTGCCGTTCCCGCATTTGGACCTTGGAGCGACTGCCAATTACCAGGTTTTCATCCAAAGCACCGGTACCAGTCCGCTGGAAATCCAAAGCGTGACCGCGAATCATCCAGCTTATTCGATACACAGCGCATCCCTGCCTCGGGTGATCGCTCCCGGCAGCAGTTTGGAAGTTGTGGTTGAGTTCCGGCCGACCAAAGTGGGTAACCAGAACGCAACCCTGACGATTCGCACCAATGCCACGAACGGCAGTGTGAAAGAATTGCCGATCACGGCCTTCGGTATGCCCAGTGCGGCGGGCGATTCGGGCAGTGGCTATGTAATGCTTGGGGAGGACGGCGGTGTTTTCAATTTCGGATCGTCTCGATTCCACGGATCCTTGCCGGCGCTCGGCATTGTCCCGGTTGGCCGGCTGACCGTTATCAAGAACACGGCCAGCGAGGCCGGCTATTACATGATGGGCCTGGATGGCGGTATTTTCGCTTTCGGTGATGCTGGATTCTACGGGTCCTTGCCGGCAATCGGGATTTTCAACAATCCCACAGTGGACATGGAACCTAGTCCTACTGGACACGGTTACTACGTGCTTGGGACGGACGGCGGGATCTTTGCCTTCGGCGATTGCCCATTCTACGGGTCTCTGCCCGCCCTCGGCATTCAAACGAGAGTGCTGGACATGGAGATCACGCCGACGGGCCAGGGATACTGGATTCTGGGCGAGGACGGCGGAATCTTTTCCTTCGGGGATGCGCAATTCCAGGGTTCGCTGCCGGCTCTCGGTATTGTGCCGTGGAAGCCGCTAAAGAAGATCAAATCGACTGCGACGGGCAGAGGGTACTACCTGATCGGTGAAGACGGTGGCATCTACGCTTTCGGAGACGCGGTGTACCAGGGTTCCTTGCCAGCGATAAGCGTCTGGAAGACGGCTGTGGATATGGAGATCACCCCGTCCGGCAATGGATACTACATCCTGACGAGTGACGGCGCCATCTATCCGTTCGGGTATGCCCCGGATCGGGGAGATATTCTCGACTACAATATAGTGACCACGCTGCTCGACATGGACGTAAACGTCAAATGAGAGTCTCCCTGGTAACGCATTACCTCCTGCCTGATGATGCAGTCGGGCACAACGTGGTCGAAAAGGCCCGTTTCTTCCTTCGCCGCGGAGATGAAGTACGGGTGTTTTACTCGCATATGCAGGAAGAGCCTGTTCCCCCGGACTGTCCCGCACCCGCTTACGCCGTGGAGTGGCAGCACCTGGTGGGATCGGAGCCGCATCGCGTCCATAGCGATTTCTATTCTTCGAGCGACCTTGTAATTATCGATTACCCGGTCTTATATCCGCTATTGGAAGGACTTGTGGGACGGTGGCCGCCAAATGCCCATGTGATTCTCGACTACCATGGTGTAACGCCTCCGCAACTATGGGACTTCTGCCCCTTGGACGTTCTCGCTGGGAATTCGTCGAAGCACGTAGTGTGGACCGCTGACGCCGCAGTTGCCCACAGTCAGTACATGTGCAACGAACTTTCCACTGAGACCCAGTACCCACGCGAACTGGTTCTTGAACTTCCCTACGTGGTTGATCCTTCCCGCTTTCGGTCGGATGCTGCAAGCGGTGCAGACCCAATCGCCAGTCTGGGCCTGGGTGATACGTACATCCTCCTGTACGTCGGTCGCGTTGCCGGGAACAAGCGCGTCGACACCCTGGTTCATGCTCTCAAATACTTAGGTGATCTTGACAAGCCTGTCCACGCCGTTATCGCCGGGTCGAAAACGGGTATCTTTGCGGCTTATGCTCAGGGCTGCCTCAAGCTGGCTCGGGAGCTGGGCGTTAGTGATCGAGTGCATCTGATCGGAGCTGTTGAGCATTCGCGGTTGCCACAGTATTACCGGCGGGCCGACGCCTTTGTTATGCCGAGTCTGCATGAGGGCTTCTGTATCCCGGTCGTCGAAGCGATGGGGTGTGGCACCCCGGTGATAGCCGCCAGAACTACCGCTCTTCCGCAAACTGTTGGCGATGCCGGATTGAGCTTCTGGCCGGAAGACCCTAAGCACCTGGCGTCCCAAGTCAGGCGGGTTTTGACTGCTCACGGTGTGGTCAAGGAACGGAGAGGCAGATCGCGGAAGCTGAACGTGGCGCTTGTTTCCTACCGCTATGGAGTCGGTTTCGCCGGCGGGGCGGAGCTGCAAATGCGGAAGATCGCCAACTGCCTCCAGGAAACCGGCCACCAAGTGGAAGTTTTCACTACCTGCAACCTGGATGACGTTGATTTCAAGGACAGCCTGCAGCCGGGAACGGAAATCCTGGAGGGAGTCCCCGTTCATCGGTTTCCGATTGACGACCGGGTGTTTCAAACTTACGTGGATAGTCTCTCCCGTATCAACCTCTATGACTGTGACCTCGAGGACGAGCGGGGATACCTGCAAAATGGAATCTGCTCCACCGCCCTGGTAAAGGCCGTCGAGGCGCGAATTGAC
>Ga0209077_1000133_pt1 | contig 18391 bp, 28 predicted proteins | sample PPLLak1March2015_FD_187247 | JGI IMG/M metagenome (GOLD analysis project Ga0209077, IMG submission 187247) | Freshwater sediment microbial communities from Prairie Pothole Lake near Jamestown, North Dakota, USA - PPLs Lake P7 Core (1) Depth... | ecosystem: Environmental > Aquatic > Freshwater >... | reverse complement strand
TTCCGCAGGGCGGGTCGTGGCGTCTTCCATGATCCCCGGCGACTGTGACCCGCCCACCCTTACGAATGCGCGCAGGTGTGGCGGCGCAGACACAGCCGAATCACCTGCCCTGGTGTACTGCGGAACTTTACCGGGGAGGCGACAATGCGACAGGCTCTGCTCGCGATCACCGCGGCGTTGCTGGCGACCTCAGCGTCAGCTGCCGATCTCAGTCCAATGGCCGCCTCACCGGCGGCGGTAGCGCCGGGTTGGGGTGGCTTCTACGTAGGCGCCAGCACCGGCGCCGGCTTCGGCACCACGACCCAGGACACGCCCTCGCTGCTGGGCTTCCCAACAGGCCCTGCAGGCCCTCCAGGACCAGCCGGCCCCGCCGGTCCTGCCGGCCCGCAGGGTGTGCCTGGCACGCCTGGCGTCGCCGGCCCGCAAGGCGATCCTGGCAACCCTGGCCCTCCGGGGCCTCCCGGCCCTCCGGGAAAACCGCCCCATAAGTACGATCCGGCGCTCGCGGCGTTCCAGCAGAACGGCTTCATGGCCGGCGCGCAGATCGGCTACGACTGGCAGGTGGCGCCGTGGGCGGTGTTCGGTGTCGAGGTGGGCGGCGGTTGGACCAACTTGCGTGGGCACGGTCCCTGCCTGGTGCTGCTGACCTGTAGCGCCAACACCGACTGGATGCTCGAAACCACGGCGCGCTTCGGCGTCCTGGTCTCGCCCGCTACGCTGGTCTACGTCCGTGGCGGCGCGGTGTGGGCGCATACCGACTACGCCATCGCGCTCGGCGGAAACACGTTGGCGACCGCGAGCGATACCCGCATCGGCGGCCTGCTCGGCGTCGGCGCCGAGTACCGGTTCCTGCCGGGCTGGGGCGTGTTTGCCGAATATAATTACATCGACTTCGGCAAGCGCAGTTACAACACGACCTTCACCGCGGTCGATTTCGTTAACGTGCCGAGCAACCTCGTGCTGGATATCGACCAGAAGATTCATCGTGTAAAGTTCGGAGTGAACTTTCACCTCTGACACGGAGCGCAAATGTGATCCCAAGTTGGTCGTTGTCGCTGGCCTGGGTATTGTTGATGATGTCGATCGGCTGCGTGCTGGCCATTGTGGTGAGCGGCTGTGCCGTGCCGTTGCGATGAATATCGTAGAGCGGGCGGCTCTCGACGCTAAGATCGAGCGGCAGCGTGAGGAATTGCGCGCCGTGCTGGGACACGTCGAGGACTTGCGTGCCGAGAACAATCGGCTGCGCACCGAGGTCGCGCAACTGCGTACGACACTGGAGGGTGCCGGTGGAGGCTGACATTGTCGCGCGGCTGCAGGCGGCGGCCGACGGGCTGCGCCTGTGTCACCCGGACGACTGCCGGGACGCCGTCGCCGAACTCAACCGATTGCGCGGTACGGTCAACCGACAGGCTGCCCTGATCGAGCACACCGACCGGCTGCTGCAGCAGTGCGGTGGGTACCTGGCCGAGGCCAAGCACACGATCGCCCAGCTGCGCCTCGGGACAAAATAAAGCGGCCCCAGCACGTTTGAAGCCGTGCCGGGGCCTGTCGCTGATGGGCCAAGGTTCACCCTTTTAGCGCGTGTAACCCAGGAGGGAACCTCTCCACGCTCAGCGCTTGTCGATAATTATAGGGTCACCGAGGCCTTGGCGCCAGCTTTGCTGAGACAACGTTTCACCTCGCGCTCCAACGCGCGGCGCATGACTTCGCTGCGGGTCTCACCCTCCCGGACGATGCTGTCGATCCCATCCAGCATTTGCGTCGTGAGCTTGAGCATGATCCGGTTCTCGTATTGTCGCTCCGGCCCAGACTTTGAGCGTGCTCCACCGCGTGGCATAATTTATTTCCTTCCTTTGAAAACGTATGCTTGACTTCATATTTGAACTCGTATATCAATATTCGTGTTGACGCAAGCGAAAACTTTCCCGGCTGATGAAGCAGCCCTAAACCCAGGAGTGAAGGATCATGAACAGCACCCAATATTCCGAGCTTGACCGCATCAAGCTCAAGATCAAAGCGCTCGCCGCCAAGACCGTAGAGAACGGCTGCAGCGAAGAGGAAGCCATGTCCGCGATGCAAGGCGTCGGTCGCCTGTTGCGGCAATACAATCTGACCATGTCCGAGCTGGATGTGCGGCAAACGCCTTGTAAGACCATCGAGATCAAGATCGATGGTTCGCGTCATCGCATCACCAATTGCCTCGGCAGCATTGGCGGGTTTACCGACACCAAACCCTACTTTCAGAATCACGGTCCCAGCACAGTATTTTTCTTCTTCGGCCAGGAGCAAGACGTGGATATGGCAGAGTACCTTCTTAAGGTATGCAAAGCTGCGATCGACAGTGAGACTCGCCGTTTCAAGAGCACGCCGGAATATCGCGGACGATCATCGACCGTGAGTTTTCAGCACGGTCTGACCGACAAGCTCAACCAACGCATGCGTCAGATGAAAAAAGAAGAGACAACTGAATTGCATGCGCGTGAAGCAGAGCAACAGGCCGAACAGGTTAAGACCGGCGTTGCCGCGCCCACTAGCACTGCGTTAGTAGTGCTCAAAAAACAGTTGATCGAGCAGGAGTTCAAGGCCCACGGTCCTAAGCTACGCTCTGTTAGAACCCATCGTACTGTTCGCAGTTATAGCGCCTACAGCGCTGGGTCGAAGGCCGGCGATCGTGTGAACCTTTCGCGGCCGCTCAGCAGCGGCGCCAAGTCGGGTCTGCTGAAATGACCCGCGATAGTCAAAAGCAGAAGGTCTACGACTGGGAGAACGCCGTGATCGCTCCTCTGAGCAAGAGGAGTGTTCCCTTCGATCAGGCCCAGGCGTTCGTCGACGGCGTATGGCTGGCACACGGCTGGCTATACCCACCGCAGGTTAGCGCGTTGCCAAAGCAGGTGAAACGCTTCGGAGCCGACGGCTGTCGTAGCCAGATCAGACTGCCAACCCATACGCCCGAGTGGCTGATCCTACACGAGCTGGCGCATACGCTCACCTCGGACGAGGGCGGTTGCAGCGATGGCCACGGCGCCGACTTCGTCGGCATCTACATCAAGCTGCTGGAGCGCGTGTTGAATATTCCGACCCTGATGACAATGTTCACGCTCAAGCAGGCTAATGTTAAATTCAACCTGGCCGTACTGCCGTGGATGCAGCGCCGAAAATAAACAAACAAGCCTGTTGACTCCTACTATGAACCAGTATATCAATGTTCATACCGGCTGTTGAAGCAGCCTCAACCCAGGAGCAAGACCGATGACCTACCGTTTCACCCGCCGCCTTAAGGATGGTTCGACCTTCATCCTTGGCCATGCCGTTCAAAGTGAAGCTGGCTGGCGCTTTATCCCTAACGTCGCTTCTAACTCGCCAAGCCGCAAGGCGCACCCGACGATGCAGAAATGCATTCCGCGTTGGCTTGGCCGCTCTCGCAGCTACACCATCGAGGAGGTGGTGTCATGAAGTACTTGCTCCTCGTGGCAGTGTTTACGGCTGCCGCCATGCTGCCGGTCACGGGCTGGTGGCTTGGGCGATCGGCGGCAACGCCGCTCGCCACCATCGTCTACCTGCCCGCCGCAGCGCCCACAGCCTGCTTCAGCAACTCATTGCGGGGAGCCTGACATGAACCGCAAACAATGGGCCATCGCCCAAAGAGCAGCGCAGGAAACCCTGTGCAACACCGCGCGCGATTGCGGGCGCGAACATCACCGTCTCTTTCCCGATCAGCTACTCATCGCCGTCGCGCGCGAGGCATCCCTCCTGCATCCCGACAACAAGGAAGCGCAATTGGCCTACGTGCAAGGCTACAGCGCGGCCCGTGCGCAACGTGATGAGTACATGAAGGAGGCGCGGTCGTGACGCAGAAATACAACGACTACCCGATCGATGAGTGCGCGCAAGCAGCCGATGAGCTGATCGCCGACGGCGCCGACGTGCACCAGAAATGGACCTGCGGTCACTGCGGGTCGCGTCAGACCATGGCTACCGCCAACGTCTTTTATCGATCCGGTATTTGCGAAGCTTGCGGCAATACCACTGTCATCCGCGGGTGCAACTACATGGTTCATGTGAGACGGCCATGAGCAAATTTCCGAAGCGATGCACCGTCTGCGGAATCACGCAACGGGAGGTCATGGAGATTTGCTTCCTGCCGATCTGCCCCAGCTTCAAGCTCCGGCAGAGCGAGTACCAACGCCGACAGCAGAAGACCATCAACCTGCCAGAACTCCCACCCTGGCAACCAGAAAGGAACGACCCATGAAGACCCTACTCGTTATCGCCGCTATCCTCGCCCCGAGCGTGGCCATGGCCGGCCAGGATTGCCGCACCTACAGGTCCGGCAATGAGACGCGCACGGTGTGCAGCGACACCAGCAATCCGCGGGCCATGAACACCAACTGCCGCTCCTATCGTTCCGGTTCCGTGGTCAAGACGAGCTGCAGCTGAGCCATGGCTAGACATAAAGATGGCGATTGGAAGTTACCCGATCGATGCGCTGATTGGACCCAGGTCGAGGTCGCCATCTTGATGGACATTCGCGACGAGCTTAAGCAACTCAATCGGCTGCTCCGGTGTCCTAACTTTCTCGCGATCCCTTACACGCTGAACAAGATTGAGCGCAACACACGAAAGCCCAAACGGCGCAAGGTCAAGAGCTGAGCCATGTTCAAATTCATTTTCTTCAGTTTCCTCGCCGGCTTGTTTGGTTGGGGCTATTACCGACCGCCGGTCTATGTTCACAACGACGTCAATGTCGATGTGGATGGCGACGAGACCTACGTCAGCAACGATTGTGATTACGGCGACGAGACTTACGTCAGCAACGATGGCGGCGACAGCTCGGGGGAATAAAAAACCCGCCGCGCGTGCGCGGCGGGTCGTATTGTTGGGGGCCTTACGAAGCCCAGAGGTTAGGAGATTCGCCCGCCCATGACAAATCCATTGCAGCTCTGCTTGAACGAAGAATCAACCGAAGTGGTCGACCACATCCTGGGGCCGTACCTGCTCAGCTGCATCGGCAAGAACGACATGAATATCGTCGTCGGTCTGCTGGCGTCGGCGGCGATCATCGTCGCCACCCATTGCCAGACGACCGGTGAGAATTTCGAGGAGTTTGCCGCCATGTGCCGGGAAAATTTCGCCTCGGCCTTGGCGATTGCCAACGATCGGAATTGTGAACCCTAAATCAATTGGAAAGGACTAATGAAATGCACTGGAGGAACGACTGCCATGACCGACAATTGGAAGCCGAACGAGCGCGGATTTCAGGCTCGCAAGAAATCAAAAAGCACGCTGTTGCTCATCCAGCTAGAAGCCGAGCTTGAGCGGATGCAGGCGATGTTTCAGAGCGAAGCCACTCGACTGGAGGCGCTGCTGCAAGCCATGCGGGAGACTAAGTCATGACCAAGCACACACTCGGCGACGCGCCGATCGAGCTGAAACACCGCGACATGATGAACGAGCTGGCAAAGAAGCTCGACGGTTTCTTCAACGGCCCCGACAAGCCGAAGCACACCGGCTTCGTGCTGATGGTGTTTCCGTTAGAGGATCACGGCGGCCGCTGCAACTACATCAGCAATGGCAAGCGCGAGGACGTCGTGATCATGCTCAAGGAGCAGATCAAACGGTTCGAGGGCCAGCCTGACCTGACGGGGCACGGATGATGGACAGTCTGATCGTTACGGCCGCCAGCTGGATAGAAAAACCGACCTGCCATCTGCGCTGGCTTGGTTCTACGTTGCAGCAGGCCTGGGAGATCACGCATTACCGAGGTGCGCAACCGGTCAATCTCGAAACGCAATGGCGTGATGTTCCAACCGAGCCCAAGCCATGATCGTTTGCCGCTCTTGCGGCTTCCCCGAGTCCGAGCACCACTACAACGGTGCTTGCTACGGCATATGCGGAGTGTTTGTCGCCATGAGCCTCAAGGACCTTGCGTTTACCAAAATCAGCCTTACCGAGCTTGAGGCGCTGAAGGCCGAGATCGAGCGGCTGCTCGATGCCAAGGGGAGAATGCGAGTTAACCTCGCGAATGCGCAAACCGACAACGCGCGGCTGATGGCTGCGATCCGGCGCATCGATGGTATCAACGACAACCCGGCGCACTACAACCCCGCGATCAACGCGGTCTGCGATAGCATCCTACGGCGTGACCAGCCAGACGTAGCCGGCAAGCCCGAGCCCGAACACCAGCACGAAGAAAGCGACCTGAAAGGTGACAGCTAGGAATTCGGTGGCCAGGTCGACCATCGCAGGCCTCCTGTTTATGCGAATTCTAATGTGGGTGGGGGTGCCTTGAAAATGCCAGCCCCGGCTGGCATTGCTGCAGGCCGGGGCTTCGATCGCTCAAGGGGTCCAGCCGGGGTCGGGGGGCCAACAGGCTAGAAGCAAGAACGATTGTATAGCGTAGCACAGATTCTTCCCCGGCGGTGACGCACGCCGGGGTTTTTTATTCTGGCCGCATGATGTCAGGCGTCGGCGGCAGCTCGGGCACGGAGATCGGCGGCGAGCGACCGCCGGTCCTATCGTATTGGCGAGCCGTACACTCCCCAGCCAAGGATGCCGATCAGAATGAACAGGATCAGCCAGCTACCGAATGGTGCCCATGGATAGGCGGGCGTACCCTGTCGCCACGGGCTTTGCACAAAGATGCCGAAGACCAGCGTAATGACGAACAGCAGCCAAAACCAGATGTTTGCACCCATGGTCGCCTCCTTGTGTTTGCCCGGTGCTGCACAGCAGCAAACCGTCCGGGCGACGGTCTCGCGCGAGGAACGGATAGGTTAGGGCGGAGTTGTTCAGGCCACAGGAGGCCACGCTATGCCGACAGTCCCGAGGAATGATCCGAACCCAGTGTCTCCGCGCCAGCCCCAGCCGATGCCGGAGCCAAACCCGGAGAGCGAACACGACCGGGCGGACCGCAAGCCTGGTGGCCCGCAGCCGCCGCGCCCGAATCCAGACAAGCCGCCACAGCAATAACCAATAGGCGGCAAAGGGAGTGAGAGCCGCAAGAGTCCCCCGGCTAGGCTCTCACTTCTTTCCTCTTCGCTTCGGCTTCCCCGCCAACCTCATCGAGATTGCGACCGCCTGCTTGAGTGGCTTCCCCGCCCTCCGCTCGGCCCGTATGTTCGCTGAAATCCCGGCCTTGGTCTTCGCTGCCTTCCCTTTGCGCAACGGCATCAGCGGCCTCCGCTAGGTCACGGTGAACGGCACCGGGGGGAAAGCTGGATCTGCTAGCACCGGCCCGTTGTGGACTTGCACCTGTACGGTCTTCGGTGTCGTCGGCGTGTAGTTGAAGGTGACGTTGTCGGAGCCGTTGTAGGTGGTTGGCACGTCGACGCCGTCCAACTGGATCACAGTGGCGGCATACGGCTGATCTTCGTAATGGTCGCCATCGAGCCGCACCGTCACCGGACCACCAGCGACTGTCGCCGAAGGCGGGATCAGCGTCTTGATCGTCGGGTTCGGGATGACGTAGAAATTGATCGGTGGCATCGATATCAGCCCCTCGGTTCCGACGGTGAGGCCGTAAGTACCGAAGCTTGCCTGACCCGGTTCGACGACGAAGCTCACCTGCGTGGCGCTGATGAACGTGGTCGGCATCGGGTTGAGGCCGAGATAGGCCTGAGATGTTGCGACGAAGTTCTCGCCGGTGATGACGATGGTGTTTGCCATTGGATCGCTCAACCCGATCACCTCCGGTGATGCCGAGGTGATCACCGGGCGCACGACCGGCGGGATCGGCGGCGGCGTTGTAGCCGAGGCTTGCCGATCCCACGCCGTAGACAGCGCGTTGTATATGTAGGAAGGCCCTTCAGGGAAGGTGACGACCTGCGCGTCGGTCGGCGCTGCGGGGAAATCGAACGGCATGATCGTCTCCTATTTCAACTTGGCTTCAAGCGCGTCAATGCGCTTGAGCGCCTGCAACAGCAGTTCGCCAAGGCTCTTGCCGGGAAGATTGGGGTCTGCCGCCATCGCGTCAGCCATCGGGCCGTCAGTGACGGTGCCGTAGACCCTCAAATTGCCGCTGATCTCCACGTTTCCACCGGCGTCAATGTTAACCTTGATTCCATTGTTGCGGACGAATTGAATCTGATCTCCGTAACCGGGCATGCCGGAAATCTCTCCGCTGGAGAGAACCACCTTCCACGACTCCACTCCCGCATTTTGTGCGATGAGACTGACGGACTGAGCAGGGTCAGTCCGGTTCAAGACCAAGCTTGCGCCGAACGAGTCCCACCCCGGCCCAGCCGAAGTCTTGGACAGGGTCACCGGGCCTTCGACGACGTTTAGCGCGCCGGTCACCGTACCGCCGGTCAACGGCAGGAAGTCTCCGCCCGCCGCCGCCGCAGCTACCTCGGTCCACGCCGCATCCTGCCGTCCGTACTGCTTGGTATCGATAGGCGCTTCAGGAACACCGCCTGCAGGCGGCGTGCCCGCGTCGCCGCCGCTCGTTGGCTTGCGCGTCCACGCATAGTCCTTCCAGACGTAGGTCGCGCCGCTGGCGGTGTCAGTGAAGACGTCGTCGGGCAGCGGGTTGGATGGGAAGTCAAACGCCATCAGCGTGCCTCCAGTTTGGCTTCCAAGATTTTTACCTTGGCCAGCAGCGCCGCGATCACCTTCATAACATCGATGCGGTCGCCCTTGTCGTACTGTTCGCAGGCGACACCGAGTTCGGCACCAAGGGCCAAGGATTCCGGCGCGGTGACGTTGACGCTGTTGCCGGTCGAGCCAACGGTATCGATGACAAAAACATCGCCGGTACCTGAGATGTGGAAGGTGAAAACCTGACTGGATTTGTTGTGGAACATGAAGTCATTGGAGCCGTAATTTTTGTAGATCAGGCAATCATTGCTGAGATTGATCCTCGCACCATCGTTGAGTTGGATGGCGTTATTGCCCTGAGTAACGCCAGAGGTGATCAGGCCAGCACAATTGAAATTGCTGTACATATTCGACGTGCCGGTTTGAACTCTAAACTGGGTCACGCCATCGACGTGGAAATCGTGCTTGCTGCCGGTGGACACATGGTAGTTCAATGTGCTGCCGGTGACGTTGAGGCCGAACGTGGTGCCGTACAGCGCGAGGTGCCTATTCAAATTCTTGAGATTGGCAGCGTCCTGCGCGAACGAACCAAAGCCGATGCCTCCAGTGAGAGTCATGTAACCGTCAGAGCGGTTGATCTGCATGGCCTTGGTATAAGACGTGCCGTTGTTCTGGAAACGGTAGATCACGAAGTCAGAACCGGCATTACTGGTGTTCTCGGCAGCGGCCCCGCCAAGGTCCAGCGTCCATCGCGTTGCGCCAGCCTTCTTGCCTTCAAGACGATTGTTGAAGGTGCCGGTTGGACTATTAAGCATGAAAAACGAACCGCTGGGGACTCCGTCGATGGTCAGAGCACCGGTCATGGTGTCGCCAGCTTTGTCGACCTTGTCCGCTATGGTCCCGGCGGTCTGCAAATCCCACGTCGTGCCGGTCCAGAAATAGGTCGCGCCGCCGCTGACGTATTCGTCGTCGACCGCCGGATTGTCTGGGAAATCAAACGCCATCAGCGTCGTCCCTTCAATGCGGCGACCTCGGCCTTCAGTTCCTTGATCTCGGCCAGCGCGTGCAGCAGCAGCTTGCCGAGATTGACGCCGCGTTGCGGGATTTCACTATCAACAGGGTCTTCACCCGCAGCAAACGATTCAAGGTCTGGATATTCCTCAAGCAGCGAACGGTCGATGACGGCTCGCGTCGAGACGGTGCCAGCGGCGTCGAGGTTGCCGCCAATCAACGTCATGCGCTGGTCGCCACCGAGGCCGGTGCCGCTGGTCTGCCGCCGCCAGTTGAAATGATCGTGGTACTCGGTAAAGACCAGTTTGTTGCCGCCGTGGAAATACATGCCGTGGAAGCGATCACCGATAAAATAGCCATTCTTGTTGTCGGCCACCGTCGGAATAAACAAACCCACGGATTGGATCTGCAACTTGTTCTCGGTGCCGACGGCGAAGTTGTGCTTGTTGGCGGCGTTCTCGACAACGTAATTCAGCGTGCCGGATGTGATGGTGAAGCCGAACTTGCTGCTGCCGCCCCAGCCGTAGAGGCAGATGCCCTTGGTAAAATCGGTAACGGTGGCGACCGCGCTGTTGCTGGCCCAGCGGATCGGTCCGGCATCCATCACGATGCCGCCGTTGTTGACGGCGATGCCGGGCGGGTTGGCGATGGTGGTCTTGAAACACCATGCTGAAGAGTATCCGCCGTTTGCCGTCCAAAATTCCAAGATGCCTTCTTCTGCTGCCGGAACGACGAGATTGATGTAGGCATCGGTAGCTGCCCCATCACTCTTCTTGAAACTAAGTGCTCTGAAGGGGGACACGCCGCCCGCCGTAAAGTTCAACACGCCGGTCATGGTGTCACCGGCCTTGTCCACTTTGTCGTCGATGGTGGCGCTGCCGCCTAAATCCCAGACCAGTCCGGTCCACGTATAGGTCGCGCCGCCTGAGACGTACTCGTCGCCTACGGCTGGGCTGTCAGGAAAGTCGAAAGCCATGATGCGCTCCTAGGCCGAAACGGTGACGGTGACTTTGTTGCTGTCCGGCGCATCCGCGCCCGGCGTGTTGACGTAGACGTTCCAGACACCGGTTTGCATATTCGGCCCATCGAACCAGATGGTAAGCTCTGTGGCGCTGACGAACGTGGTCACCTGCGCAGTGACCGCGCCGTTGTTCGGCGCTTGCAGCATCACCGTGCTGATGGTCTCGAAGCCGGTACCAAGCACCCGCATCGTCGCTGCCGGGTTCATCGTCCACACGATACTCGGGATGACCGAAAGGACGTTTGGCGAATCCGGCGGACGCGGCAGGAAGTGGAACGGCAACTCGTTGGATTGATCTACCCGGACTGGCGCATCGCGTGGCGTCAGTTCGTTGACGCCGTTGACGATCATCCGCATGACGGTGCTGCTGACATAGCCGCCGACCAGGGCGACGTTGTCGAAGAAAATCCGACTGTTGGTCTGAAAGCCGGTGCCGTTGATGTCGATCTGCTTGTCGAGATCGAGCGTGACGTAGGCGTTGTCCGGCACCAGCGAGATCAGCACCGGCTCCGGGCCGACGCCGCGCTCCCAGACGGACTTGGCATTCCAGACCCAACTATTGCCGTGCTCCATGTGCTCATCGCCAACGGCGGGCGAGGCTGGAAAGGTGAGCGTCATGTCAGATCGCCCATGAAAGCGTGCAGGTGATGCGGTCGTTGGCGAGAAGGTCTTCCGCTGCCGCGCCTGCATACAATACTATATAAATTCCGTCGGCCTTGGCCCGCACCATCGCGTGGCGCGCTGATGGCAAGAAAGCATCGTCGGTGCACACCCTGATATCCGTCGAGGTCAAGTCCGCCCACGGTGCGGTGACGCCCGCCGGATAGGCGCAGATTTTGACCTCTTGCGGGGCACCCGTGAGAGCGCCAGAATTTTTGACGTTAGTAAGTCGCATCGTCACCGTCGTCGCATTGGTGCGGAAGTCGAGTGAACCGCTCCATCCGGCTTCGTAGACGACAGGCGTAGTGGCCGCTGGCGGCAGTGCGCTAGCCGCACTGTTCACCCAGCCAGCGTCCTGTCGCACATAGCCGGTGCCATCGACCGGCGCTTCCTCGACGTTGGTCTGCACCCACGTCCCGGCCTGGTTGATCATCATGTTGCCGGTGGCGGTGTCCCACCAAAGCTCGCCACTGAACGTCGGATCGGGGGCCACGTCGCCGAAATAGACTTCGGCTTTGGTCGCGCCGCCGCCGCCTGACGTTTGAACCCACGCCTGCGAGGTGCCGTCGTCGTAGTAGACGTAGTGCTTGCCGTTATCCGAATCCCACCATTGTTGCCCGTGGAACGCGACCGCAGGCGGCGCGTCGTTGATCAGCATCTGCGAGACGGAGACCGCGCCGCGAATGTGCTCGTAGAGTTGCAGTGTGTTGTTCCAGATCACGGTGTCGGTTGCAGCAATGGCCTTGCCGCCGATGCCGGGTAGCGCAGCATCTGCAATCTCGGGAATGGATGGATCAACGGTCTGCGCAATCCACGAATAGGAGTGCAGCGGGTTCATCGTCGCAGGCGTCAGGTCAGGTTGATTGCTCGCAACATTCCAGACGCCTTGGAATAGCGACTCCTGCGCCACCAGTTGCTCGACCCAATCCTTCGGCGTGGCGTGTAGCGCCGCTGTCGGTGGCCCGACCAGCGACAGGAAGCCGAGCATCGCGTCGCCCGCTTTTTTCACATACGGCGACGTGACCGCGATGCTCTCCTTGGTCGTCCACACCACGCCGTCGAAGGTGTAGACGATGCCGCTGGTGGCGTCAGTGTAGGTCTGCCCCGTCGTGGGGGAAGCCGGAAAATCGAATGCCATGATCAGGCTCCCAACATGTTAGAATGCGCAACGGGCCAGTGCTGGAAACACCGGCCCGTCACTTGACCAGATGTCCACAGGAGGGACGAATGGCCCGCGTTAAACATGGCCACGCTTTCAGCGGAAAGAAAACCGCTATCTATCGTAGCTGGCTTCACATGATGGAGCGTTGCTACAATCCCAACTGCCCTGCGTATCCTGACTACGGCGGACGCGGCATCACCGTGTGTGCGCGATGGCATATTTTTGAAAACTTTCTCGCGGACATGGAGCCGCGACCAGAGGGAAAGAGCCTTGATCGTTGGCCGGACAACGATGGCAATTACGAGCCGGGTAATTGCCGTTGGGCGACACCGAAAGAGCAAGCCGACAACAAGCGGATGTATCGCAACAACCGTTCTGGCTACAGCGGCGTTCGTCAACGAAAGAACGGACGGTGGGTAGCGGTTGTTGGACGTGCATACATCGGCAGCTTCGACACTCCTGAAGAAGCGAACGCGGCTCTCGCTACTGGTGTTTTTGTCAAAAGCAAAAAGCGACTGACGGCAGAACAAGCTGCCGCCATTCTTATTGATCAGCGCATCTTGCGTGTGATCGCCACCGATTACGGCGTCACTAAGCAAGCGATCTGGCGGATAAAGAAGGGGATGTCTCATTAAATTATACGCCGAGAAACACGAACTTGTTAACGCTGATCGATTTCGGCGTCACGTCGAGCGGCGTGCCGCTGCCGCCGAGCGCCACGGTGTGGGTGTGGTTCGGCATGTCGACGGTGTGGGTATGGGCCGGAAGATCCACTCTGTGATTATGGTGGATGCTGTGAGTGCCATTCGCCAACCAGTAATCATCACCAGTCCCGCCAGATGCCACGTTGCCTTTACCGGGACCATTACCGATATATTCATCAAGCATAGAGTCAGTCGTGGCCGGACCGAAATCGTGGCTGCTGGTTGTGACCGCGCCCGCGTCATGACCGCTACTCGTCATGGTGTGCGCGGGCAGATTGGCGACCGCGATGGTCTTGGTCATGCTGCCCGCGACCGCGCCCATTACGGTGCCGTTCATCAGCCCGACTGCGCTGGTTGCGTCCGGCAGGTTGGCAGTGAAGCCGAGCAGCGCGGCCTGCGCCTGCTGCGTCGAGGTCAGCGACGAGACGAGACGACCATCGAGCTTGATCCAGCCGCCGTGGTCGTTGGTCTGGAAACCATCCTTGACGTCGCCAGGTGTGGCGGCGAGCGAGGTGGTTGCCACCCAGTTGGCGTCGCGCCGCGAGTACGGCACGCCGTCGATCGGCGCTTCCGGCACGCCTGGTATCTGCGGCGCGGCGACCTGCACCCATTGTGAGGTGTCGACGTCGGTGTACCAGATGTTCAGGGTACCGGCGTTGCTGTCCCACCACAGTTGCTTGTCGAGTGGCGTCATCGGCGGATCGTCGCCGATGAAGATTATTGCCGTCGGATCGGAACTGGTAGAGGTCGCGACCCACTGCGCAGATGTCCCATCATCGTAATAGATGAACAGGTCACCCGAATCGCTTTCCCACCACATATCCTGGTGCTTGGGATTGGGTGGCGGCGTGTCGGAGATGGTGGTGCCGCCGGGTGACGGTGCTGGCGGCACCCACTGCCAACTGCCGTCTGCCTGAGATGCTCTGACGTAACCTTTTTGATCGGCAGGCGGCTCGGTGAGAACACCGGGCAAGACATCGGTGGCGAGTGGCGACCATATCGTGCCGGTTGCAGCATCAAATTCCAGCCCTTGGGTCGGGCCTCGGCCGACCACCATGACGCCGCCAATCTCGCCGTTGGTGTTGGCGACGTTGAGATTGACGGTCGCGTTCGGCGTCGTCGTGCTGTCGAGCGTCAGACCGACGCCGTAGTCGACGACTGCGGCCATGGCTGGGATGTTCGACCACGCGCCATCGAGCATCCAGTACGGACCACCAGGCGGGGCCTTGTCGAGGTAGTAGGTCTCGACCCAGAGCCGATCGGCGGTGTCCTGCGCGTCGACGTACTGCTTGAGGTCGTTGAGCATGCGCCGAGGCACGGCACCAAGCTCATCGACAGGATCGCCGGACAGGATCAACAATCCCGTCATGACGTCGCCGCCGATGTTGACTTTTCTGGGCTGGACCTGGCCGCCCTTCTGCACCGGAAGCCAGCGGCCATAAGACCGCACGTATTCCTCGGCGACGGGTTCGCGCGGCACGTCGTTAATGCCGCCGGTGCTGTCGCTGACCTCAACCCATGAACTGTTGCCTACCAAGGTGCGCTTGCGGGCGTACTGCTTGTCGTCTGGCGGTGGCTCAAGGATGCCGCCGAGCAGCAGATCGGTCGCTACCGGCACGTTGATGTGACCGTTCGAGTCGATCACCACCGCATTGCGATCACTGCGCGGGGTGCCGTAGACGCCGCCAAGCTCTGGCTGCGGGCTGGGTTTGGGCGGCTGCAGATCGATGATGTCGCCGGTCTTCTCCAGACCAATGCCCGCCTCGACGGTCGTCGCAGACGGAGGCAGCGCCACCCACTCGGCATTGATGCGTCCGTAGGTGACACCGGTCGGGCTGAGTGGCGGCTCGGTGATGCCGCCGATCTCGTCAGCCGTTGCCCGTTGCAGATCGACGCGGTTGAGGCGCTCGCCGGCCTGGTCGAACCACTCGTACAGGCCGATGCCGTAGTCCATATGCGCTGCAGCATGGACCCAGCGAGAGACGCCGGTCGACAACCGCTCGCGGACGTACTTCTGGCCGTCCGGGGGAGGCTCCACAATCGATCCGGCGAGCAGGTCGGTCGCCAGTGGCACCGAGAGTTGACCGGTCCCAGTGGCCGCAAGGTCGAGGCCTTCCGTTGCGGTGCGCCCGCCTGCGGTCCAGACGCCGCCGAGGAATGTCTGATCCCAGCCCGCCGGGGTCAGATTGACGTCACGGGTGACGTCGTCGAACGACAGGCCGAGAACGAAGTGATACGGATCGGATGCATCGCCACTGCCATCGACCTGCACCCACTGGATCGTGGTGCCGTCATCGTACCAGAGATAAAGTTTGCCCGCGTCGCTATCCCACCACAGAGCATTCGGTGGCGGATTGACCGGTGGCGTATCGCTGACGATGACCGGCTCCGACGGCGCAGGCGGCACCCACTGACTGGTGCCGTTAAGCTGCGTGGTCCGCACGTAGCCCTTGGCATCGGCGGGCGGCTCCACGATCGAGCCTGCGAGGTCTGGCGTGGCCAAGGGTGCGGTTAATTCGCCCGTGGCTGGGTCAGCCCCGGTGCCGTCGCCCATGTCGATGACGAGGCCCTGCGTGGCGCTGCGCAGGGGCACAAAAACGCCGCCGAGGTTGGTCGGCCCAGCCGGGTCCAAATGAACGATGGGTGGGGTCGGCGCGGTGTCCAGCGACAGGCCGGTGCCGTAGTCGACCTCGGTCGAGGCCTTGATGAAGTCGAACTGCTCCGCGCCGAGACCGTCCACCAGTGCGGGCGGGATTGCGGCCGGATCATGCACCGTGATGATGTGGAACTGATCGCTGATCGGCACCGCCGGGTTCATCAGGAAGGTCAGTTCGGTCGGCGAGACGTAGGTAGTCGCCGCCGGAATGTCGTCGACATGGACGACGGTGGTCGCGGTAAATTCGGAGCCGTAAGCGTGAACCGTCAGTACCGGCTCGGTCGGACCGTAGATCGCCTTGTCGGGGATGATGCTGGTGATCTGGAGACCGGCGGTCAGCGCCGGGGTCCACTTCCAGACTTGTCCGACAGCGTCGAACTGACGGGAATAGGCCATCCCGTCTTGCACTGGCTCAAATATCCCGCCGAGGGAGAAATCGGTGGCGGGTTGCAGATGCACGATCTGGGGATCTTGGGTCTCGTCGAGGGTCAGGCCGGTGCCAAAGTCAGGCAGCGGTGTATCGGCCGGCGGCACCCAGGCGCTGACGCCGTTGGTCGTCGTGCGGACGTAGCCCTTGCCGTCGTCTTCCGGCTCGACAATCGTTCCCGCCAGACGGGGCGTTGCGAGCGGCGCTTGCAGCCTGCCGTCGCCATCGAGTTGAAGGCCCTGCTCGACGTTGCGCTCGCGATCGATGACGTAGACGCCGCCGAGTGTAGCTGGCGAGTCGCCGGCGGGTTGGAGGTGGACAATTGGCGGGTCACCGGGATCAGCGCCGGGTTGCTCAGTCAAGCCAGTGCCGAAGTCCGGCCCGACGGTGTCGGCCGGGGGTACCCAGGCGCTGACGCCGTTGAGGTCGCGACGACGAACGTAACCTTTATCGTCTGGAGGAGGTTCGAGGATGGTGCCAGCAAGACTGTCGGTCGCCAGCGGTGCTCGAAGCCGACCATCGATGCCGAGTTCGAGGCCCTCTTCGACGTTGCGCACGCGGTCCACGACATAGACGCCACCCAACGTATCCGGCGAGTCACCGGCCGGTTGCAGATGGACAATCGGCGGAGTGGCGGTGTCATCCTTGGAAAGGCCGATGCCGAAGTCTGCCCCGGCACCTGCTGGCACCCATTCCCAGACTTGCGCCGTTTCGTTCCACTGTCGGTCGTAGGGCATGCCGTCCAACGGCGGCTCCAGCATGCCGCCGAGCAGGGTGTTCGTCGCGGTCAGCACCACCAGCTTGCCGTCGCCGCCCGAGGTGTCGACGTCAGCGGCTTGGGTTGCGTCGCGGGTTGGAACGTAGACGCCGCCCAGCAAGGGCTGCGTGGTACCAGCCGGAGTGAGGTTGACGAGCGGTGGGACAGCGGTCTCGTCGTAGGACAAGCCAAGGCCGTAATCGGTGGCGCTGGCTTGCGCGGTCAATCGGCCATCGGGTTCGATGACCAAGCCGGACTCGTTGACCGGCGGCACATACACGCCGCCGAGGAATTGCGGATACCAGCCTGCGACCTGCAGGTTGACAACAGGCGGCGTCTGGGTCTCGTCGTGCTGGAGGCCGATGCCGAAGTCCACCCCGGCTGGCGGCGGCAGAAAGACAAAACCGGCCGCGCCGGTCGCCCCGGCGACAGTGACCGTCACGGCCGACGGTGAGACGCCGAGATTGGTATCGATGCTGAAGCTGAGTTCGTTCGGCGAGACGACGACGGTAGGCTGTGCGATGCCGTCCCAGAGCACGACATCGCCGGTAACGAAGCCGGTGCCGTAGAGGATAGCCGGGAGCGCCGCCGAGAGGCCGACCGTGGCGACGGCCGGGACAATCTCCGTGACCGATTTGCCGCCAGCCGCAACAGGTTGCCACACGCCGTTGATGCGGCCGTATTGCTGATTGTCTATTGGCGCTTCTTCCGTGACCGGATGCCAATCGCCGGTCGGATCGCCAGGAGGCCGATGGCGGCCGTGATACAGGCCGTCGTCTTTGCAATCGTCGATGACGACTTGTGAACCGGGAAGCGTTGGCATGGTTTTGACCCTCAATCAGGTGATTGTCAGCGGAAGCGTCGCTGGCGCTACAGCGGCGCGCACGTCGTCATGACCCTCGGGGTGATCGTGCCCGAGCCTGACGCACACCTGCAGCACCGTACCGGCTGTCATTGCAGACGGATCGACATCAAATCTGACATCGCCGCCGGACACCCAGCGCGTCGGAACGGGGGCGTTGTCGACGAGGATCTCAGCGGTGTTGCCGAGGTTGTTGCCCAAGAATTTGATCTCAAGTGGCGCGCTACCAGCCGCCACCGTGTTGGGGATGAGCATGTTGTTGGTGGGATTGAGGGCGCACGACGCCTCATAGAACATCGGCGACAGCTCGTAGGCACCGGCGGGACCGTTGCGCACGCGAACGTCGAACGAGCCGGTCGTTGCCGTCACGTCGGTGGACGTGATCGTCAGCGTCGTTGCATTGACGAACGTGGTTGGTAACGGCTGCACGCCGCGCATGACCACGCTGGTCGCGTCGAAGTTGGTGCCGGTGATGGTGACAAGCTCGCCGGGATTGCTGCGCCCGATCATGTCCGGCCAGATGTAGCTGATGGTCGGAACGAGGACGCTTTGTAAAAAGTCAAAGGGACAAGTTGCCGTTGCGACGACCGCGCCCT
>Ga0209077_1000129_pt1 | contig 18503 bp, 14 predicted proteins | sample PPLLak1March2015_FD_187247 | JGI IMG/M metagenome (GOLD analysis project Ga0209077, IMG submission 187247) | Freshwater sediment microbial communities from Prairie Pothole Lake near Jamestown, North Dakota, USA - PPLs Lake P7 Core (1) Depth... | ecosystem: Environmental > Aquatic > Freshwater >... | reverse complement strand
GAGTGTGAAGCGGACCTGAATCAATCAGGCCGCCCAGGAGCGATTTTTTTCAGTATCGTCAAGAAGGGGGCAAAGTTCAAATCCGGGGCACGGATTACACGGACGAAGGAGCGGAAAGCACGGAACTCAATTTTCCCGCCTCAGACGGAAGGTGAGTTTCACATCGGACATGAGCGCGCGAATTCGTTCGAACGTCTCCCAGCGAAGCAAACTGGCATCTTCCAGACTCGTGATGAACTCGACCAGAGGTGGGTTGTCCAGAAAGGGGCTCAACGTATCCGGCCGATAGCCGGGGGCCGTCGCGCGTAAGCGCACTGTCCCCGGAACCGCGATCCGAGCGTGCTGCTCGACCCGTTTTGCCGAACCCGGCCGGGGAATCGTGCCTGCGTAGGCCACCTCCTGAAGCTCGGCCACCAGCGGTTCGTTGGTGTCGGCGTCAACGACAGTGACCTCGGCCGTGAAGGAGGCGGGCCGAGGAGTCACTCGCGAGGCTGCGAAGTAGAAAGCCCCCGTGATTGCCCGCTGCTTCTCCCGGGCAGTGCCGAAGGCCCGGACACAATACCAGGCGTTTTCCTTTTCGGCGATTTCGTAAGTCGCCCGATAGTGGCGATCGTTCGGCTCCCAGATCTTGACGATCTCCCCGTTGCGCAATAGCTCCAGCCGACTAAGATTGCCCGGATCCTCTCCCGAAGCCCACGCCTCGATCTGCATCTGCGCCGGGCGGCCATCGGCAGGAATCTCGGAACCCGGCGGCCGGCCATCCAGCAAAGCCAGAAGTAGCGGACCGGTCGTGGCAAAAGTGCGTCCTTCGGCAGTCGCCTGGGTCACGGCCTGCATGGAGAAGCCGTTGGGGAGGTACGTGTAGGTCCGCGCGCTGCCCGGATAGCCTCCGCCCGGACGGTCAAAACAGGCATCTGACGACGCGGTAGCAGCAAGCCGATAGCCATGATTCAGCAGCATCGCCCACAGGGAGAAAGACTCCTGGTCACCCTCGTACTCCCCGTTTGTCGTGATGAGGTCGATCCCGTCGAACGTGGGCCCGACCAAGACATCGAGCGGGAGCTCCACCGCCATGTTCGAGACGCGAGCCTTCTGCTGCTTGGGATAGCCGGCCCGACCGCCCCACTCGCCGAACCACCAGCGGGTCGGGTGCGTGTAGAAGACGGCTCCTCCCTGGTCGTGAATGAGACGATGGCTCTCGAAGTTCGCGTAGCTGGGTTTGGTGGTTTCGTAGTCGTGAGCGCTTGCCTCCAGCAACACACTGATGACATCGGCTCCTTCGGACGTTCGGCCCGACAGGCCAAGATTCCAACAGTGCCCGAGACAACGGGTCGCATCTCCCTTGTAGTAATTCTTGGGGGCTTCGAGGTTCCAGGCCAACTGGGAGCTGGCAATTGACACCCTCGCCACAGCCGCCTGCAGAGCCTCCGGCCGCTGGTCCGGGATGTTCCAAGTCTGAGCAAGCGAAAGGTATTGAAGGTCTTCGGCGCGGGCCGCAAGAGCCACGTCTTCAAAGGAAACCGTGATATCACGCTCCCCGTGAATCATGTGCGCGTGGCTGTCGCCGGAATACCAGCCCTTGGCCCGCAATTCGATAGCACGGGCGAGCTTGACCTCCACGCTGGTCGTCTCACCTTCCTTCAGGATGACCTCGCGCGTGACCCCGCTGGTTTCAAATCCTCGCGTGACCCGAAGAGTTACCCTGCCGGCTGGGAGCTCCTTCTCGAAATCCCCGTTGCTGCGAATGCCTTTGCCGAGTGACGGGTCGTTAAGGAGGCTATTGCCGCCGGGATCGAGAATCAGGAGTCGGCAGGAAGACGGCTTTCCGGTCTGGGCGTCGATAACGCGCAAGGAGAGAACCGCCGATCGCGTGCGTTCCTCCGGAAGGCCTGCAGGGCGAAATCCCAGAAGAACCAAACACGCGGCGAGAAGAACGAAACGGCCTGTTCGGTATGCCAAAAGCGGTGCACCCATTCCAAACCCTTTTATCACAGTTGCCTGAGGGCGAAGCGCGTGCCGACGGGGCCGAAAAGCTGAGCTGACCGAGAAGGCAAGCATAATATCGTCGACATTCGATATCCGAGAGCCAATTGCAAAAATCGTAAATCTCGGCTCTTAAGGCCTGAAAGGCCGGCACATATTAGACCCGGGGCGAAGCGCTTTTCGCGTAGCCCTGGGTCACGGAGGCTGCACGAAACCGAGCCCTGAAAGGGCGGGAAGAACACCAACATTCTCAGAGTCTTACGCCCTTACAGGGCTGGACGCCCCTGTGTACCTTGTGACCCAGGGCTACGCGAAAAGCGCTTCGCCCTGGGCTAATATGTGCCGGCCTTTCAGGCCTTAGGACTAAAACTTCACGATTTTTGCAATTGGCTCCCGATATTCTGGTTCAGTTTGCCGTCCAAGCCGGACTAACGCTCCGGCGGCTGTTGTGGCGCCGGGGGCCCCTCGCCTGGCGTGACCAGATTTGGCGCCGCCCCGCCGGCGAGCGCGGTAATACCCGACAAACCTCCTAAGCCCATCGTTTCCACGGCGGAGGAAGGTACGATGACCATGCTTCCCTTTTCTTTGATCGCCTCGTAGAGCATGTTCATGGCGCGCAGGTGCATTGCCACCGGGTTCCCCTTGTAGACAAGGGAGGCCTCCTCGAATTTGCCCGCGATCTCGGTTTCCGCCGTTCCGAGGATGATCCTGGCCTGACGCTCGCGCTCCGCCTGGGCCTGCCGAGACATCGCGTCCTCGAGCTCGCCCGGGATCTTCACGTCGCGAATCTCAACGGACTGGACGGTGATCCCCCACGGATTCGTCTTCTCGTCCAGTATTCGCTGGAGCTCCTGGCCCAGTTTCTCCCGCTCGGTGATCATTTCAGCGAGATAGTGGCGCCCGATGGCCTCGCGGAGAGCCGTCTGGGCCGACAGGAAAATGGCGCCGTAAAACGTCTCCACCTCCAGGACCGCCTTTTCAGCATCCCAAACCAGCCAGAAGACGATCGCATCGACGTTCACCGGGACAGTGTCCCGAGTTAGCGCCGACTCGGCTGTGACGTCGGTCGCGCGGACGCGCTGGTCGACGTACTGTGTGACCAAATCCACGATCGGAATGATGAAGAACAAGCCCGGTCCGCGCAGGCCGCGGTACTTGCCGAACCGAAGGACCAACGCCCTCTCCCACTGGTTGGCAATCTTGATTGAAATGAGGAAGAACAGACCGACCAGGCTCAACAATACGACCATGATGACGATCTGTGCGTCCGTCGCTCCCCTTTGCTCCATGACCAGTCCCACCGGCAGGGCAAGCAGCCAGAAGAACATGGCAACCGTGAGCGACACGGGGTTGACCGGCTTGTAGATCCGAGCCCCACTGGGTAATTGATTTTCGACAGCCTCGCTCTTCGCCGCCTTCTTAACGATAGGAATCGTTACCATGATGTGTCCCCCTCCTCTGTACATGCGCAAGTCTTGCCGCAACGGTGTGACCGTTGGGCAAATTGCGCAAAGTAATCACGCTCCCTAAGTCAGTTGCCGTCGTTCACATCTGGCGCTCATCCAGCGCCCGCCGGATCGCCTCGAGGGTGAGTCCCTGAGCCGCCGCCCTTGCCAGAAACTCATCAAGCAACTGATTGAGCCGGCGCCTTTGCTCGACCTCCGACGTATCCACCTTCTGAGCGGACACGAAAGTCCCGGACCCCTGCTGCGTCGTCAAGACACCGCGGATTTCCAGCTCTTTGTAGGCCCGGGCCACCGTATTCAAATTGACCGCCAGGTCCACCGCGAGCGAACGGACCGTCGGCAACCGATCGCCGGGCTCCAGCCCTCCGGAAGCGATACGAGCAAGAACCTGGTCAATGATCTGTCTGTAGAACGGAACACCGCTGGCACCATCCAATTGGAAGGGTGAGGTACCCATCGCCGCTCTCCTTCCCATATTGTCTTAGTTAACTAGTACAATGGAATACTAGATCAATTTGCGCAGGCCGGTCAAGTGAAAACGTTTGAGGCGTGCTTTTATAGTGGCAATGGGCTACCATTCAGGGGCTCGACCGTCCGACATCAATGGCGGGGCTGCATTCAGGATGCGCGGATCCGTCATGCGCATCTGTCTGCCTGATCGAACCTTGGTGCGGATAATCACTGTCCTGTTGATGTGACCGGAACTAACATTATCCTGCCCGGATTCGGCTGCCGGCCTTCACTTTGCTGTTTGGATCCGGCCAAGTCCACCTGAGGAGAGGCAAAGGGTGAACCGAGATCGAAAACTCGCCATTTGGGGAGCGGGCAAAATCGGACGCGGTTTCATCGCCGAGTTGTTCCAGCGAGCGGGCTACGAGCTGATTTTCGTCGACACGGACCCGGCGCTGATCAGTCGATTGCGCGCCGAGGCCGAGTACCGGATCATAAAGACCCATCCGGACGGATCGGGCGAGATCGAAAAGGTGACGCGCTATCGGTCCTTCCTCGCGAGCGACCCCGTTCTCGTCGAGGAGTTCTCGGCCATCTCCCTGCTCGCCGTCTGCGTGCCGGAATCCGCCTTTGCCTCAGTCGCGAGGCGCATAGCGGCATGCCTTCAGCTTCGCGCCGCCAGCGCCCCGGACGATCCCCTCGATATCCTGCTGACCGGCAACCTGCGACGACCCGCCGCAACCTTCAAAAAGTGCCTGGACGACTTTTTATCCGACCGGACTCGCTCCTACGTTCGTGACAAGGTAGGATTTATCGACACCGTAGTAATCCGAATGTTCGAACCGAGTGTGGATCTTACGAGACGCGAGCCGCTGACCATCGTCACAAACGGCTTCCCTTCCATGCCGGTTGATCGACTGGGTTTCAAGGCGCCTCCACCACCGGGTGTGGATGGACTCCTGCTGACCGAAAAGATTGCCGCTGAACGGGAACGCAAACAAGGCACCTACGACGTGCTGCAGGCGTTACTCGGGTATATGGGTCGAAGTCGTGGCCATTGGTATGCTCACGAGGCACTTGCGGATCCGGCAATCCACCGGGTTGCCTGTGGAGCGCTTCGAGAAGCAAGCCAGGCGTTAGTACTTGAACACGGCTTCACCGAGGAAGAAATGGACAAGTGGACAGCCCAGGTTCTCTCTGATGCCGGGAACCCGTTTGTGCGCTACCGGACGGCCTATCTCGCTACCCATCCAATCAAGGATGTGTCCAAGGACGGCCCGTTAACCGGGACCGCCCTCATGTGCCGAGCGCATGGTATTGTTCCGCAGAACCTGGCGACTGCAGTGGCACATGCATTTCTTTCGGCTGATTCGAACGCTCCGCAGGCAGCCGAAATCCAACGATGTATGGCCCAGAAAGGGATCGAGGCGACCGTCCGGCAGGTTTGCGGACTCGAACAGGAGCCGGAAATCGTCAACCTCGTCACCACCATCTACAAAGAAATAACCGGTCAGGAGCGAAAGTGAACATTCGAACCTGCCTGGCCGCCTTCCTGGCGGCTGCCTGGCTTATGACCTCGGCGTGCCAGCCGATCACCCGCGAAAAACCCGAGTGGTTCATCCTTGAGACCTACCAGGAGGCGATCGCCGATTACCAAACGCTGTCGGCGCAGATCGTCCGTCTGGGCGCAGATGGCAAGGAGTCAGGGCAGACGGCCGACGTGGTCCTGGCACGCCCGAATCGTCTCAGAATGGAAACGTTCGATTCGGGCAAGCGCACCGACCTCCTGGTGATCGACGGACAGCGCGTTTTCTATACCAGTCCCAGCCGAAGCCACGAGGGCAAAGCCCCTGCCCGTCTGGAGGATATGGATATCCGTGAACCGAGCATGAAGCTCTTCATCGACCCAGCCTCGGTGCTGGCGTTGGAACAGGTGGAATCGACGACCGAGACGCTGAACGGCAGCGAGGTCGTGCGGGTGAGAGGGTTTGAGGCCGCCACCGGTCGGCCACCCGTCCAGGTGGTCATCTGGATTTCGCCCGACTCGGGTTTCCCGGTCAGATACAAACGGACCGACGGTAATCGAACCTTTCTCTGCGAGTTTCGGAATTTGGTGGTTGACGGGGGGTTGGCACCGGGCGTGTTCACGCCCTGAGGCGGACGAACACGGACTAACCACACACCAACATGGACTGACACGGACAGTGATCGAGCTTCGTCCGTGTCAGTCCGTATTTGTCCGTGTTGGTCCGTGTCACACTTTCTCCGCCTCCGGTTCCGCCACCGGCTGCTTCAAACCGCATTTCTTGCAGTACCGAACCGTCCCCTGCTTCTTGGTGGTCTTCTCCAGCATGTACGGCTCTTTGCAGTCCGGGCATGGCTCGGCGATCGGTCGATCCCAGAGAACGAATTTACAGTTCGGAAACTCGTTGCAGCCGTAAAATGTCTTCCCCCGCTTGGATTTGCGCCGGACGAGCTCTCCTTTTCCGCACTCCGGGCAGGTGACGCCGGTCGTCTCCAGTTTGACGTAGCGGCATTCGGGATAGCGGCTGCACGCTGTGAATTCTCCGTATCGGCCGTGTTTTACTACCAGGTTCGCCCCGCAATTCGGGCAGTTCTCGTCCAGTGGCTTGTCCGAATGCACCTTGGTCTCACCCCGCACCTTCACAATCTTCCGCGTGTTTCGACATTCGGGGTATCCGGAGCAGGCGAAGAATTCACCGTACCGTCCTTTTCGAAGGACCATCGGTTTTCCGCACTTATCGCACGGATCGGTGCCGGCCCCTTCGCTGACCACGGCCGCCATTTCTTCGGTCGGCAATTCCTGTGTGTTCTTGCACTCCGGAAAAGCGCTGCACGCCAAGAACTTGCCGAAACGCCCCCAGCGAATGAGCATTTCGGCTCCGCATTTGTCGCATTTGACTCCGCTCGGTGTACCTTCCTTGCGGAGGTTTTTCATCTGGACCTTGGCCTGCTGCAACTCCTTCGAAAACTCCGCGTAGAATTCCCCAAGTGTGTGGATCCAGTCTTCGTGTCCGTTTTCGATCTCGTCGAGGTCGTGTTCTAGCCTGGCGGTGTAGTCGTAAGCGAAGATCTCGTCAAAGTGATCCACGAGCAGATCCGTCACGACCTCCCCGATTTCGCTCGGGACAAACCGACTCTCGGCATCCTTCTTGACGTATTCCCGATCCATGATGACCGTAACGATCTGCGCATACGTGGAGGGCCGGCCGATACCCCTCTCCTCGAGGGCTTTGACCAGGGTGGACTCGGTGTAGCGAGCCGGTGGCTGGGTGAATTTCTGTTCGGGGATGATCTTCTCGACCCTTAACGTCTCGCCGACCCGCACTTCGGGCAGGATTGCTTCGTCGCTCGGAGCCTCGACCTCGTCCTGGCCTTCCTGGTAAACCTTCAGAAATCCGTCAAACTTCAGGATGGACCCGGTTGCGCGGAATACGGCTTTGGAGGCGTTGACATCGATGTCGGTTTGATCGAACAGCGCCGGGTTCATCTGCGATGCGACGAATCTCTTCCAGATCAGCTCGTAGAGGCGGGATTCGTCTCGTCCCAGATGGCCCTGTACCTGGTCGGGAGTGCGGAAGACGGAGGTCGGTCGTATTGCTTCATGCGCGTCCTGTGCGCCCTTTCGCCCCTGGTACACGACCGCCTTGGAGGGCAGGTAGTCGGCCCCGTATCTCTCTTCGATGAAACCTCGAGCCTCCTTGAGCGCGGAATCGGCGACACGCGTGGAGTCGGTCCTCATGTAGGTGATCAGACCGACCAGACCCTCCTCCCCCGTCTCGATGCCTTCGTACAGTCGCTGCGCAACGGTCATCGTCTTCTTCACGGAGAACTTGAGTTTCCGGTAGGCTTCCTGCTGTAGCTTGCTCGTGATGAACGAGGGGACCGGCTTTTTCTTCTTTTCCTTCTTCTCGACCTCGGCGACGACGAACGGCGACGCCTGCAGCTCAGCCAGCAAGGCGTCCGCTTCTTCCTTGTTCGAGATCTTGAACTTCTTCCCGTCGTACTTGATTGCCTTGGCCGTAAAGCTTGGCGGCAATGCGGCATGCAGAAGCGCCGCGAAGTTCCAGTACTCCTCCGGGACGAAAGCGCGGATCTCACGTTCCCGGTCGACGATCATCCTGAGCGCAACCGATTGAACGCGGCCGGCCGACAGGCCTTTTCGAACCTTTTGCCAAAGCAAGGGGCTGATCTTATAGCCGACCAGTCGATCCAAGATCCGGCGGGTCTGCTGCGCGGAAACCTTGTTTTGGTTGATCGCGGACGGATGCTGGAACGCCTCCACGATGGCGCTCTTCGTGATCTCGTTGAAGAGGACGCGGTATATCTGGCGGTCGTCCCGCCCGTTGAGCTCCTCGGCCAGGTGCTGGCAAATCGCCTCGCCTTCGCGGTCGGGGTCGGCGGCGAGGTAAATGATCTCCGACTTCTCCGCCGATTTTTTTAACTCCCGAACGATTTTTTCCTTACCGGGGATTATCCGGTAGGTCGGTCGGAAACCGTTTTTTATGTCGACCCCCAAGGCGCGGGCGGGCAGATCCTTGATATGCCCGGCGCTGGCCTTGACGACATAGTCCTTGCCCAGGTACTTCTCGATCGTCTTGGCTTTCGCCGGAGACTCAACGATGACTATTGCCTTTGCCATATCTAATATCCTGCCCCAACGATTCTATCCGGATCGTTATTAGGATTCCGACGCTCCACCCGATGACAGCACACGAACTATAAAATAGCGAACCGGTGGTTCTCAGTCCACCCGCCTGTGTGAAAGCGATCCGGCATCATAGCAGCTTCCTCGTGTATTGCCGACCCGGAAGAGCGCGTATTTGCGATTTCAGTTCAAGCGTGAGCAGCAGCTCGTTCAACTGCTGCAATCCTAATCCGGAAGCACGCACCAGCGCGTCAAAATGAACCGAGGACTCGACCGGCAGCTGTTTGAGCAGCCTCTTCTCAGCCTCGCTCAATTGCTCTTCGCCCGGCGCGGACGCCTCGGTGCCGGCCCCGCTTGGATCGTTGCCGCCACCCGAAGCTCCTGCCTGGACACGTGCGCGGGAGCTCAGGCCAGCGAGCAGATAGGGTGGCAGTTCCTCCAGGATGTCCTGCGCATCGAGAACCACGCGAGCGCCCTGTTTGATCAGATAATTGGGACCGTAACTGCCCGGGTTGGTGATGTTTCCGGGAACCGCCCAGAGTTCGCGATTCTGCTCCAGCGTCAATCGGGCCGTAATCAGGGAGCCGGAGAACTCCGCAGCTTCGGTGATCAGGGTCCCGTACGAGAGCCCGCTAATAATCCGATTGCGGATCGGAAAATTCTGCGGACCCGGGAAGGTCCCGCAGGGAAACTCGCTCACGACGCACCCGGTCTCCACAATCCGCGCGTAGAGTTTAGCGTTTTCTTTAGGATAGATGACATCCACCCCGCTGCCGAGTACGGCCACCGTCCGTCCGCCGACCTCGAGTGCGCCGAGATGGGCGCATGAATCGATGCCGCGGGCGAGACCGCTCGTTACGACCAGCCCCAGGGCCGCAATCTCGCGGGCGAGCTTCTCGGTGACCTGCCGCCCGTACACCGAGCACCGTCGAGAACCTACAATAGCGATGGCGGGTTGCTGCAGAAGTTTCAGATGACCTCGAAAGTAAAGAACCAGCGGACATTCAAAGATGGTTTTCAAAAGATGAGGGTAATCGGGGTCGCACATGGCAAGGATTCCGATCCCGGCCTCCTCCACCTGTTTCCTCGTCTTTTCGGCACTTCGTTGTGCCCAGCCCGATTGGAACCACGCGAGCACATCCTTCGACAAATCGAGCTGGCGGCAATCCTTATGCGACAGGCCGAAGAGCCGGCTCGCGGAGCCGAATCGCCGGATCAACTGATGGGCACCGGTTGTACCAAGTCCCGGTATCAAAGAAAGCGCGAGTAAAGATTGTCTTTCGTCTGACATGTCTATAGCTACTAACGCTTGACCCGGGGAAAATACGAAGAATTTTGCGGGAATCGGGGAATTTCGGGGACACAAAACTTAATTCCTTTGCCGGCTGTCAGGGCCCGAAAGCGGTGAGAATAATCTTTGCGGGAATCGGGAATTTCGGGGACACAAAACTTAATTCCTTTGCCGATTGTCAGGGCTCGAAAGCGGTGAGGGAATTAAGTATTATGTCCCCGAAATTGCGAACGCGGTATCCTGTTCGCGATGGTCATATCGTTCATCGAGTTCCTGAACTCAGTTCCGTTGGGCTGGGGGTTCTTGCACGGCAGTTGCCAGGGTAAGGCCAAGCTCTTATTTGACGTTCCTTCCGTTTGTGCTCATCGACTATCAACCGGCGAGGCGGACGTGGGGCTGATCCCGGTGATCGAGTACAAGAGGATCCCGGGGCTAAGCGTGATTCCGGACATCTGCATCGGCGCCAAGCGGGAAGCCAAGAGCGTCCTTTTCATCAGCCGGGTCCCGATCGAGGATGTCACCGAGGTGGCCGTGGACTCTTCCAGTCGCACTTCCGTGGCCCTGCTCCGTATCATCCTCACCGAATTCTACGGGAAGAACGGCGTGACATACGAGGTCGGGCAACCGGACGCTGCCCAGATGCTGAGTCGACGCGAGTCGGCCCTCCTGATCGGGGATCCAGCCCTGAAGTTTAACCTGGACGGTTGCCTGGTCTACGATTTGGCGGCACAATGGAAAGCCTTTACAGGGCTGCCATTTGTCTTTGCTTTCTGGGGCGTCCGCCAGGGCATCAAATTGAGCGACGAAGAAAGAGGACTCTTCTACCAGTCCCGTGCTGAAGGTCTTGCGAATCTACCGGGGATCGCGGAGCTATACAGCGAGAAGCTCGGGGTCAGCAGGGAGGAGATTCTCCAATACTTCTGCGTCAACCTGAACTACACGCTGGACGAGGCTAACCAGAAAGGCCTTGAGGAGTTCTACAGACTTGCGGCCAAACTCCGGCTTATAGAATAGTTTAAAGGGCAAGGAGAAGCGATGATCAAGACGGGCCTCGAGATGCTGCTGACCCAGGGCGAACGGATTCTGCGAAATCGTCGGGTTGGCGTGATTGCCAACCCGAGCTCGGTGCATCGCACGCTCGAGCATACCGTGGACCTGCTCTTCTCCTCCGGCTTCGGCCGTGTCACCGCGCTTTTCGGCCCCCAGCACGGCGCTCGAGGCGAGACCCAGGACAACATGATTGAGTGGGAGGACTATCGCGACTCCCAGACGGGACTTCCCGTCTACAGCCTTTACGGGACGACTCGAAAACCAACGGGCGAGATGCTCAAAGACGTCGATGTCCTCGTGTTCGACGTCCCGGACGTCGGCTCCCGTTACTACACCTTTATCTATACGATGGCGTTGGCCATGGAAGCGTGCAGGGAGAACGGCAAGGCGATGATCGTGCTGGACAGGCCGAACCCGATTAACGGGATCGACCTGGAAGGACCGGTTCTCGACCCGGATTTTCGCTCGTTTGTCGGTCTTTTTCCGCTCCCGATCAGGCACGCGATGACGATCGGGGAACTGGCCCTGTACTTCAACCGCGCCTGCGGGATCGATTGCGAGCTTGAGGTAGTCCAGATGGAAGGCTGGCACCGGTCGATGTTCTTCGAAGACACGGGTCTCCGCTGGGTTTTGCCCTCACCCAACATGCCCACTCCCGACACCGCCGTGGTTTACCCGGGGATGTGCCTGTTCGAGGGAACGAATGTATCGGAAGGGCGCGGAACGACGCGGCCCTTCGAGCTAAGCGGCGCGCCCTGGATAAAGCCTCCCGACCTGGTCAAAATGCTCGATTGTCAAAAACTGCCAGGCGTCTACTTTCGCCCGGCCTTCTATATCCCAACCTTCCACAAGTGGGCCGGACAGATGGTCGGCGGGGTACAGATCCACGTCACCAACCGGACCGTCTTCAAGCCGTTCCTCACAGGGCTAGCTTTGTTGATGGCTTATCGGCAGCTGGGCGGCGACCAGTTCCAGTGGAAACAACCACCGTACGAATACGAGTACGAGAAGCTGCCGTTCGACATTTTGTGCGGGACCGACCGTATCCGCAGACAGATCGAGACGGGCGACAGCCTCAGCTCGATCGAAAGCAGCTGGGTGGAAGAAACCGAGAGTTTTCGCGACGTGCGACAGGAGTTCCTGCTCTATGAGTGACCAGCCGGGCAATACCGCTCGCGGGGAACAATCGACCTACGTCGAAACGGAGGCGAAGTTCGAGGTCACGGCCGACGAGATGGAACGGGTGAAAGCCGAGCTGATTGCTTTCGGTGCCCGCTGCATCGCGACACGCCAAGCCGAAGACAACGAACTCTTCGACTTCGCTGACGGGAGGCTTCGAGTTGCCGGATGCGCCCTGCGCCTGCGGATCTATGGTGACAACCATATCCTGACCTTCAAGGGCCCTGTAAAACCCGATCCGAAGCTGAAGAAGCGCGAGGAATTGGAGACTGCGGTCTCAAATGGATCGGTGATGCGTTACGTCCTGCTTCAGCTCGGTCTTCGCGTTTCGTTTCGTTACTCTAAGTTCCGAGAGGTCTTCAATCTCGATTGGTCAGGCGCGCCTCTCCAGGTTTGCCTGGATGAGACACCGGTCGGGTTGTTCGTGGAAATAGAGGGCCCGGCCGAGGCGATTCACACCCTGGCCAGCCATTTCGGTTTCACCCAGTACATCACGCAAAGCTACATCGAACTCTATACACAGCGACTGAGGGGCCGGTGAGCGTGCAAGCGCTGATACTTGCGGCTGGTCTGGGAACGCGCCTGGCTCCACTGACGTTGTTCCGCGCAAAACCGGCCGTTCCCTTCCTCAATCGACCGATCATCAACTACGCACTGGACAGTGTTCGGCAGGCAGGGGCCAGCCAGGTTTTCATCAATCTGCACCATCTGCCGGAAACGGTGCTCACGGCCGTCGGCGACGCTTCGGACGTTCTGTTCTCCTTTGAGCCGGCGGTTTTGGGGACAGCCGGTGCAATTGGAAAACTGAGGAAATGGCTGGGAAACGAGCCGATCGTTTTGTGTAATGGGAAGATCTACTTCGAGCAGGACCTGGACGAGGTTCTGCATTTTCACCACGAACGAGGCAACTGGGTCACGATGGTCGTCGTCCCTTACCGGGAACATCAGCCGTTTACCCCAGTATCGGCCGACGAAGAGGGGAACATCGTAGGATTCGGCCTGAAGGGCTCGCCGGTAACGAAGTCCCGCTACATTTTCACCGGAGTTCACATTCTCTCGCCGGATGTTCTCAACCAGATCCCGGAAGGCCCGAGCGACACGGTGCGCGACATCTACCCGCGACTGATGGCCCAGAATAAGCCAGTGCGCGTGTTCGTGAGCCAGGCGTCCTGGTCGGAAATCAGCACCCCTGGTCGTTTCCTCGGCGAGTCACTTCGGGTCCTCACGTCACGGGAAATCTCGGTGCTTTCACATGACTCGACGGATGTACTCGGCAAGCAGGTTGTCATCGGGAAACAGGTCGAGATCGGGGCGGATTGCCGGTTGGAAAACTCGATCATTTGGGATAATGTCGTTATCGGTTCTAACGTCAGGCTGCACGGCTGCGTGATCAGCAGCAGCACACGGCTTCCGTCATCCTCGGAGTTCCGGGATATGATTATCACCCCGGTGCCTCCGGTATCAGACCGGGAAATTGAGAACCGAGGCGGCCGTCGTCAAGGCGACATCGTTCTTTGGCCGGTGAAGTAGGAGCCGGGGCGGCAGTCAGTAGTCAGAAGTCAGTAGTCAGTGGCCTTAAACCCTTTTTTAATATATCCACATGAGCGTGACTCCCTTCCCTCCCGTACAGCAGCGTCTCATGGAGTTCATCCGGCAGCGGTTCGACGGGGATTCCAGCCAGTATAACGTCCTCAAGCTGCTCGGAGATGCTTCGTCCAGGCAGTACTTTCGGGTCGTCGATGATCACGGCAACTCCTTCGTGATCGCCGCATACCCCGAGCCCTTCGATATTGGTCAGTTCACTTACCATCAGGTTTACCTTCTGCTTCGTGAAGTCGGTCTTCCCGTCCCGGAAATCCTGGCAATGGATGGTTCGCTCGGAATTGTCCTGCAGGAGGATCTGGGGGACGAATCGCTTCAGAGACGGCTGCTAACCGGCGACAGCAAGGAAGGGACCGGCTTCCTGAGGCAGGCGGTGAAGCTTCTGATCGATATCCAGGCGAAATGCAGCGGGCTCGTCAAGCCCAATACCGATGCATCGCGTCTCGCTTTTGACGAGGAGAAGCTGACTTGGGAGCTTCATTTCTTTCGCCGCCATTACGGCGGCTACCGGCAGATTCCCTTCGAGCCGGCCGAGGCGATCTCCGCCGAATTTGAGAAGCTTGCGTCAGCGCTGGCCTCATACCCTCGTTTCCTGTGCCACCGCGATTACCACGTGCGAAACCTGATGGTCAAGGATGAGAAGCTCTTTATCATCGACTTCCAGGATGCACGGCAAGGCCCGGCTCTTTACGACCTCGTATCCCTCTTGAAGGACTCGATTCAACTGGATGCCCCGCACGTCAACAGGCTGATCTCCTATTACATCCGGGAATCGCGTGCCTGCGGCTCCCAGGCGCCGGAGGTTGGAGAATCGGCCCTCCGTCGGCAGTTTGATCTGATGACGATCCAGCGACTGCTCAAAGCCTTGGGAACCTACGGATATCAGATCACCCAACGTGGCAACTTCATCTACGAGCAGTACATCGAAGGTTCTTTAAACCGGGCGCTGGATGCCTTGAGGACGGTCGAAGAATTCCCGTATATTCACGCGATCGTCGAGCAGGAAGCAGCTCGTTACCAGGAGAAGACATAGCATGGCGCACGTTTACGTCGAGGAGATTGGCAAACACGTCGGCCAGGAAGTCACGCTGAAAGGCTGGCTTTACAACAAGACCGACAAGGGCCGGCTTCGGTTTCTGCTTGTCAGGGACGGTACAGGAGTCATCCAGTGTGTCGTTTTTCAGAAAGCGGTGTCTCCCGAAGTCTTCGAGGCCGTCGACCGCCTGACGCAGGAGTCATCCCTCACGGTCACCGGGACGGTGCGCGCGGAGCAGAGGGCGCCCGGGGGCTACGAGCTCGACGTCAAGGACCTCACCGTCGTTCATCTTTCCGAGCCCTATCCGATTACGCCGAAGGAACACGGAACCGCTTTCCTGATGGAGAACCGTCACCTGTGGCTTCGCTCGAACCGCCAACACGCCATCCTCCGAATCCGCGACGAAATCATCAAGGGGTGCCGGGATTTTTTTGACGACAATGGTTTCGTCCTAGTCGATACCCCGATTATCACACCGGCCGCATGCGAGGGGACGACGACCCTGTTCCCGCTCGATTACTTTGGTGAGAAGGCATTCTTGACCCAGAGTGGTCAGCTTTACAACGAAGCCAACTGCATGGCCCTGGGCAAGGTGTACTGCTTCGGACCGACCTTCCGCGCCGAAAAATCCAAGACCCGGCGACACCTGACCGAGTTCTGGATGATCGAACCTGAAGTGGCGTTCGCAGAGCTGGAAGACATCATGAACCTCGCCGAAGGGCTGATCAGCTACCTGGTCCGCCGGGTGCTCGATAGCCGCCAGGAGGAGCTGAAGAGAATCGAGCGGGACATGAGCGCCCTCGAGAAAGTCGTCCCGCCGTTCCCGCGCATCAGCTACGCCGAGGCCTTTGACATCCTGGAAAAGGAAGGAACCGAGACCGCACGCGGCTCGGACCTGGGCGCGCCGGACGAGACCATCATCTCTTCGCGCTTCGACCGTCCGGTCATGGTTCACCGGTACCCAAAGGAAGTGAAAGCGTTTTACATGCAGCCTGATCCGGAAAACCCGGCACTGGCCATGTGCGTCGATGTTTTGGCACCCGAGGGATACGGGGAAATCATTGGTGGGAGCCAGAGAATCCACGACCACGATTTGCTGCTGGCGCGGATACGAGAACACAACCTGCCGATTGAGGCATTCCAGTGGTATCTCGACCTGCGCAAGTACGGAAGCGTCCCGCACAGCGGGTTTGGCATGGGCATCGAGCGGGTCGTTGCCTGGATTTGCGGCATAGAGCACGTGCGCGAAACGATTCCTTACCCCCGAATGCTGTACAAGATTTACCCTTGACGGGGGTTGGTACATGCGGGGAGCTGAGGACCCCAAGGACCTCAACGAAAGCTCAGCTACCTCGCTGTTGTCCTTGCGGTCGTTGAAGTCGTTTAGATGGAGAATTAAGATGTTCCGGCTTTTAGCCGCCACCGTACTGAGTCTTTTGTGGACGGCCGGGTTCTGCGCGGATTTGACCCAACAGCTCGACGCCGTGGCCGAGAACCGGCGCCAGGGGAGAATTTCCGAAGGTCTCCAGATCCTCGGCCAGCTTCGCCAATCCGACCCTACTCTCTACAAGCTCAATAATCTTTCGTATCTCGAGGCCGTGCTGCTCGCCGAGGACGGCAAAGAAGAAGAGGCTAATTCCCTGTTGACGCAGATGCTCCAGGGGAGCTTTCCCCTTCCCGATCGCCTCTTAATTCACCTGATCGAGAATACAGCCGAGGAGGAGATCCAAACCCGGGCACCTCACTATGAGAAGTTCCTTGCCGATCATAGGGAACATCCGCAATGGTACCCGGCCGCGTTCGATTACGCGGCTCTGCTCGCCAAAGCCGAACGACGGGCTGATGCTCTGACCTGGTACGAGAGGCTGGCTGATAGGCCCGGCACGCGGAAACGGACCGCCCGCCTGCGCCTCGCGGGACTCCTGGCCGGAAGCCAAGCACAACCGGCGTCAACCACCGCGCCGCGAACATCAGCGGCGGAGATCAGCCGTGCGAAGGCGCTGCTGAAGGATCTCTTGGAAGAGAAAGCCGACGACAGCGTCGCTGGAGAGGCCGCGCTTATTCTTCACGATATTGACCAGACCCGCCCGCTCCCGGAAAAAGATCTTGCCGCCATGGCGGTGGCACTCATCCAGGCGAACCGACCCAGGTTGGCTCGGGATTACCTTCGACGGGTCATCGAGGGGTACCCTCGGAGCCGGGAGCAGGATTACTATCACTACTTGCGTGCACGATGCACGGAACTCGAGTCACCCAGCCAGGGGCCGGCGGCCTACAACGCTGTCTACGATCGGTTCCCGTCAAGGCGCTGGGGAATGTACAGCCTCTACCGCGTGGGGAGCATTCATTTGCGCGCCCGCAGGTACCCGGAGGCGGCCGCGGCATTCCGAAGGATCGTTCAGGGCCACCAGGACAGCCCGCATTTTGCTGCTGCCGTGATCGATTTGTCCGAGGCGCTCGTCTATCACGGCGATCGGGCAGCCGCCGAGAGCGTCCTTGCGGAGTCGCTCGGAGCCAAGGCGGGCCGATCCGACAAGGCGAGGTTTAGCTATCACCTTGCCCGCGTCCGTATCGAGCAGGCGAATTGGCCCAAGGCACTGGAGAGCCTGAACGACATCAGGAGTATACCGACCGAGCAATTGCCCTCCGGAGTGACCGAGGAGGAAGTGGCTTACTGGCGCGGCGTCTGCCTGGAGAAGACCGGGGCTGGCGCAGAGGCCGTTGAAGCTTACCGAGGTGCAGTTAACGGGCAGCGCAGTTACTTCTCCTACCTGTCCGCCACACACCTACCGGATGCCTCCCCCCCGCCGCTCACGGAGGCGACCCGGTCTTTCAATGGGGCACTGATTCTCGCGCGTCCGCTGTTTACCGCCGAGGAGCAGAAGCACGCTTACCGAAAATCGAGCGAGCTTCTCCGCATCGAAGAGCTTCTCTTCTTGAGGCTTTTCGATGAAGCCTACCGCGAGATGCGCCTGCTCAAACCGGACAACGTCGGGCTGTCGCGGGAAGATTACCTGTTCCACCTGGCGAATTGGGCCGTACAGGGCGGCTTGAACTGGGAATCCATGAATACTGCCGAACAGCTTCATCGTCTGGTTTCCACTCGGGATACCAGGAACGTGTTTTCGACCCAGTTGATCGATCTGCTTTACCCGCGCCATTACTGGGAGACCATCGAAAGGTTCGCTCAACGCTATTCTGTTGATCCGTTCCTGGTGCTCGCAATCATCAGGCAGGAGAGTGGATTCGTGGCCAAGGCCCGTTCGTCGGCATCGGCCAGGGGCTTGCTCCAACTAATGCCCGCTACGGGACGCGAGCTCGCCCGCCGCGCCGGGCTCAGATACAACATCGACCGGCTCTACGATCCGGCTGTATCGATCCAGCTTGGGTGCATGTATCTGAAAGAGATGCTCGATCGCTATGACGGTCAGACCGAAAGGGCGCTGGCTGCCTACAATGGAGGACCGGGAAACGCTGACCGTTGGAGCCGCAAGCTGTCGGGTCAGATCTCAGGCCAGGATTCCGCTGTCTTCGTGTCCAACATCGGCTTCCGCGAGACCAAGCATTACGTTCTCAAGGTGATCGGCAATTACCATATCTACCGGGCATTGCTGGACTGAGGGGACGACTGCCCACTTCTTCTTTCAGAGTCCCCCAATCGTTGCTTTTCAGAGCCGGGCACGCAGCGAGGCCGTTGAAAATGTTCACGTGTGTGTCATATGCCCGGAGGGGATTGCCGAATGACCCCAACGGGGTCACGTAGCAAAGCCCAGGGTT
>Ga0209077_1000126_pt1 | contig 18787 bp, 9 predicted proteins | sample PPLLak1March2015_FD_187247 | JGI IMG/M metagenome (GOLD analysis project Ga0209077, IMG submission 187247) | Freshwater sediment microbial communities from Prairie Pothole Lake near Jamestown, North Dakota, USA - PPLs Lake P7 Core (1) Depth... | ecosystem: Environmental > Aquatic > Freshwater >... | reverse complement strand
CTTGCCCCTCGCCCCTGTTTTTTTTACCAGTTGTGTCAAAAGGGGTCGGGTGGGCAAATTGCGGATATGAGAAGCACGCAGCGATCGTCAGCGCATCCGTGGCTATCATCTGCGGTCGTGCTCCTTTTGTGTTGTCCTCTGACTGTCCTTGCTCAGAACAGCCGAACCGAGCTCATCGCGGGTAAACAGAAGGAAAAAGCCACAGACGTTCGTGTTTATGAGCCGAACAAATTGGAGAAGCTGCTCGACCGCGTCGAGGACGGCGGCTGGTTCTTCAGTCCGAACCCTCGCGGGTTTTACCCCTACTTTGACAGCGTTCATCCGGGCGGAGGATTAACACTCGGGGCGGGGTACCGGAAGTATTTCGCCGACGAGGCGCACGCCGACGTCCGCGGACTCTATTCGTTTCTTAATTACAAGTTGATCGAGGGGCTGGTTGGCTCGCCCAACCACAAAGGGGGCCTCTTCGACTTCGGGACTAGAGTGGGTTGGCGGGACGCGACGCAGGTGGGCTATTACGGGCTCGGCAACGATTCGGTTGCCGACGATCGCGCCAATTTTCGCCTGAGCACGACCTACGTAGACGGATCCGTCACAGCCAGACCGGTCCGTTGGATTCACCTGGTTGGCGGCGCTGCTTACGAGGACTTTCAGGAAAAAGAGGGGCAAGGCTCCGACCCCTCCATCGAGACAATCTACACGCCTGGCACGGCGCCTCATCTTGGAACAAGTCCATCCTATGGCCGCTCTTACGTGTCGGCAGGAATCTATTGGTTGGACTCGCCGCTCTACAGCCGAAAGGGTGGGCTCTATCGCTTCACGTTCCACGACTATCGCAACGTCGGGGGCGACATCGGCAGTTTCCAACTCAGGCGCGGAGAGATCGTGCAGCACCTGCCGATCCTGCGTGAAACCTGGGTGTTGTCCTTGCGAGGGAGGGTCGAATCGGTCCTGGGCACGACCTCGGACGTTCCCTATTTCCTTATGCCCTCCCTCGGCGGCGGGAGCACGCTGCGCGCTTACAGCACAGCACGGTTTCGCGACCGGAACAGCCTTCTGGTGAGCGGTGAGTGGCGTTGGATCCCCAATCGCCTCGGGATCGACATGGCTTTCTTCTACGACGCCGGCAAAGTCACTCCACGGTGGAACGACCTGAACTTCAAAGGCCTCAAGCACAACTTCGGCGTCGGCTTCCGGATTCACAATCCCGTCCTCACGCTTCTTCGGCTGGATCTGGCGAAGGGCAGTGAAGGATGGCATCTCGTGATCTCCAACTCGGCTCCTTTTTAGCAGGGGTGGAACAAGTATGAGGAACAGTGGCAATTGGCGAGTGGCATGTGGCATGTGGCGAGGGGCGAGTGGCAAGTGGCGAGTGGCGGCCGGCTTGCTGTTGCTCGCGACTGTCGCTGCGACTCCGGTCGCTGGTCAGCGCAAGTTCTACATTGATGACCCGATCACCCGGGAGCCGGAAACGCAGGACGCCTCGGGGGCCGTGCCGAGGAACATTAGCCTTATTTACGATCTGGGATTGAACCTCTTCGCTCGGCCGGGCGAGTCGGAGATTGTGCGTGCCCAGAACATCAACACGATCGACGAGGTACCCGACTCCAACTGGTTCACCAACCGGGACTTGACGCAACTTTCGATCGAGGAGTTGATAAAAGGCCCGAACACGGGTTCCGGGCCGGCCCCAGGGAATTGGGCCGTCACTCGGGCGAAGAAATCGGGTGTGAGTCCGGGATTCACGGTGCGTGATTCGGCCGGCGAGACTTGGTTTGTGCAGTTCGATGCCCCCGGACATGACCAGGCAGCGAGCGGCGCAGCCGCGGTCGCGACCAAGATCTTTCACGCCCTTGGTTACTTTCAAACTGAGAATTACATAAGCCTGGTCAGACCTGAGGATCTGACGATCGATCCTGATGCGAAGGTCGAAACGGTTTCGGGGCGGATCCGGCCCATGAAACGAGATGACATCAATCAGGTGTTGAAACGCGCCAACCGCCAGCCGGACGGCTCTTACCGGTTGCTCGCCAGCAGAGGCCTGCCCGGGAAGATCCTGGGCGGGTTTGCGTATCACGGAACCCGCTCGGACGACCCAAATGACATCGTCCCGCACGAGAACCGGCGCGAATTGCGGGCTCTCCGGGTGTTTGGCGCCTGGACGAACCTCGTCGACATGAAAGCTCTAAATACCCTGGACACCGTGGTTACCGAAAACGGCCGCAGCTTCGTCCGTCACTATCTCCAGGATGTCGGATCGACATTTGGCACGGGCGCTCTCGGCCCCCGGGAGTTTGACGAGGGCCACGAGTACCTCTGGGAAGGAGACAAGACCTGGAAGCGGCTCGTCTCCCTTAACTTCTACCTGCAGCCGTGGCAGACCATCCCGTACAAGGAGCACGAGTCTATCGGGCGATTCGAAGGAGATCATTTCGACCCGACCAAGTGGAAGCCTCGCGTGCCTACCGCGGCATTCCTTCGCGCCCGGCCGGACGACGATTTCTGGGCGGCACGCCGGGTGATGGCTTTCTCGGACGAGATGATCCGGGCCATCGTCAAGACCGGGGAGTACAGCGACGCTGCTGCCGAGCGGCACCTGGCGGACGTGCTGATCAAGCGCCGGGACAAGATCGGCGCTGCCTTCCTCCAGGCAGTCAACCCCCTCGTCGACTTTGCTCTGGATACGAAGGGGGTACTTACCTTCGTGAACGCGGCCGTCCAGGCCCGCGTGGCCTCTCCCCCCGCGGACGGGTATGAAGCCCGCTGGTTTAGGTTCGACAACGAGACAGGAGAGGCGACGCCTCTCGGCTCGGCCCCGACTGTGGGCAATCCGACCATAAAAGCGCCCGTCGCATTGCCCGGCGACCCCAGCGCATTCGTGAAGGTTGAGGTAGCGGCTGTGAATTCGTCGTATCCAGCGTGGAACAACCCGGTGCAGGTGTACTTCAGGAGGACCAACGACGGGTGGCAGTTGGTTGGTCTCGAACGGATGCCGTGACAAGTGGCAAGTGGCGAGTGGCAAGTGGCAAGTGGCGAGTGGCGAGTGGCGAGTGGCAAGTGGCAAGTGGCGAGTGGCGAGTGGCAAGTGGCAAGTGGCAGGAACGAATGATCTACGATTGACGATTGACGGTCCTCTAGGTTCGGGGTTCGGGGTTTTCACTCGCCACTTGCCACTCGCCACTTTCTAATCGAGGAACAATGAGCAGTTCGCGCAAAGTCCTGATCGCTACTGTCGCTGGCATCCTGCTGGGAATCTTCCTGGGCGAGCGGGTTTCTTTTCTGCGCCACGTCTCGACTGGCTACATCAGGCTCCTGCAGATGACGGTCTTGCCTTATGTCACGGTTTCCCTGATCGCAGGGATCGGAAGCTTGAAGTTGGATCAAGCCCGGGTTCTCGGCCTGAAAGTGGGACTGATCCTCGCCCTCATATGGTCGTTGGCCCTCGGGACGGCGCTCTTGCTGCCCCTGGCGTTCCCTCCGCTCGAGACAGCTTCATTTTTCAGCACGACACTCGTGGAGCCCCCGGAGCCGTTCGATTTCATCAGTCTCTACATTCCGTCGAACCCCTTCAGCTCATTGGCGAACGGGGTCGTGCCGGCCGTGGTGTTGTTCAGCGTGATCCTCGGTATCGCGATCATTGGGCTACCAGAAAAACAACAACTGATCGATGTTCTCGCAGTTGCAGGAAAGGCTGTGTCGCGCGTGGCGCGCCTCGTCTCGCACCTGACTCCCATCGGATTGTTCGCCATTGCGGCATCTACGGCAGGGACTGTGCAGATCGAGGAGCTTCAACGGCTCCAGATCTACCTCGTTGCCTACGGCGCGACGGCATTGTTGCTCGCACTCTGGATCTTGCCCGGGCTGGTGTCGACCCTGACGCCGATCGGCTATCGACAGATCTTCTCGGCCACGCAGGAGGCCCTGATCACGGCGTTCTTCATTGGCGACCTTTTCATCGTTCTGCCAATCCTCATGGAGCGCAGCCGCGCCCTGCTCGAGGAACAGGTCGCCATCGCGCCAGAAGCCGGGTCCTTGCCCGAGATCATCATCCCCGCAGGGTTTAATTTCCCGCATGCGGGCAAAGTCCTGAGCCTCAGCTTCATCCTGTTTGCCGGCTGGTACGCCAATTCGGACCTCGGGATAGAACAATACCCGCAACTGGCCTTCGTCGGCCTCTTCAGCTTCTTCGGGAGCTTGAATATCGCCGTGCCTTATCTCCTCGACCTTTTCCGCATCCCCGCGGACACGTTTCACCTCTTCCTGGCCGCCGGCGTCATCAACTCCCGCTTCGGGACCCTGGTTGCCGCAGTTCACACCCTGGTTCTTGGGTTGCTGGGCGCCTGCGCGGTGACCGGCGCGCTGCAGCTCAGTCCCCGCCGGATCGCCCGGTATGCGTTGGTCACGGCGCTGCTCGGCTTCCTCGTCATCGGCGGCACGCGGGCCTTCTTCAGCACTTTCGCGCGGCCGGAATATGGCGCGGACGAGGTCGTGGGGGGGATGCAGCTCCTGAGCACCCAGCAGCCGGCTATCGTGCACCGGGATCCTCCAGCGAACCGCGTTGGTTTTGATCCTTCCAAATCTCAGCTGGATTTGGTTCGCGAGAACAGGGCTCTGCGCGTCGGCTATCTGGAGGACAGCTTGCCCTACGCCTATTTCAACTCGGCCGGCGACCTGGTCGGTTTCGATGTCGAGATGGCCCATGCCCTCGCTCGTGAGCTGGGCGTGGGCCTCGTGTTCGTCCCGGTGACCCGGGAACTCGGCAGGCTGCGGGAGGAGCTTGCCGGCGCCTACTGCGACCTGGTCATGTCAGGCGTAGTCGTGACAGCCGGACGCGCGAGCGAGTTTCTCTATTCCACTTCGTACCTGGATGAGACTTTGGCGTTCGTGGTTCCCGACCACAGGCGGCGGGATTTCGGTGACTGGGAAAGAATCGGCAGTCTGAAGGGTGTCAGGATCGCCGTACCTGCAATTTCGGCCTTCGTCGAAAAACTCAAGGCCGACGCCCCGGATGCCGAGCTCGTCAGATTCCGCGACTCTGCCGCAGTCTTTGGCGAACGATCACAGAAACTCGACGCCATTCTGCTGCCGGCGGAGCGGGGATCGGTCTGGACCCTGACTCACCCCCAGTACTGTGTCGTCGTGCCCCAGCCCGGAATCATGAAGATACCGCTCGCCTACCTCGTTGCGCGCCAGGACCAGCCGCTGGCGAACGTGGTCAACACCTGGATTGAGTTGAAGAAACGGGATGGGACGATCACGAGTCTGTACGAATACTGGATCCTCGGCCGCAATGCGGCGCCGAAACGACCCCGCTGGTCGGTGGTAAGCGATTTACTTCATTGGACGGAATAGGAGGCACCAGGATGGACACGAACGAGAGCCGAAATTGGGCCGATCGTTTTCTGCGCATTTTCGCGGATGTGCGGGCAGGGGAGGGAGGGACCGCTCTTCTCCTGGCCCTTAACGTCTTTCTGCTCCTCGAGTCCTACTATGTGCTCAAGACGGTTCGCGAATCCCTGATATTGGGCCAGGGATCGGCCGAGCTCAAAAGTTACCTGGCTGCCGGCCAGGTCGTCGTGCTTGCCATCGCGGTGCCGCTGTACGCCAGACTCGTCGCCCGATTTGCACGACAACGACTCATCACGGTTGTTTCGATGTTTTTCGTCGGCTGTCTTGGCCTGTTTTACGTCCTGGGGCGAGCCGGAGTCCCCCTGGCAGTTCCTTACTTCGTCTGGATAGGCATCTACAGCCTGATGATCATCGCGCAGTTCTGGGCATTCGCTAACGACATCTACAAGAAAGACGAGGGGGAGCGGCTGTTTCCGATCGTCGGCTTTGGGGCATCGCTGGGGGCGGTGGTCGGCTCGACTTGGGCGGCACGGCTGATCCAACGTTTCGGAGTGTATGACCTCATGCTGGTCGGTGCGGTGTTGCTGTTCCTGGCGATGCTGCTGACGAATGTCATCAATCGAAGAGTTCGGAAGGGCACTGAGGGGAAGAGTCTGGAACAACGCGCGAAGCAGGAAGAGGTCATCGGAGGTGGTGGCGGGAATGTGTTCGCAGTCGTATTTCGAACCCGGTACTTGCTTCTGATGGGAATCATGCTCCTGTTGCTGAATTGGGTGAACACGACGGGCGAATACATCCTCGGCGCCGTGGTGAGCGAACGCATGACGGAGGCTGTGGCAGCTGGACAAGCCGGGGGGGCAACGATCGAGACCCTCATCGGTCGGGCGTACGCTCGCTATTTTGCGGCCGTGAACATCGTCGGCCTGCTGCTTCAGTTGTTCGTTGTCTCGCGCGTGGTCAAGTACCTGGGAGTGAAAGTCGGGATCGCGATCCTGCCATGCATCTCGCTGCTTTCTTACAACGTCCTGGCTTTTTTCCCGTTGCTCAGAGTCGTATTCACGGCGAAGGTCGCGGAGAACTCCGTTGATTACTCCATCAACAACACTATACGGAACATGCTGTTCCTCCCCTGCACCCGGGAGCAGAAGTACAGCGCGAAACAGGTCATCGATTCATTCTTTGTCCGGCTCGGCGATGTCTTTTCGGCCTTGCTGGTTTTTGTCGGGACCACGTGGCTGGCCTTGGGGACACGTGGTTTTGCGATCGCGAACGTCTGCCTGGTGGTCGTCTGGATAGCGATCGCAATCGTCATCGGCCGTCAGTATCAAGAGCTGGTGACAACAAAACAAGCGCCCACGTCAAAACCAGCTCACCGCCAGAAAGTGGCGAGTGGCGAGTGACAAGTGGCGAGTGGCGAGCCGCTCCAAAACGAATGTCGAGAGCCAATTGCAAAAATCAGAAAATCTCAGTCTTAAGGCCTGAAAGGCCGGTACATATTAGCCCAGGGCGAAGCGTTTTTCGCGTAGCCCTGGGTGGCTAGGCGCGCCGGACGGCAGCCCTGAAAGGGCGCAAGAACGGCAGACCATGCTCTCACGCCCTTACAGGGCTGCGACGTCCCGCCTGCCTCTTGACCCAGGGCTGCGCAAAAAGCGCTTCGCCCTGGGCTAATATGTACCTGCCTTTCAGGCCTCAAAACCCGATTTTTGCAATTGGCTCTCGATATTTGTTTTGCAGCGGATCACGGGGGAATTTTGCTATTGCCTTTTGTTGTTCGATTATTCCGCCACTCGCCACTTGCCACTCGCCCCTTGCCACTTGTTGTTCGATTATTCCGCCACTCGCCACTCGCCACGGGCCACTTGCCACTCGCCCCTTGCCACTTGACTTGCCGGCAGGGCCAGGTGAAACGTGGCGCCTCCATCCGGGTTGTTCTCGGCCCACAGCCGGCCATTGTGCGCAGACATTATGGAACGGCTCAGCGGAAGTCCCATGCCCAAGCCGCTCGTTTTGGTTGTAAAGAACGGCTGAAAAATCGAGTCGAGTTTGTCCTCGGGAATGCCGGAGCCCGAATCCTCGACGTCCACTACTATCTCTCCGTCCCCCTGCCGAATACGGAGGACAAGTTCTCGAGGGTGTTCTGAAGTTTCCATTGCCTCGAACGCATTGACTATCAAATTGACGATCACCTGCTGCAGCTGGATGCGGTTCGCTTCCACCGGAGGCATTGGAGAACCGAAATCGAGGACGATGGAAACATCTTTGATCAGCGCTTCATTGCGCACTAGCGGCATAACGTCCCTGATTAAAGCACTGAGTGAAAGCATTTGACGTTTGCTGTCGCCTCCCTTGAGCATGGACCGCATGCTGCGAATCACCTCCGCCGCACGCTCGTCGTCGGCGACGATATCAAGGAGGATTTCCCGCAATTCCGTCATATCCGTAGGCTTGTGCTGCATCAGGCGCAAGGCTGCCTGGGCGTTGGCAAGTATTGCCGCCAGTGGTTGGTTTAGTTCGTGCGCGATGGATGCCGTCAATTCGGCCAGAGTGGCGACACGCGAGAAGAAGGTCAGTTCCTGTCGGAGATGCTGCGCTTCCATCTCCGCCCGACACCGGTCGGTGATGTCGGTGTCTGCGCCGCGATAGCCCAACAAACGCCCGGCCTCGTCCACTACTGGAACCCCGCTGGTCTCCAAATAAACGACTTCTCCACATTTCCTGAGGTTGCCATTGGGAAATGCGTGGAACCTTTGTCGCGCCTCGAACGCCTCGAAGGCGGCGGTCTTTAACTGCTCGCGAACGTCCGGAACGAAAAGGTCATAGAAATGCATCTTCCCGACCATCTCATCGGGAGTGTAGCCCAGGATCTTTTGAACGGAGGGACTCGTGTACGTGTAGAGCCCCTGCGCGTCAACCTCCCAGACGAAATCGCTGACCGTTTCCGCCACCTGCCGGAACCGCTCCTCGCTCAGCCGCAGCGCGATTTCGGCGTGCTTTCGCTCGGTGATGTCCTGGACGATGCCGTACTGGCTGATGGGCCGGCCGCCATCCGAGAAAGCCGTCCTGCCGCGTGCACGCAGCCAGCGAATCTGTCCATCGGCTCGTGTGATGCGGTATTCAACGTCCAGGATTCCTGAGCCGCGAGGGTCGGCGGCTGCCTCCCGATGGGCCAGAAGATTGGCCTTGTCGTCGGGGTGGAGGTCATCCGGTAGACCGTGCTCGTCCACTTTGAGCGACCCGCCAGCCGGCAGGCCGTGTAAAGCCAGCAGTTCGGGACTGCGGGAGACCTGGCCCGTTCGTATATCGTCGGAGTATGCGCCGAATTCTGCGGCTGCGGCAGCGAGACGAAGTTGCTCTTCGCTCTCGCGCAACGCCTGCTGCGCGCGGACGTGGTCCGTGACATCCTGGACAGTCGAAACAATCAGGTCTTGCCCCGGCACTTGTATGCTCGTCGTGTTGATGTAGCGTGTTTCACCGCTGGAGGTCTGGATCGGCAAGTCATCCCAGTGCGTCCGCGAGACGTCGCTCGATGTCATGTCACGTATCACGCGACGACGGATCTGCTCCCGCACATCCGGATCGTAGGGCCATACCTTATCGAAAAACGTGTCATGGGAGTCTATTGTTCCGCGGGGAACGCAACAAATCTCCTCGAACCGGGCACTAACAAACTGGCTCACGCCGTCTTCGACAGTGTGGACCGCAAAGCCGATGGGTGACTTCTCCAGGATTGTCTCTATGTACCGGTTCCTCTGCTGGAGCGATTGTTCTGCCCGGCGTCGCTTGCGTAGATTAATCAGCAGCCCGAAGATCAGCAGCGTCTGGATGAGAAAAAAGGAAACAACGCCGGCAACACGCCAGCGGTAGCGTTCCCAGAATGTCGGTTCCCGAAAGAGAATCGAGCTGCCGGAAGGCAATCGGGCTTCACTGATGCCCCAGCGGTTCAACTCGTGCCAGTCATAGACCGGCGCAGGGGCGGGCACTATTTGATCTGGTATGCTGGGCGCCGGTTCGCCCCGCAGGATCCGGGCGGCACTCTGGGCCGCGAGGATTCCCATGGTTTGATCCAGGAGCAGTCTGCCACCGACAATCCCCCGGCCTATGAGGCTCTCGTGTACACCGTAAATAGGTGCATTGGCAGCTGCACGAAGGCGTTCGAGCACTGTATACCCGTCATAGGTGATCCCGGCGCCATCCCTCATCAGCATTGCGAAGAGGATGAACGAGTGCGGGGGCATGGATGACACTCGTTCTTCCATCTCGTCCAATGACATGCCGTTAAAAAAGGTGAGGGTCACCCTGTCCTTGAAAGCCTGGCACTCGCGGATGATTATGTCTTTCCAGATTTGCTCGGTGGGAGAAGCACCCAGCACGACCGCAATACTGGTTGTGTCCGGCGCCATTTGCAGTATGTCTTCAATCCACTCGGTCGTTTTGGAAACCTGATTGACGGTCGTCGCATTCTTTGGAAGAGAGTCGAGATCTACCAGGCGCCGATCAGCGGAGAGGAACAGAACGGGGGTTCCCGGGAAAGCAGAATCGCCAAATTGAAGGGTGAAATTCGCGGCAGGCGCTGCGATTGGTACAATCAGGTCGAGTTGCTGGGTGGAAAAACGTTTCTTGAGGAATTCCGCCAGTTCAACCTGCATCGAGGGGTTTGGAAAACGGTCCAAATCCAAAGAATATTCATAGAAGTTCAGGGGTATGCCAATCTCCCGACTCAGCGTGGTTTTGAAGCTCTCCGCTGCGGCCGCGTAAGGCATGGCGGCACCTCTAAACGGAAACAGGATGAGGATATTCGGAGTGGATGGCTGAGCGGCACCGAAGGGCACGAAGAGCGACAGAAAAAGCACCACCCTTCCAAGGCGCCGGAGTCTGCTGAAAACGAATAGCCGTTCCGTGTTAATACGCATGGACAACCTAAAACGGCATGCTGCGCTCTGGCTCGCAGCTTCAGAAACTGTACTTTAATGCGCATTGTATCACTCTCGGTCCAGTGCTCGTCGAGGTGATGCGCCCGACAGTGCCGGGAACCGTCATGTTGTTGTTCGGCATGCTGAAATTCACGAAATTGAAGAGATTGAAGAACTCGGCCCGAAACTCGAGCCGATTCTCACTGATCACGCGGAACGATCTGCCTATCGAGAGATCGATGCTCTTCTGCCCCGGCCCCCGGAGGATGTTTCGAGACGAGGATCCGAACGGAGGCGCCGTAGCCAGAGAGACGGCGAAAGCTGTCGGGTCAAAGTAGGCGTCCAGCCTACCCTTGACCGGTCCGTCCTTGGCGCCGTTTCCCGGCCGCGCCAGGTCGGCGCGGTTATAGATGGCGGCGCCGCTGGTAGATATCACGGAAAATGGAATTCCTGACTGCACTGTGACAATGCCCGAGAACTGCCAGTCATTGAGAAGGCGTCCGGCAATCGTCTCACCGCCGGAGTGAACCACTTTCGGAAACCAGACAAAGTTCGCCACAATACGATGAGTGCGGTCGAAGTTCGAAAGCGCCCTTTGCGACCTCCTGTCCTGCTGGTCCCCCGGTAGAGCGTTCAGCTCGCTCGCGGGGGCGCCCGAGTAATCGTCTGTGGATTTCGAAAAGGTGTAGCTGACCAAAAAGTCCAGAGGGTCGAAGCGCCGCTTGAGACTTGCTTGCAGCGAATCGTAATGAGAGATGCCGGTTGTCTCGACCATCTGCAGCCCGTTCAGGACTTTGTTGTTCGAGAAGCCTGAAGCTGTGTACGGCGCAGTCGCTCCCACACCCTGGTTCAGGGTGCGGATGTTGATCAGCTTCGTTCCCTTGTTCCCGACGTAATCAAGCTCGACTGCATAATGCCTCGCCGGCTGCCACTGAATGCCCAGGCTGTAGACGTAAACGTAAGGCGTGCGGAGGTTTGGATCTACAAAGAGCCCGTTGATCGGAGTTCGCAAGTGGGCTGACGGCGCTCCGCCGGCATAGTATGGGACCGGGGATGGGATCACCGGAGAAACAGGAAATTCTGTCGTGGAAAGGTCGGGAAAGGGATTAGAGAAAAAAGGGCCTGCCAGCCCGGTTCCGACCACACCATAGGGATAGTTCAAGACCTGCTGAACGCCGATGTTCAGCGAGAACTTATCGAAATATACCCCGGATCCGCCGCGAATCACGAGCCCGTCTCCCGCGAGGGGCGACCAGGCAAAGCCCAAACGCGGGGCAAAATGATGAGTACCCGGGTTGAGGGTTTGTCCCGGAGACAACAGCCTGATGCCGTTGGGAGGATTGCAGGGTGCGGCAGGCGTGCACGGCAGCTGGTTTTTCGCGAAGATCTCAGAATAGAACGCGGAAAGTCTCCCTTCGTTTTCGCTGATCCCGCCGTAGTGTTCAAAGCGCACGCCTGCATTCAGTGTGAAATTCCCGGTCAGGCGGATATCATCCTGGAAAAACAAGGCAGAGTCGGTGGTTCGCAATTCACGATCGCGGATTCCATTACCGAGGAATGCCGCGGCGGTGACGCCGCCAAGAAAATCCTTGAAATTGCTAAAAAGCACGCTGCCGCGCGAGTAGAAATCGAGATCGAAGTCGAGCGCTGTGTGTCGCACATGCCCGCCCAGAGTCATATCGTGCCGGCCTCTGCTCCAGGCAAGAGTGTCGCTCCAATTATGTGTCCGGCCCGCGGCGCTGCCATCCGCCAGGGAAGTAGAACCGATCGTGAAAAGGCCTGTAACCCCTATAGTGGACAATCCCGGATAGTCATTAGCCAGTGGGTTCGCGATGCCGAATTGAGCATTTGTGAACGGCTCTTCGGGAGCGAACGTTCCCGCGCTGCTGTTGAAGCCGTAAAGAGCCCGGTTGACGATTCTGGGATTGAAGACATGGGTTTCGGAGAGCGTCACGACCCAATTGTCGTGGTCGACATATCCACCGTAGCCTGGGGCCTGGAAGGGATTAGGTCCAAGGAAGCTAAACAGGGCCTGGTATTGCGACACTCGTGAGAAAAACACCTTCCAGTCCAGCCGGTCATCCGCTCCGATCTGCAGGTCGATGTTCACGTTGGACTGGTTTTCGTTAAACCGTGAGATCGCACTCAGCGGAGTGGGCACGAGGGTAGTGGGATCCTCTGCCGCAGCCCCGGCGCTTGGAATCGCATATTGACCATTCGGAAGCCTGGCTTGAAGGAGCCGGAGACTGACCGGATCCATTGCACCGGTACCGTGCGCGTCCGCCAGCTTCTGGAGAGCGGCGGTGCTGCGATCCTCGCTGAGGCCGGCCGGAATATTAGGTGTGGCCAGGCTGTTGGCCAGCGAGGTCCCATTCCTCTCCCGAGTTCCCTGGTAGGAGACGAAAAAGTTAACCTTGTCCTTCAGGATTGGTCCGCCGAGCGTGCCCCCAAACTGGTTTCGAGTCAGGATAGGCCTGTCTCGGCCTCGACTGTTGAGAAAGAAGTCATTGGCGTTCAAAACGCGGTTGCGCAAGAATTCGTAAAGTCGGCCATGAAAGTCGTTCGACCCTGATTTTGTCAGGACCGCAACATTACCACCGCTGTTTCGTCCCGACGCGGCGTTGAAAAGAGAAGTCTGCACTACGAATTCCTGCAGGGTATCCGGGGCAGGGACGGCAACGTTCACCGTGGAGTTACTGCCGGCGCTGATAACTTCAGTGCCGTTGATTGTCATGTTATTGCTGGTCATGCGCTGGCCATTGACCGAGATAAAGGTATCGCCTCTTCCCAGGTCCGTATTGTTGGAGAGGCTCGCGCTCGTGCCGGGGGAAAGGGCCAGTAGTTGCTGAAAGTTCAGGGTCGGCAATGGCAGCTGTCTGATGGATGTCTCCTCGATCACTTCTCCTTGTGTAGCAGTCCCGGTGTCTATCAGGGGGACCTCCGCGGTCACAAGAACGGTATCACTGCTGCCTTCGGCCTTCATTGTCAGATCCAGAGTCGTGCGCACCGTCACCCTGACGACAACCGGATCGATGACCGCGGTCTGGAATCCCTCCAGCTTGGCGGCCACCGAGTACCGACCGGGAGCAAGCAGACTAGCGGCGTAGGCCCCCGTTTTGTTGGAGAGAACTCCACGGACAACGCCTGTGTTCTTCAGCGTGATCTTGATCGTCACTCCGGGAACTGCCGCTCCGGATTGATCCCGCACTGTGCCCGTAATGGCGCCCGTGGAGGCCGTTTGGGCAATTACCCGGGGAAGTGCCAGACCCCCAAGAATCCAGGCGAGCAGGACGAGTGGCAAGTGGCAAGTGGCGAGTGGCAAGTGGCGAGTGGCGGGCCGTTTTCGCGCCGCGAAGGTCCTATGGACCTGGTATCCAACCCGACGGTTTTCTACAGACGTGTCGCTCCGCCGCGTGGAAATCGGCCACTTGCCACTCGCCACTCGCCACTCGTCACTTGCCACTTGCCACTTGCCACTCCTCACTTGCCACTCGCCACTTGCCACTCGTCACTTGCCACTTCGTCCAGATAGCCAGTTATATGGACCAACTCTGCGACCGATTGCACTTGCATCTTGGCCATGACCTTGGCGCGGTGCGCCTTGATCGTCCGTTCCACGGTACCGAGCTCAAAGGCGATCTGCTTGTTAAGCAGCCCGCGTACAACCAACGCCAGCACCTCTTTCTCACGAGGGGTGAGTTGTTCATAGCGGATCTGGATCTCTTCTTTTCTTAGCCGCGCCTCCCTGGCTTCAGCGTCGGTCTTTACAGCGCGTTGCACTGCGGCAAGAAGGTCTGCGTCACTGGCCGGCTTCGTCAGGAAGTCAACCGCCTCGCGCTTCATTGCATGCACGGAAGTGGGGATGTCGCCGTGTCCGGTTAAGAAGACTATCGGAAGCCATTCCTTCTGTTGCCTTAAACTCTCCTGCAGCTCCAAGCCGCTCAACCCGGGGAGGTTGAGATCGACGATTGCGCAACCCGGAACATCCGGGAAATTTTGGCGATAGAGAAGCAACTCTTCGGCGGACCTGAACTGCTCGACCTGGTATCCGGCTGACAGCATGAGCCTTGAGAGAGAAGCAAGGACGGACGAATCGTCATCCACGACGTGAACCGTCGGTAAACTGCGCTGCGGGTCACCTCTCATAGGGTACCCCCGCTTGGAAAAACGACTGACTCGAAAATCGGCGACGAAGTCACACATCTACATTATGCCGACAGATATGAATCAACAGAAGCGGCAATAGCAAAATTATATTGATTCTACAGTTCATACCGTTGGTGGCGGAGCAGCCGTTGGTGGCGGAGCAGCCGTTGGTGGCGGAGCAGCCGTTGGTGGCGGAGCAGCCGTTGATGGCGGAGCAGCCCTTTCGCTGGTACTTTTGCCAGTGTCGCGGCAGCGCCTTCTTGCATACCGTGTCGCTGATTATCGGAGGGGATCAGGCAGATCGTGCATCTACCAATGGGTGTCGCCCTGTCAGTGCTGTCTCTTCTGGCTGCCGGGGGGGAAACTCAAGCGCAGCAGGCCCCAAATGTCCGGGCTTACCGTCCCAACCCGGCCGAAGAAGACTGGAGCTTCCTTCGACAGTCTTCGAAGACGGATTTCTGGGATCCGCTGAAATATATCTCCCTCGGCCGGGAGGATTGCTACCTGACTCTGAGCGGTGAGATTCGCTTTCGACCGGAGGGATTTCGTATCCGCGGGCCGGAGGGATCTCCCTCGCTTATAGACACGTACTTGCTCCAGCGCTACCTCTTTGGGGCAGATCTGCACCTGAGTCGGCGGTTTCGCATATTTACCGAGGTCCAAAGCGGTATCGTGTCCGGGAAGTTACAGTCCCCTCGGCCGACCGATCGCAATTCCGTGGACCTTCACCAGGGGTTTTTCGAGTGGCGCCGACCCTTCAATGAAAAGCGGGTCTTCGGAATAAGAGCGGGACGTCAAGAGGTGACAATCGGCAGCAGCAGGCTCATCTCGGCCAGCGCGGGAATGAACGTCAAGCGCAGTTTCGATGGGGCGGTTCTCTACTACCTGACCGACTCCTGGCGTTTCCATGCCGTCGCGGCAAAACTCGTGTCGATCAGCAAAGGCGTGTTTGATGATGCGCCCGACCACGCACAGACGTTCTGGGGCGTGGCCGCCAGCCGGAAGAGCTTCCTTTTCAAGCAGGGAGAGTTTGCCGTCTCTTATCTCGGCGTGGACCGGGCACAGATCACATATGCCCAGGCCAGGGGCCGGGACCAGCGGCACACCGTGGGAGTGAAGTGGTCCGGCTCGGGGACGAGGGGCGACCTCAACTACGACGCGATTTTGCAGTGGGGTGCATTCAACGGTGCGCCGGTTCGGGCGTGGGCTTTTTCGACGGAGACCGGCTATCGATTCGTGAACACGCTCTGGAAGCCCCGGATTTCCCTTCGCGCCGACATTGCCTCGGGCGACAAAGACGCGACTGCCGCAAACCTGCAATCCTTCAATCCTCTCTTTCCTGGAAACAGCTACGCCGGCGCCGTCGGGCTGTTCGGGCCGACCAACCTGACCGATCTCACGCCGGGTGTCACCGCCGTCCTGACGAGATCGCTTGTGTTGGGCTTTGAGGCGCCCTCTTACTGGCGCACCTCCTCGGGCGACGGGCTGTACGCCACTGACCAGAGAGTGCTCTTATTGCCCACTATCGGCCAGGGGAAGTACGTGGGAACCAATCCCGGCATTGTCGCCATTTGGCACGCGACGGCTCACCTGCAGTTTCAGGGAGCGATCTCGCGGTTTCTGCCCGGCCGCTTCCTGGAGAAGACATTTGTCGCCAATGGGTTCGGGTTCTATTCGATTACTGCCCTCTACCGGTTTTGAGAAAGTGGCGAGTGGCGGGTTGTGCAAGTGGCAAGTGGCGAGTGGCAAGTGGCAAGTGGCATCGACCGCTCATGGTCCTGCTTTCAGGCGCAGTTAGCGATCAAGTCGCGCGGGCTGGAAGGCTGTTGAAAATGTTGACTTCGTGTGAATAGGCCTGAAAGGCCGGCACATATTAGCCCAGGGCGGAGCGTTTTGCGCGTAGCCCTGGGTCCCGGTTCGAAGCTGATATCCAGCCCTGAAAGGGCGGCACAACTCTCTATCGTGCAAATTGTTGCGCCCTTTCAGGGCTTGTCTCCGCCTCTACTGTGCCTTAGACCCAGGGCTGCGCACAAAGCGCTTCGCCCTGGGCTAATATGTGCCGGCCCTTCAGGCCTTAAGACCCTTATTCAACAGCCTCGCTGGGCACTTGTCACTCGACTACTGCCACTTGGCCACCCCGCCACTCGCCCCTTGCCCCTTGCCACTTGCCACTTGCCACTTGCCACTCGTCCCTCGCCACTCGCCCCTCGCCCCTTGCCACTCGCCCCTTGCCACTCGCCCCTTGCCACTCGCCCCTTGCCACTCGCCCCTTGCCACTCGCCACTTGCCACTTGCCACTTGCCACTTGCCACTCGTCCCTCGCCACTTCTGTCAAAACTGACAGTTGGTCGAAGGAGGGCTTACATCTACTCTTGATCCGTTCAGGAGCCGTGGAAAGGAGAGTCCTGCAATGTCTAGGAAAGAAATAGCGATGGGTTTCAGGTTCAGCTTGGTCCTGTTTTGTTTCGGTGCGCTTTTACAGGCACAAGACGTGAAGCACAACTTTGCTCCCGGTGTAGACTGGGCCAAATTCAAGACGTACAGATGGGTCGAGGTTGAGGGTGCTGCTAAGCCCAGCCCCCTTGTTAACGACCAGATCATACAGGCCATTGACGGGCAGCTGGCCTCTAAAGGACTGACCAAGACCGAGGGCGACAACCCCGACCTTCTCGTCACTTACCAAGCCGCCATCAACGAGGAGAAGCAGTGGTCTTCCACTAACTTTGGCGGTTACGGTTATGGTCCGTACGGGTACGGCGGCTGGGGCGGCACGGGGGGCACGACAACAGGGACCACCTCGACCATCAAGGTTGGAACGCTCGTTGTCGACCTGTATGACGCACAGGCAAAGAAGCACGTCTGGAGCGGAAACGCAACGAAGACTCTGAACCCGAGCAAAAACCCGGAGAAGAACCAGGAGAGACTGAATAAGGCCATCGCAAAACTGATGAAGAACTATCCGCCCGCGGAAAAGAAGAAGTAACAAAGTGGCGAGTGAAGAGTGGCGAGTGGCAAGTGAGAAGTGACAAGTGGGGAGTGACAAGTGACACGTGTCAAGTCCCGCGTGACCCTGTGGCGTCCCTTGGCACCTGCCACTTGCCACTGGCCACTGGCCACTGACCACTGGCCACTCGCCACTCGCCCCTTGCCACTTAGGCCATTGTTGGTCCTTCTCGCGGTGGTCTCCACCGTCCTGCCGCTGTCGGCTCGAGAGAAGACGGACGTCATCATCCTGAAGAACGGAGACCACATCAGCTGTGAAATCAAGCGTTTGGCGAGAGGGATACTCACGGTCGGGACCGACTCCACGATGGACAGTGTCCGCATTAAATGGCAGGACATCAAGACCGTCACAAGCAAGTTTCTTTTCACACTGGAAGACGACCAGGGGCAAATCTATGTCGGCAGCCTGGAGCCAGCCGGGGAGGTCGGGCGACTGACAGTCGTCGGTCCACAGCCGGGAAACGACTTGGACCATCTGTCTATCGTGAAAATCCAGGCTCTTGAGGAAAACCACTGGAAGCGCTTTTCCGGTTCGGCGGATCTCAGCTACAGTTTTACCAAAGCGAGCGATCGTCAACAGTTCAACTTTTCCGGAGACATCCTTTATCGAACTGAACGCTACTCTGGTCAGCTCACGTACAGTTCGACGATCGGCACGTCAAACGGAGAGACAGACCAGGACCGGCAACTGATCACCATGGTCGGCACCCGGGAGTTTTCGGGCAGGTGGCTGGCTTACACACAAACGAGCTTTTCAACCAACCTTGAGCTGCAACTGGACGGGCGCTTTACGGCCCTGGGGGGACCGGGGTACAACCTGATCCAAAGCAACAGGGCGTTGATCCGGGCGATTGGTGCTGGGGCATACACGAATGAAACGTACCTTGACCAGGAAACCCAGCAAAGCGCCGAAGGCTTTTTCATGATTGATTCTCAGTTCTTCAAGCTTTATTCGCCGAAGGTCGACGTCATAAATCAACTCGCGTATTTGCCCAGCTTCTCGAAATGGGGCAGACACCGTCTCGAGTACTACGCTAAGGCCCGCATTGAGGTTCTCAGGGACTTCTTCGTCACAGTGACGTTCTACGACAGTTACGACAGCGACCCTCCATCTGAAACGGCCGTCAAGAACGACTACGGTTTTACGACCGGCCTTAGCTGGTCGTTCAGGAAGTAGCGCGAAGTGGCAAGTGGCGGCCAGTGGCGAGTGGCAGGTGGCGAGTGGCGAGTGGCGAGTGGCGAGTGGCAGGTGGCGAGTGGCGAGTGGCAAGTGGCGAGTAGCAACGCGATACTTGTGAGCCAATTGGCCGTCCACGCACTTCCTTGGGAGGGTTGAAATCCCTGCGGTCCTACGCGACCCCGTTGAAGGCCAGAAACCG
>Ga0209077_1000125_pt1 | contig 18893 bp, 15 predicted proteins | sample PPLLak1March2015_FD_187247 | JGI IMG/M metagenome (GOLD analysis project Ga0209077, IMG submission 187247) | Freshwater sediment microbial communities from Prairie Pothole Lake near Jamestown, North Dakota, USA - PPLs Lake P7 Core (1) Depth... | ecosystem: Environmental > Aquatic > Freshwater >... | reverse complement strand
GTACAAAGTCTCTTTTGTTAGATCTAGCCAACAACTAAGAGCGGTTCAACTTGTGTTTTCGTCTATTTATCTTTACGTACCAACCCTCACCGTACCGTTCAAACATGGAAATAAATTGAGCGTTCTTCATACGTATTCTGAGCATTCCACCGGGTCTAATAGTTCATAACCTGATAATGATGCCTATTCGAAATTGATCCTGGAAGTAGGCAAACTGAGCTTAAACTAGCTTGTAGAATAGTTTCAATCAACCAAAGGGTCTGTCATCACCTCCAACTTAGTTTTTGGAAAAGCTATACGATGAGTTCTTCTCAAAATATATAGGCAGGTATTATCTATATGCTAGTTAAGAGGGATTTGAGTTTATCTGGAGGCTACCGTTGAATGTCAGTTGATTTTAAGGCGATGGTTGAGATTCTGCTCGAAAGAAAGCCAGAGATCAGCGCAGAAGAGATAAAAAAACTTGTAGATGAAAAAAAGCGTAAGATAGGGGCGGGTTACCTGACTGATCAGGGGGCTTTGTTCCTCGTCGCCGCTGACTTGGGCATCTCACTTGAACGAAATCAGTCCAGCGTCCAGAGACTAAAGGATCTTTATGTGGGGGCCAGAGATATTAGCGTTGTTGGTAGAGTAATGTCCATCTACCCCACGCGGACTTTCATGAGAAAGGATAATAGCGACGAGTTGCGCAACAGAACCCTTACGATTCTTGACGCCGATGCTACAATAAGACTCAAACTTTGGGAGAAGAGAGTGGAATTTCCAGAGGAATCAGGTTTACGTCCAGGAGATCTTATCAAGTTGACCAAGGGCTACGTTAAATCAGGTCTAGACGGAAAACCTGTACTTAACGTTGGAGAGATGAGCACTATTGAGGTAATTAAGGAAGGGATTATGGATATACCAACTCTGGACCATTTTGCTTGTGATATTTCAAAAATTTCAGGTCAAACTGACAATGTCGTAATTTTCGGAAAGATATCATCCTCGCCTAGAATTGTGGAATACAAGAACATTAGGGGTCAGGACAGCAAGGCTCTTCAGTTAAATGTAGCAAACGAAGAAGGCACAAAGACAATGCGAACAATTATCTGGAATATAGACGAATCGAGGCTTCCCAAGATTTTGGCAGTGGGCTCAAAAATAAACCTCGTAGGTGTTAGAATCAAGCAAGGTAACGCACAGTACGGAAACTCAGAATTAGAAATACACGGAGATGAAGGGACTTCTTTGGATATATCCAACTCAGCAGCAGAACCCGACGTACTTGCCCTCAAATTGATTTCTGTTGGAAAAGACTTGGGAACTGGTTATTTGGAATGCCTAGCTTTTCAAAAAGATGGGAAAATCACTACGCTTAGAATCGATTCTAATCTGTTGAAAACCTCGCTCAGTTCGGGCTCAATAATTCAATGCATACCAAGCATGATTCTTGGCAATCAAATTACTCTGTCAAGAGATGATTCCTATATCAGCGAGATCGAAGATGATTCATCATTCCCATCCATTGAATCGCTCGAAACCAAAATTGAAGATATTACCGATTCTGACCGTCCTTATTTAGTTGAAGGAATCGTGCTTCAGACACCCTCAATCAGTACAGTTACTACAAGAAATGGAGAGAATATTTCTCTGGCTGAGACTATGTTAGGTGATGATACTGCTGAAATAACTCTTTTAGGATGGCGAGATCTATCTGGGCTTATGACCGATCTTAAGGTTGGAGAGAGAATAAAAATCAGCGGAGTCGTTACTAGTACCAGCAGGGACGGCAAACTTCAAATTTCACTGAAACCTTACTCTAGCATTCACAGAATAGGGTAACCTTGATTATGTCCTGAATTACTTTGGTTTACTAGTCATTCCAAAAGCCTCGAGTAAGTACGTACTGTCTCTCTGCTTCGTATATGCTTCTATACAATGTTGACTCATCGATACTATTGCGAAGAACCCTTGCAGCAGTGTCTGCCCCGATACCATGACCTGATAATACTGTGACTGCATTCCTACCAAAATTATTTATTAGAGAAGCAATTTTCCATGCACGATCAAATCTTCGGCTGTCCTCAGATGAGATTTTGGCACCTTTAAGCTTTTTTACAATAATATTGGGAAGTTCAAGATCCGAAACATAGGTGGCGGTAACTAGGCGGGATCTGCATTTTTTACAATAAATTTGGTCAGGTACATCCTTCGTTTCGAATACTCTTTCCCACTCTCCACAGCGAATACAGATTAAACGATGCTTAGTCCTAAGGAGCCTTTCTTTAACAAGTTCAATGATCCCAGTTTCCAAACTCAGTGGTGCAGCAGAAAATCTTTGATAGCGGTCCACAGTAGGCTTGGCTAGGTCTGTAAATTCGTCAACTTCGACCCATTGAAGCCTAATCAAGTCGTTTGCATATTCTTGAAGAATCCTGTTCGTAGTGAGCACATCGAATTTTTCATGAACAAGTTCTCGTATCGCTTCAGCACTAACAGGTGTCTTCATATACCTATCATACAGCAATCTGGCTATTTTTTTGTCGTACACTGACTCTTTTGAAATAATACCGAACCTTCTCCCTACTGTCCATACCTTCCAATTCATAACGTAGGTACCGGTGAATGAAGCAATCAGTATAGGTTCGCAGTCGACTAATTCTTTGAATATCCGTTCAATGTGACCTTTTCCTATTCTCGCCCCAGCCGATGTGAGCAAAATTCTGTAAGCGTCGGATCTGCTTTCAACAACGTATCCCAATTGTGAAGAAAGGAGAGTGGAGAGAACTGATGCAAAGGTATTGTTCACCTTTGTTCCAAACGGCACATGCATGATCAATGAATTAGTCTTTCGACTACTCTCAATCAAAATCAATTTCGCGCCAGGTAACTCCTTCAGCAAGACCAAACTATTTTCGACAGTTTCTCTACTAAGGAATACATCAGAATAAGCATTGTGTCTTCGGCTTTCGGCTACCCTGACGGCTGTTAAATAATCTACTGGGATCGTTTCTCCTGCCCAGTATGGCACATTCATTGTGACCCCCCTCAGAGGCTCAACATTAACAACTAATCGCTTTTCATCAATTGATATAATTTTCCACTGCAGCCCTTTTAAAACAAATACATTTCCTTTTTCTCCGTAATCACCAACAAATTGTTGGTCCAACATCCCTATTTTCCTCTTACCAACTATGTCTATGACCTCGAATTTCTGAACGAAAGGAATCATTGAAAGATTACTAAAATAATACTTGTAGGATTTCAGCGTATATCTATATGAGTTTTCTGCGATGTCTATTCTGATTAACCCAATATCAGCTAGGATCTTGAGGGTCATCATCAAATCAGATATCCGAAGGTTTCGAAATGGATACGACTTTTTGATTAGTTGAAATGCCTCACTTACGGAGATAGATGTCCTTGCTTGCAAAGAGATACCCACCAGATGGTGCGCCATTACGTCAAATGGCATCTGATGTATTTCTTGTTCTTCCATTTCCCCCTTTCTGGTTCGATATAATATGGCATGGGCTTCAAGTTCATCATCATGGGAACTGGTAATAATTAGTCCTTTTGCTGACTTTCGACTATTATGTCTACTTCGACCAATTCTTTGAACAAGCTTGGATATCTGTCTTGGGGAACCATAATGGATAACCAGATCAACTGAACCAATATCCAATCCCAATTCCAGAGATGATGTGCAAACGACTAGTCCAGCAGAACCTTCACGTAGTTTCTTCTCTGTTTCTTCCCTACTGGCCTTTGAAAGGGAACCGTGGTGAACATCGACCCCGAATCTGGCACGTGATTTTAGGATGGTTCCTATATATTCTGCTTCATCTCTAGTGTTAGTAAAGACCAAGATCGATTTTTTTTGGTCTATCATGGGAACAACATATGTGAGAATCAGCTGACACACGTCATTTATAGATCCGTTCACATACTTGATGTCTATATCGTATTCTCTCATAGACCTGTCCATCAACACGGCGATGTTCCTACCCGAGCCAGCGACGAACCTCCCCGCTTCACGAGGATCTGCTACACTGGCAGAAAGGCCTATTCTAGTTGGTCTACTCCTGGCAACTTTTTCCAGTCGTTCTAGACTCACAGCTAGATGAGATCCCCTTTCATTAGGAAGCAGCTCATGGACTTCATCAACAATTACCCACTGTACTGATGCTAAATGTCCAATGAGTATGCTATTGGTTAGAATGATACCCAGAGTCTCAGGAGTAGTTATTAATACATCAGGAGGATTGTCGGACATCTTTTTCTTTTTGACTGCACTTGTATCTCCATGTCTGATTTCTAGGTGCAAACCCTGGTAGCATGCGTATTTCTCAATTCTTCTAAACACGTCATTGTTTAGCGAGCGGAGTGGAGTAATATACAAAGCCTTAATCCCCTTAGGCTTTGTGACATTCGATTCTTTGATCATAGTTAACACTGGTAAGATCGCTGCCTCGGTTTTACCTGAACCGGTTGGTGCGATAAGTACCGAATCTATATTTCTACAAATTACCGGTAGAGATTTGGCTTGAATATTTGTAAGATTTGTGAAGCCCTGGTTCCGATAGAATTCTCTTGTATTAGCCTCTGTTCCCAAGCATTTACGACCCGACGTCGGAAGGCTTTCCTGAGCTTCTTGTTGAATGCTGTCGTGCGTCAGACTTTTCATAGACTAGTACGCCGATTATGCCTAACACGAATAACCCAACAGCTATCCAGGCATAAGAGTCGAAATTTGATATTGCTTCTACAGTCATTCAATATCGAAATTTCAAATCTCCAATATAATCGTTGGTCACGCAGAGGTAAAATGAGTCATTTTTCCTCGTTTTCATTTTCAATGTACAAGGCAAAATCACGAGAGCTTAAGATCCCAAGAAGCTTATTTGGTGTATCACTATCCACGACCAAGAGATGTCTAACATTATTCTGTTTCATTACATCTGCTGCCGCCTCAACTGGAGAATAAGGATCAATTGTAACAATTGGAGTAGACATTATGTCTTGGACAAGGATACTATTACAAGGAACACCTTCAATACATGAACTTCTTACAAGGTCTCTGTGGGTAACTACTCCAACCGGAGTCTCATTTGAATCCAACACAACCAATGCTGAGGCATTGTCCTGGTCCATTCGCAAGGCCGCCTCTTGTGCAGTACTGGATTGAAGAATATACGACAATTTAGCCGTCATGAATTTTCCAATAGAATTTTTCATGTCCTATATTCTGATTTCCATCCTATAAACGATATACCTAGATTCCATTGTACGACTCGGCGGAGCTATCGCTGTTCAATCCCGTTGGGGCAAACGATATAATACCCAAACCTAAGCATCATTACTATTAATGTCATCTTCTTCTTCAACTGAAACAAAACCGTCTAACTTGAATAAACCAAAGGTAGTTGTGCTACTTTCAGGGGGGCTAGATAGCAATCTCTCCACCAGACTGGTACTGAATCAGGAAATTGAAGTGGAGGCAGTTGCAGTAAAAACTCCATTTTGCGACTTTGATTGTGGAAAGGGATGCGGCCATAGAGTAAAGGAGGTTGCGGACTCACTTGGGATTAGATTAAAAACGGTTTATTTTGGAGATGAATATCTTGCAATGCTCAAGAATCCGAAACATGGTTTTGGATCGGGTATGAACCCATGCATCGATTGTAGGGCAATGATGTATGAGGCTGCGAAGGATCATATGGAGGCCATCGGGGCTTCGTACTTGGTGACCGGGGAAGTATTGTCCCAGAGACCTATGAGCCAGCATCGTCATGCTCTCAGAACTATTGAGGAAGAATCCAACTTGATCGGCAAAGTAATTAGACCTCTTTCGGCAGGAAAGCTCCCTCCATCAGATGCAGAAACGTCAGGTTTTATTGACAGAAGTAAGCTTCGTTCTATCGCAGGTAGATCTCGAAAAGAACAGTTAGCATTGGCCAAGGAGTTTGGAATTCAAGATCCTCCAAATTCCGCTGGTGGTTGTCTTCTTACCGATCCATGCTTCTCAAAGCGGGTTAAAGATCTTTTTGAGCATACTGATGGAGTTCCGACCCTTAACGACGTCGAACTTCTTAAAGTTGGAAGGCATTTCAGGCTATCGACTGATTCCAAGCTTATCGTAGGTAGAAACCAGAGCGAAAATGAAATGATGAAAATTCTCTGTCTCGACGACGACTTCTCTCTTGAGGCTATTGAGTTTACTGGACCGTTGGGGATATTGAGAATCAAAAAAGATTCTGATCTTAGGAACGATCTAATGCCAATTGCGGGAGGAATAGTGGGACGGTACAGCGATGCTCCAAGAGGTCAAATCGTTAAGTTGACCGTTTTTCATCAGCAAAAGGAATCCAGCATGAATTGTCAAATGTTGGATAATTCAGTAGTAAGAAAATTAAGTATATGATCTAACTCACCTTACGGGTCAATATCTTTTGACCAGAATGACTATTTGATTATTTCTGAAATTCACAGAATGGATAAGAGATAATTTAATGCAAGCTCATGAGCCACAGGTTTATTTGAAAGCAATAACTCTTCGCGATCCTGTTGAAGTTCAGTTGATTAAAGAAGATCTAAAGAAACAGATGATCGTGATTATTAGAGTCACTCCACTTGCTCAAAAGAGCGTCGACGAGTTACGAAGAGTCATCGACGATTTATACAAGTTTGTTCAATCCGCGGGCGGAGATATAGCAAGATTGGGTGAAGAACGGGTTGTAATTACTCCGTCAAAAGTAAAAATTTGGAGGGGTTCTTACGAACTTGCCTAGTGGTTTTTGATCGAGAAGAACAATTGATTTGCAATAGAAATAAAATAGTATTCTGATGATAGGTAGGTGAAACGTAAGACCTTGAGCTATTGAAAATTTCATGCTAGCTTCACTGCTTCCTCAACAAGAGGATGCTGTGTGTGTATCCTGAGAATTCGATTAATTGACCCAGCCAAGTTCTGAGCTTTGCTCTTATCTCCATGATTTACAATCACCCTTCGCAGCTTTTGTTTCATTCTTTTTATATATGCCAGGATTTGCCCATAATCTGAGTGATTTGTAAAATCTGTAAAGCTTTCTACTCTGCATTTAACATTAAGCCTTTTACCTTCGATCACCAGATCCATCTTACCTTCTATCAAACTACGGGCTGGAGTATTTGGCAAGGGTTGGGAAGTTAAGACAACGGCGCTCGCAGGATCATCACGTATCTGATCAAGATAACTGACTGACGGGCCATGAGTTAGCATTGATGAAGGTGAAACTATCAGATGAGAGCCTTTCTTAAGTTTCTTATATTCAACAATCTGAGATTTTGGCGGCCTGAACATGTTTATAGAATAGCCATCAATTTCCTGCTTGATTTCCTTTGAGAGATATTCCATATAGGTCTCGTAAATAGAACTGGCCTCGCTTACCGATTTCTCTATGCAAATTCTCGCAGAAAGCAATCCCATCCTAGCCAAATTGCTCAAGGTCACTATCAGCTCTTGAGATTGTCCCACAATAGGAATGGGAAAAAGCAAATTTCCACCCTGAGATAAGCAGCTGTTGATCAACTCAAGTAGTCTTTGATTCATTTCCTCTCTTGATTGAAGGATGTCTTCTTTACCTCCCAGAGTAGATTCAACTATGAGTGTCTCGACCCGTTGGAAGTTCCAATACGCATTCTCCAGCGCTAGTGATCTGCCAAATTTAAAATCTCCAGTATATACTAGATTGTGGTCACCATTTCCAAAATGTAGATGGGTAATTGCTGATCCCAAAATATGACCTGCATTTGCAAGGGTTAGCCTAATATCAGGAGTAATATCTGTGACTACAGCATAAGGTAATGGTATCATATGACTGATGACATCCTCGATCTCATCTGAAGTGGGATACATGAAGCCCAGCTCTTCTTTTTGCAGTAGATTACTTTTAAGGAGCAAATAGGTCAAAGGAATGGTAGGTTCAGAACAGTAAATTGGTCCCTTGTAACCATGCTTGAACAGTATAGGTAAGAAACCTGAGTGATCTAAATGCGCGTGACTCAGTAGCACGCAATCAATATCGTCTATGTTAAGGCCAGTAACGTCAAACCGGGGTGCGAATGTTGTCATATCGCTAGAAAATGAATTAATACCACAATCAAGAAGGACGTTACTTTCGTTGGTAGTGACTAAAATGCAAGATCTACCTATTTCATTGAAACCACCCAACAAAACTAGGCTGACTTCAGTCCTTTCGTTTAGTCTTGGGCGAAAGATCTTTTCACCTACTGCTTTATAGAATCGAATTCGGTCACTCGCCCTTCGAACCATTATGGCGTTAATCTGTTCAATTAATTCAGGATCATTTGGTGAGCGTCTAATCAAAAATCTCCATCCAGTTTTCTCAGATAATATAGCATTGTCTTGATCGTTTATTGAGTATTCCCTTGTCAAATCTTCGACTAAAGCTGTAACTTCTCCAAGTGCAGGATCAAATAGTAATTTTGAAATCTTAATACCATTAGGGAGTACCGTGCGTAATACACCAGCGCATTCTGCCTCTGATCTCCTGATTGACTCGTCCGTTCGAACAACAATCCTCTTTTTCACCGTATTTACCATGTTTGAAACGATGTTACTGTTTAGGATAAAATACGCAGGATTAGTAGAGAACAAAGCGATTCTTGGTCCTTCATATTCTATGCGCGTGAGCCCGGACTCTGTAGGTAATGTATTCAATATTTTTACCATGAAATTTTGTCCAGTCTGTTCACGAATCATAGGCTATCATCGTTCGCACCTATGCATATATATGCTTGACGTTAAACGTTCAAGCAGAATTCAACAATCAGCTATTAACGATTCGAAGTAATTCGACTATGGCTTGGAAAGGGTCGTATCTGAATCAAGTTTAATTCTATTTCCGTTCTAGATACGATTCGACCATTGTAGAATTTATGAACGCTCTGAATGAACCACATAACCACAGAGAAGAACTATACTTGGATTCGCAGTCATTTCAATATGCCACTGCGTCGATATAGGCATTGCAGTTATTGGAAATATTCCCAAAAGGAAGGTCGAGTATCTGGGACTAGTTGCTTGCAAATCATTGGAATCTTCAGAGCGAGTGAATATGAGACATGTCACTAGGAACTAATGACTACATTCGAACAGTCCAAGGTCAAAATACGTAAAATTCGTGAAATAACTATTTGTTAGTGTTGGCAGGTACTTATGTGTTGAATTCAGCGAATTTGGGTTAGTTCAAATTGTATTTTAAATAACATTGGATGGGATCCGATCCTTTAGTACAATAACAATCTTCGACTGAGGAACATGATTCTTAGAAATCAAGCAGGTTCCAACTAGTTTAGTATGCAATTATATTTTTGAAGGTAAAATTTCAAATCATTTCCCCACTGTAAAACTACTCAGACTCCAAAGTGTTAAATGAAGGAACCTTCAGAGCATAAGTACAATTCTACACAGCCAATTCCTCCAGATACGGTTATAGATAGGATAAAGTGATGGTAAAGTAGCTTTGTGATAGCTTACCCTTGACCCAGGAATCGCATTTGATGGAATTGCCGAGGAAGATATTGATAGGATCAACTGTTATTGTGGGACTAGGTAATTTTATTCAGCAGCTTGACCATAATTTTTCACGAGTAGCATTTATCAGCGGTGAGATTGTGAAGGAGAGGACCCAAGTAATTTCTCAAAAGTCCTTGAAAGATGCAGATTTGAGCGAATACAAATGGTTTGTAGCCGCAGACGCTACTATCAATGAAGCGGAAAAATTAGCTAGAGCACTAAAGCGGTATTCCCCTGACGTAATAGTCGGACAAGGCGGAGGGCGTTCAGTCGACCTCGCCAAGATGACAGCATATAATTTAGGTAAGTCTTTCATAAGCGTCCCTACCTCCGCTTCGCACGATGGGATATCAAGCCCTTTCGTTTCTATGAAGGGATCAGACAAACCGTATTCTATAAAGGCAAAAACTCCTATTGGCGTATTGGCGGATGTCGAACTGATGTCAAAAGCTCCACGTCGTTTGATGATAAGCGGCTGTGGAGATCTTGTTGGTAAGATAACAGCTGTCAAGGATTGGGAACTTGCCAGAGACGAAGTAAATGAATATTATGGAACATATGCTGCGAATCTTGCATACCTGAGTGCAAAAATAATTCTCGACGAAGGTCAAAATCTTGTGAAGGATAATTTGTATGGATTAAGGACCGTAGTAGAGGCTCTGATAAGCGCAGGGGTAGCGTCCTGCATTGCAGGAAGCAGCAGACCCTGCTCTGGGTCGGAGCATCTGTTTAGTCACGCTGTCGAATATGTGGCCGGTAAGAATTCTGGACTTCACGGAGAACGAGTCGGCATTGGGACGATTATGATGGCTAAGTTACATGGGTTAGATTGGGAAAAGATAGTCGAGACTTTGGCTTTATTTGGTGCTCCAACAAGAGGAAAACAGATCAATTTGACCGAAAATGAAGTGGTGCAATCGCTGGTATTAGCAAGTTCTTTACGACCGGACAGATTTACTATCCTTAACAAAGAAAAATTAGACAAAGTTAAGGCAACTAGTCTTGCAAAAGCGGCAAAAGTGATTTGAGCCGCATAGGACGAGTAGGCCGCACAAAGGGTACGTGAGATTCTATTTGCTTCCTTGCTCTTCTACCTTCTTGCTTCCTTGCTCTTCTACCTTCTTGCTTCCTTGCTCTTCTACCTTCTTGCTTCCTTGCTCTTCAATATTGTTGTCCTTTTTAACATTTTCTCGACTGACGTATTCTTCGATGAATCTGACTGATGTTATTGAAGGAACATACTTGAAAATTTCATTTGAAACTGCCCCCTTTATGATTTGTATTCCGTCCAAAAGGAAAGTTTCCTCCGGGAGGATCAGTTCAAGAATCGGACCTTTCATTTCAAATTTGATCTTATCTTCTTTTAGAGGTATCCACCTTCTAGTCAATGATTTTATTTTATCATCATCTGTCTGAATCTTCTTTACCACATTGATATTGTAGAGTAGAACTCTACCGGCATACCTATGATTGAAATCTAGTTGAACTCTACCTGAACCTACATACCTGACTATGCCCTTTCGTTTTTCTATTTCGATCTCATCGCCAATAGTGACCTCATCCGCCTTGTCACCAAGCTTCCTTTGAGGAATCATCCGGATTTTACTAGGATCTCTTTCGCCAAAGCCCTTATCTGGCGGTATTTCCACGTCTATCTTTTCACCTTCATTTGCTGTGGAGAGAGCTTCGTCCAGTCCCTTCAAGACCCAGCCTTCCCCTACAGAGATTAACTTCGGTTCATATTTGCGGGAAGGATCATGTGTGCCAGATTTTTTGGCATCCTCTTCAATGGTGGTTTCAATTATATTATTAGTATCCTTTATCTTAGCTGTGTAATCTAAGAGTATGAGCGAACCTTTCTCTAAGGGCATACATGTCGCTATCGAAGTACTATATATTAAGTTTGAGTGTTCCTTGCTAGAGATTTGCCTTTAAACATTCAAGGCTTTCATCGCGATAGGTATGGCTTCGGATTTGGTTTGAATACCCATCATTTTCAAAGTCGATGCGATAGATGACAAAGTTCTAATTACATGATACCGATCTACCTCACCCATAGACCCTATCCTAAAAACCTTTCCTTTCAACTCGCCGAAACCTCCAGCAATTAGAACTCGAAAATGTTCTCCAAGTATTTTTCTGAATGCCTTATCTTCGATCCCGGGTATGTAATTAAAGGCTATTACCACATTGCTCCTTGCTTCTGGATGAGCGAAAGGAGTGAACCCTAACTCACTCAGGCCGGTGTAAAATGCATTGGCGCACCTCCTATGACGCTCAATTCTCTGATCTAGTCCCTCTTCCAATACCATCTCCAAAGCCTCTCTGTAAGCGAACAATAGGGGCAATGCAGGAGTAAACGGAGTTTCCCCACTGTCTCCGAAATATTTGAAATATCTTTTTAAGTTGAAGTATTGGGTTGGAGGAGGGCTTTCGATCATCTGTTTCTTTGCCTTGGCGCTAATGGATATAGGCGCAACACCTGGTGGTGCGGCGAGAGCCTTTTGCGAAGCAGTCATGCACAAGTCTATTCCCCATTTGTCAACTGGAAGTTCGTCCCCTCCTAAAACAGAAACCGCGTCTACAATGAAGAGGGACCCATACTTTGAACAAAGTTCTCCAAGCTTTTCTAAATATCTCAGGGTTGTACCAGTTGAAGTCTCATTATATACCGCATAGAGCGCTTTTATGTCCTTATTTGTCTCAAATGCGTCCTCTATTTGTTCAAGAGGTGGATTCTCTCCAAATTTCGAATTTATCCGAATGGAATTGCCGCCCCAATTTTCAATGAGGTCAGCCAATCTGCCGCCAAATTCCCCATTGACAGGAATTATGATATTGTCGCCCTTCTTGACTAGATTGATAACTGATGCTTCTACCGCGCCTGTGCCTGAAGCAGTTAGAACAACTACATCATTTGAGGTCTGAAACACGCGCTGGGTCTTATTCACTACGTCCCTGTAGAGGCTTCGAAAGTCGTCACTTCTATGATTAATTATGGGGGTAAGCATAGCATTCATTACTCTGCCTGGTACGTTTGTGGGCCCAGGGAGCATTACCAGATATTCCATTTAGGTCTCAATATCGTGGAGCATCTTCCGTTATTTATAGAATTACGTTTATTACCTAATTGCTTATTGAGTACGTAGCAATATAATCATGCTGATAAAGGATCATAGGAAGCGAGTATTGGATAACGCAGAGAAGATTGGTTGTAGTACAGTGGTATCGTTTAATCCTGAAAACACATTTTATCTTACAGGTTTTTGGGGAGAGTCGGTAGGCATTTGTTCTGGAGAAAGTACCAAGATTATTACTCCTGCTCTTGAGACGGATAGAGCTGAAGAAGCCGCGCTCTCATGTGAGGTAATATCTGCAGAAAGAGGAAAAGACATGCTTTTACGTGTAATTGACGAATTGGCAGGGAAATCAGTATGTACAGATAGTACTGATTTTCATACTAATAAGATGATGGCTGAAAAACTTGGCGAAAGGAATGTAATAGTAAATAACAAACCCTTCACCATGAGTCGAATCATAAAGGATCCTAATGAGCAGGAAAATATCTCTAAATCTGCAAAAATTATTGATCGCTTATTCAATTTAAGCACTGAACAAATTAGGGAGAATAAAACAGAAATTGAATTAATGGCATTGCTTGTGTCTGAAACTTATCTTCTTGGAGGAACACTGGTCTCATACAAGAGTACTCGATATCCGTTTATTATTGCTGGTGGCCCTAACGCTGCCTTTCCTCATTCTGAGATTACTACACGACCATTTTCAAGAGAGGATACGGTAATTGTCGATCTGGTAGTTCAGTATCGGGGATACGTGGCTGATGCAACTCGAACATTTGTTATTGGTCATGCGACTGACGAAATAAAGCAAGTCTACGAATGTGTAAAGGATGCACAGCAAACCGGTTTGGACTCATTGCGCTCAGCCCCAGATTTTGGGCATGTTGATCTGGCATGCAGAAATCTAGTTATTAATAGAGGATATGGAAGTAAATTCGTACACTCGACAGGCCATGGAATAGGATTGGAAGTGCATGAATTACCTTGGATCAGCAAAACTGGAAAAGAGAAGGTAAAGCCAGGAATGTGTATCACGATTGAACCAGGTGTATATATAAATGGAAGGTTTGGGGTGCGAATTGAGGACAGCGTCATAGTCAAAACTGCGAACGACAAAGACGACAGTCCCAGGATTAGAAACACGGTCGCTAATTTAAATAGCTTTCCTAAGGACCTGATCTGTTTAGGCTAGTAGTTTCGGGTGAAGGATATTTTGTTTCAATCAAATCCAAAATTTGTGCTGCAATCTTAGCTTTTGATTGAATCGGCAAGTGTTTAATGTTCTTTTGTCGATCGATTATGTAGACTTCATTATTCTCCGATCCAAATTCTGTATTCTTTTTTCCAACATCATTTGCGACAATTAAATCCGCTCCCGATTCCAGCAATTTAGTGTAAGCCTTATCAATAAGGACTCTAGATTCTACGCTATACTCAGCCTTAAATCCAACCAAGAAAACGTCATATTTACAAATATTTTTTACTTTTGAAATAATTTTGTCAATTGGTACAAGAGTGATATCTACCTTTCCTAATGAACTTTCGATTTTGTTATTCCATTTCTTTGCAACAGAAAAATCTGAAGTGGCTGATGTAAGGATAACTACGTCAAATCTCTTCTCAGATAGTTTGAACATAACTGATTCAAACATCTCTTGAGCTGTATTCACTCTTTGAATTTCAATGCCCTGAGACTGTAAGTAAGTGCCAGGATCCACCGATCCATGTCCATAAACTAATGTCACACTTGCTCCTCTATCATATGCCTCCTTTGCAAGTGACATACCCATTTTTCCAGAACTCATATTCATGATAGCTCGAACTGGGTCGATGTACTCAGCAGTACTACCAGCAGTAATTAAGATTCTTTTTCCTGCCAATTTTTTGTTGTTGTTGCCCAATTGACTGTCTTGAACATACTGAAGAAGTTCGTTGCCAGAAATCAGTTTGGCTTTTCCTTGCTCCATCCGCGGCTCCAGAAATTCTACCCCGTTTGCTTTGAGCTTATTGATATTCTCTTGTATGATCTTATTGTAGTACATTGCTTCGTGCATCGCAGGACAGATAACAATCGGAATACCGGATCCAAAAGCAACAGTCAGGACAGAAGTCACAACCGTGTCATCTATTCCATTAGCTAATTTTCCAAGTGTATTTGCGGTACAGGGATAAACTATAACCATATTGGTAGTATTTTGATCACCCAATGAAATATGTTCCAAATTACCAGTTAATTCAGTAACTACATCATTTCCTGTTGCCCATTTCATCATTTCATTGGAAAGGAATATTTTTGACGTCCCATGATTCATAACTGCGAAGACTTCAGCTCCATGCTTAACCAACAATCTGGCAACGTCAATGGCCTTGTATGCCGCAACGCTGCCTGTAATGCAAAGCACCATGCGGGTGCCTACCAGCTCCTCTCCTTCAGTACAATAAATGTCTCTAGTTGGACGATATGGACGCTTTTTCATTTGCTAGCTCGAAGACCGAATTCATTCAAGAATTCTTCGTATTCTTTAGGATCCATATGGATAACATTCTCATTGCTGGGAAATATTCCTGATTTTACCTCATGCGAATAAGTTTGAACAGAAGCCGTAATTAATTGATTTAGATCCAGATATTTCTTTACAAACCTTGGCTTAAAGTTTTGATAGATTCCCAACATGTCATAAGTTACTAATACTTGACCATCACAAACAGGCCCTGAGCCTATTCCTATAGTTGGTATCGATAAATTCTTGGTTATTATATCGGCGGCTTCAGTCGTTACCATTTCAAGTACAATGCTGAATGCACCTGCCTTTTCAATAACCTTTGCGTCGTTTAGGAGTTTTAGGGCTGTTTCCTTGGTTTTTCCAGCAGCCTTTGAAAAATTCCACATGCTCGAGGTCTGAGGTTTGTATCCTATATGTCCCATAACCGGTATTCCTATATTAACTAGGGCTTTTATTCGATCAAAAATTTCTTCGCCCCCTTCTACCTTGACCGAGTCTGCTCCAGCTTTGATCAATCTTACTGCATTTGAGATGGCCTTGTCGATGCTTTTTTGGTACGAGCCAAATGGCATATCCACAGTTATCATTGCTTTACTTGTAGCATTGGACACAGCCCGACAAAATAGTAACATTTCTGCCATATTTACTGGCCTTGTGGTTGAATATCCGAGCATTACCATTCCTGCACTATCTCCTACGAGTATTATGTCAATGTCATTTCTGTCAATAATTGAAGCCATTGAAAAATCATATGCAGTTAAAACGGCCAGTTTTTCTCCTTTCTTCTTTGTATCCACGATTTCGAACACCGTTTTCTTCCTAGATTGGCTGCTATATGGTTGCACTAATCTCAGAACCTCCGAGACGTATCAGTCTTAGGCTTTCATCCAAGTTCCTAAAATTGTCAAATCTACTAATCATGTTTGTTAAAGAATGTCTGTTCTTGTTTTTAAGCTCCAATATAATCTGAATCAAAATAGGGATTACTCTGACAACGTTATCAACTATGCAGATAGTTGCATGGACTGCAGTCCTTGAGAGTGGATTTAAATCAACTGCTATTACCTTTTTACCCATCTTTATCAGGGCTTCGGTCCTGTCTCCATCTTCTAAAGGAACAAATACGGTGTCGGCAAGCGCTATCCCCCTTGGATCAACGCGCTTTCGTTCCCCATTCAAGTTGGAAATGGTTGCAGTCCTATTCCTGCCTACTCCTAAAACGTCTGTTGCCCCTAATTTTTCGAGATGACTCTTTATCACACGCTCTCTGCGCACTGAATGATAAAATAGATTCACTTCGATCGGTGCCCCGCATGCTCTACTTAGCTCTATTATTTCTTTCCCACACAAAGCAGCAAAATTCCCGTTAACAGATATGACTGGATGCCTGGAACTAAGTAACAATGCAGCAGCGGTGTTAATGGCCATGATGGCATTTGGTGTAGTTTTCTCGCCTATCAGATAGTCAAAGGTCTCTCCCCTTCCATGTGCGATGAGACCTTCTTCAACAACAAGCCCCTCTTTTAGTCCATCCACGATCATTTCTCTTATTCCTAGAGACACTGCTCTTGGATGATCTTTTGGTATACTAATTCGCATACTTACATTCGCATATCATTCTAGCGCCCATCGAATCGATGCTAGCTTCGATAATCGTTCCCTCAAATCTACTCAAACATGATTGCACCTCTTTTGCTTTTTCGCGTCGTACAATCGTGAACACCGTTTCACCAAATAACGCAGTACTGCATTTGAATCCTTCAGATTTCAGAGCCCTAATCGGACCATTACAAATGCCATTGGTCAAGCCCAATGCGCTAGCAAGACTAAAGGATGCGTCCAGAAATCCTTCTATGTTATCCATTGACTTCAATCTATTCAACAGCTCTCTAGAACAACAATTCTTATCGCCTATGTTTATTAATTGATTGCTAAGTATTGTATTGGTTGATAGCGGTGAAATACATAGGATAGTCGCAACGTAGTCGTCAAGTTCCTTTCTCAATGTCAGTCCCTTCCCTGGAGCACCTGGTTTCAACCGAATTTCGTACCCCCCTGCATATAATGCAGCAACAGTTCCTAGCCCCGTTTTGCAAGCAATATCGGCACAATGAGCTACTTGGGCGGCCTTCACCTTGCTAAGGCCTATATTCAACGAATCGTTTAAGGCGTATGAGAGGCTCAGTGCTGCAGCACCACTTGAGCCAAGACCAAATCCAATAGGTATCTCGGTGATGTGGCTAATCTGGACGAAAATAGGCTCTTCAATTAGATTGAGATAGTGTTCTGCAACATATGCTGACACTGGCGCTTTTTGCACCTGAATACCGTCAATAGAAACACTATAGCCCTTGACTTTAGCTTCAAAAGTGTTAGCAGTAGTGGTAATACCATTAGAAATTGAAAAACCCGCACCTATTGAACCCTTGCTAAGAATATCCGTTTGCTTTGGTTCTGCAGGAGCAAATATACCTGTCACGTGTCCGGGGCTGAATGCCGTAGACGTAGCGACAATATTAGAGAGTAACGTAGCCATAACTTAATTTAGGATTTACTGATAATATAAGAATAATGTTTAATTAGTTTAAATATGTTTAAATTTATATGGCCTCGTACGCTCGTCGCCTTCAGAAGATAGGAAGTAGCACGCTTGTATCACTGCCGGCTAATTGGGTCCGTCAGAATCAACTCAAGAAAGGTGATACCATTCAAATGGAACTTAGCAATGATAATTCAATTGCCATTCTTCCTTCAAAGGAAGGGAATGGAATTATCCGAGGGTTTGGCATCGATTACCCCGCCAGGGTTATGGATATTCTCATTAACCAGCTATTCGGAGCTTATCTATTAGGCTATGATAACATCAGGATCAAGGCTAGAAGCCCAATAGATTATGAAGATCGAGAAAAAATCCTAACTGCTTCGGGCAAGCTAGTGGGACTTGAAATTGTTGATGAGGATAGCCTCAACATTAACTTTCAATTTCTTATTGATGAAAGTTCACTAGATGCCGCCAAGATCCTTCGTAGAATGAACTCAATAATCAAAGGAATGATGAGGGATGGGCTTAAGGCTATAGTGAATAAAGACACGAAGCCAATAAAGCTCATAATAAGAAGAGACGATGAAATCGATAGACAGTACTTCTTATTGGTTCGTCTGATCAGAAGCGCAATACTAAATCAGCGACTTGCACGCAAGCTTAATTTAAGTAATATCGACATACTCGATTATAGGGTAGCGGCTAGCCATCTAGAAAGTGCTGGAGATTATGTCTCAGAATTTTCGTCTTCTATACCCAAATTATGGGGAACTGGATTTGGAAATGAAATCGTGGAAGCGGGCATGATCGTTGACAATATGCAGCATAGATCTATAAGCGCATTTATAGCTAAGGACAATTTGCTGAGCGAGGAAGTAGTAAAGATGTACCTAAATTTCTCAAACTTATCTGTTTCTATAAAAGAGAAATCCACTAAGGGCTCACAACCTGACCCAAACATATCGATTCTTAACTGCATCTACTCCATGGACCGAATTGCTAAGTGTTGGGTTGACATTGCAGATCTTGTAAAACCAGGATACCCAAAATCACAGATATAATATAAGTCCAATTTAATCGACCTTTCGAACCTAGGATACTACTCGATTACACCTATGGACTAAACAAGATATACACACAGGATGAGATAGACGCTGCCAAACAGTCACCTTCATTTGAAAGGGAGTATCAAATACTTAGGCCTT
>Ga0209077_1000124_pt1 | contig 18955 bp, 11 predicted proteins | sample PPLLak1March2015_FD_187247 | JGI IMG/M metagenome (GOLD analysis project Ga0209077, IMG submission 187247) | Freshwater sediment microbial communities from Prairie Pothole Lake near Jamestown, North Dakota, USA - PPLs Lake P7 Core (1) Depth... | ecosystem: Environmental > Aquatic > Freshwater >... | reverse complement strand
GGCAGTGGGCAGTGGGCAGTCGTCAGTCGTCAGTGGTCAGTCGTCAGTCGTCAGTCGTCAGTTGTTCTCTATAGGAGATCACGTGAGTAACAATCGCGGCCTAGTCGTCGTCCTCCTCTTTGTATCGATTCTCCAGGCTGGTTCCCTCGGCGCCGAAACCAACCAGCCCATACCGCTTCCGGAGCACCCGAGGCCGGATTTCCAGCGGGCTGACTGGGTCAATTTGAACGGGCCGTGGTCGTTCGCTTTTCAGGGGGACAAGCCAGGCGCGGAGCAGGGCTGGGAGACCGGACAGAGAAAATTTGACCAGACCATCACGGTGCCGTTCCCCTGGGGCTCAAAATTGTCGGGAATCGCAAACCGGGCGGGAGCGGACATCGGGTGGTACTCACGCAAGATCACGGTTCCCGCCGCCTGGAAAGGCAAGCGCGTTTTCCTCGTCGTCGGAGCATCCGACTGGACGTCGACCGGCTGGCTGGACGGCGAAGAAATCGGAAAGTACCGCGGCGGCTATACGCCGTTCGAATTCGAAATGACCGCGCACGTGCGCTTCGGCGAAGAACAGAACCTGGTGCTGCGGGTGGATGACACTCCCGGCTCCTTCAAGCTGGAAGGTAAACAGGGTTATGGACCGGCGCGCGGAATCTGGCAGACCGTCTACCTGGAGGCCCGGCCCAACACCTACTTACGATCCGTGAGGTTCACACCGGACATTGAGAAGCAGCTCGTAAGCGTCCACGCCGAGCTGAGTGAGGAAGCGCGCTCGGACATGGAATTGCGGTTGAACTTCAAGACCGGGCAGGTTGCAGCGTCTGCAACATCGGTGAAAAAGGGTGCGAAGGAAGCACGATTCGAAATCCCGCTACCGAATCCCCGTCTTTGGTCGCTCGAGGACCCCTTCCTTTACGAAGTGCAAGCCTCTCTTTCGGGATCTGGCGCCGAAGCCGATCAGCTGGACACGTACTTCGGGATGCGCAAAATCGGTGTTGTGAAACTGCCCGGCTCCGGGTTTACCTACATCGCCCTCAACAACAAACCAATTTATCTGCAGCTTGCCTTGGATCAGTCCTACCACCCGGACGGGTTCTACACATTTCCAAGCGACGAGTTCATGCGGGACGAGATCCTGCGGTCCAGGCGGATCGGCTTGAACGGGCAGCGGTTGCACGTCAAGATCGACGTCCCACGGAAGCTCTACTGGGCCGACCGGCTTGGCCTGCTGATCATGGCCGACGTTCCGAACAGCTGGGGCGAACCGAGCGCGGAAGCGAAGGCAGAGACCGAAACAGCACTGCGCGGAATGATCGCCAGGGATTTCAATCACCCCTCGATATTCTCCTGGGTGATCTTCAATGAGACATGGGGCCTGCAGCAAAAAGACCAAAAGAGGACCTACCTGCCCGAGACCCAGCAATGGGTGGCCTCGATGTTCAAACTCGCGAAATCACTGGACTCGACGCGTTTGGTGGAAGACAACTCGCCATGCAACCACGATCACGTCCTCACGGACATCAACAGCTGGCACGTCTACCTGCCCGGCTACGCCTGGCGGGAGCACCTGGACAAGGTCACTGCCGATACTTTCCCGGGGTCGAAATGGAACTTCATCGGCGGTAGGACCCAGGGCGACCAGCCGCTTCTCAACAGCGAGTGCGGGAACGTTTGGGGCTACGAGGGCAGCACCGGAGACGTCGACTGGAGCTGGGACTACCACATCATGATGAACGAGTTCCGCAGGCATCCGAAGATCGCCGGCTGGCTCTATACCGAGCATCACGACGTGATTAACGAGTGGAACGGGTACTACCGATTCGACCGGTCTGACAAGTACGATGGGATGTCGGCACTGGCTCCCGACATGACGCTGAAGGACCTGCATTCCCGGTACTACATTGTGCCTGAGGTGCCGCTCTGCAGCTCAGTCGCCCCGGGGTCTGAGATCTCGGTTCCGCTCCTGGCCTCTTTCATGACGGAAGGCCCGGGACCGGGCCAACTGCGGCTCCACGCGGAGCTTTGGGGACACGACGACCTTGGTCGCCGCCATAGCTATTCGATTCAGGCTATTCAGGTGCCGTTCGAGCCCTGGTCGACGAAGGAAATTGCACCGCTCAAGGTGCGGATGCCGGACGGTCATTCGTTGGCGGTCCTGTCTCTTTCTCTGGAGGACGGCAGCGGCGCCGTTTTGCACCGGAATTTTGTCACGTTCGTCGTCGGGAACCCCGGCAGTGCGGACGAGGAGCGAGCGGTTGACGGCGTGCGGACGAGGGTGGTGCGCCTGTCGCCTGCGAACGTGACGGGCTCGAATTGGTCCGAGAAGAAATGGGAGATCTTTGACGGCCTAAAGCTGAACGGATCCGGGCACGGGTACTTCGAGTACTCGATACCCTGGCCAAAAGGTCTGAGGGCGAGCGAAATCCAGCAGGCAAGCTTCCGGGCAGAGCTCTCGGCCAAGCGGCTGAACGGCAAGGATCGGCAGGATCGCGGCAAGCAAGCTGGAGATTTCATGCGTGGTCAGGGCACCCACGATCCGAGCCTCAACCCGAACTCGTACCCGATGACCGACGCTGTGAGCTATCCGAGCGCGGTGCGGATCGTCGTTCAGAACGAGGGGGTCGGGACTTTTGATTTGCCTGACGACCCGGCCGATCACCAGGGGATTCTCTCGTGGTTTGCGCAGAAGCAGGATCGCCATCTGCATGAGGCAGGCTCGTACGGGTATCTGGTCTCGACGCTGCTGCCGCGATCGGCCCTCGAACGAGCCGAAAAGGAGGGGAGGCTCACCCTCCGCCTGGAGGTCGATCCAGCACTGCCCGGCGGTCTGGCGATTTACGGCTCACGGTTCGGACGCTACCCGCTCGACCCGACGCTGGTCTTCGTGCTGAAGTAAGAGCTCCGGAGCGCAGCTTTTTGTTCGTTAGCCTCTAAGGGCGCGGACGTCTCTCTTGGAGCGCAGACGTCTCCCCGAGTTTCGGGGACACAAAACTTAATTCCTGTGCTCCCCGCGTGAATCGCGGCAACGGCTTGGGAATTAAGTATTATGTCCCGAAACTCGGGAGACGTCCGCGCTCCAAGAGGGTTATCATTGTCTGCATGTTTGCCAGGTTGTTGCTTGCCCTGTCGTGGTCCTTGCTAACTTTCCAGCAGCTTCCAGGGCCTCCACCAGCCACGGACAGTGCGGCAAGTCTGCTGGCGGCCAGGGAGGATTTTCGAGCCCGCCGTTTCATGGGCGCCAGGGCGCAGCTGACAGCGCTGATCGCCAGGGAACCGGGGAATACCGATGCCCGCTACCTGGTTGTTCGTACCTTCATCGAGGAAAATATCCCGGACGAAGCCTTGCGCGAAGCCGAAGTGGCCATCCAGCAGTGTCCCCGGGACGCGACGGCACATACAGCTCTGGGGGATGCGCTTTACCGGCTGGGTGACTTTGACAAAGCCGCCGTCGCTTACGAGGAGGCGCTGAGACTCAACTCACAGGATGCCCGCGCCCACTTGGGGCTGGGCCGGGTCCTTTTGACAGATTTCCGCTTCAAGAGCGGCCGGGAACATCTCGAGAGCGCCCAACGCCTTTCACCTCACGATCCGGACGTCGCAAGCGCCCTGGCCTCGGTGCTCCCACGCTCTCCCGCTCAGCTCGACCTGGAAGAGCAATATGCAATCGGGGCAACATATCGCAACCCCGAAGAGGTCGAGGCCAACAAAGCTCTGATCTCGCTGTTCCGCGTGAAGGGGGGCAGGCAGCCGTTTGTTCTTCAGGACCCACCCGATCAGCTCTCATTGAGGTTGCGAGGCGTGCGCATGGGCGTTAACGGCCCACCTTCGGCCTTCGTCCTCGCGGTTGCAGTCAACGCCGGCGAACCCCACAACCTCTTGGTCGACACCGCGGCCCACGGTCTTCTGATTTCCTCCCGGATGGCAGCTCGTTCCGGGGTCACGCCGCTGCTCGCCTACCGCCTGGGCGGACTCGGAAATCAAGGCCGCATGCCGGCCTCGTTAGGATGGGCGGAAAGCGCGACGATCGGCGATCTGCGGCTGAGCGACTGCCCGGTGATCATAACGGACAAGAAGGTCGGGCCGCGGTGGGACGGGATCATAGGGACCGACGTGTTTCGTGAGTTCCTGATCACGCTTGACTTTCCCGGCCGCAGCCTGCGACTCGAAAAACTGCCTCCCCGAAAAGACGATGAGTTCGCCTACGATCGGTCCGCCGTTGACCGCTCTGGGTTCGCGCGTGTACGTTTCCTCGGATGGAAGCTCTTGGCACGGACAGGGTTGAATGGCGGAGTGAGCGCAAATTTCGTGATCGACACCGGCGCCTCCGAGCGACTGATCGCGCAGAGGACTGCTCAGAAAATCACAACGCTGATACCCAGCCGAAGGGGCATCAGAGGAATCTCGGGTGACGTCGGCCAGACACTGCAAGCCGAAAACGTGGTCCTGCAGTTTCCGGGGCTTCAGCGGACGCCCGAGACCATGCTGGCTGTCGACATGACCGGGTTGAGCTACGCCCTGGGCACAGAGTTGGGTGGGCTCATCGGTTGTCCGCAGCTGGCAGACGCGTCACTAACGATCGATTACCGTGAAGGCCTGGTGAAAATCACGAAGTGACCTGACCGATTCACTCCGCTGATCCGGTCGCCTGACCATCCAGAGCCGTTTTCAGTTGCTTCGCCTTTTCTGCGTACTCCCCTCCTGGCGCGGCAGCCAGATACCGGTCCACGCTTTCGGCCGCGCCCTGGTAGTCCTTCAGCCGGAACTGGGCGAGTGCCAACTGGTATACAGCGTCGCTAAAGTGGGGGTTGACGTCCAGCGCCTTGAGGAGCCACGCCTCAGAATCGGCATAGCGACCTTCACGGTACAGCGCAACAGCCAGGTATGTCTGCGCCCGATAGTCGGCTGCGTCATTTTCCAGGGATGCCTTCAGCGGTTCGATTGCCTCCCTGTTTTTATTATTTGCGAAGTAAAGCAGGCCCAGATTCCGCATGGCCTGAATACAGCGTGGATCCTTGGAAAGGGCATTTTTGAACGCGCCCTCGGCTTCGGAGTCGCGGCCCATCTTGAGATATGCGACGCCAAGATTATTCCAGGCGCCGGGATGCGCCGGATAGATATCCAACGCCTTCTTCAGGTGGCCGATGGCGGACGCATAGTCCTGTTGCCTGGACTTGTCTTGGGCCTTGGCCAGCGCCTTCATTGCTTTTGGCGGCACTTTCAACTCTTCAACAGTGGCTGTTGAATTGCTCCCCAATGGAGGCTCATCCTGCCCGATCGCCGGCCCAAGCTGGACGACGATCGCGCGCAGGTCTCCTGTAGACCAATTCGAGAGTTCGAGTCGGCCAGATTCGTGGCCCCGGCAGTTTACTTCAATCACGTAGTCACCTGGAGGAACGTCTTCAAACTGGAAGCTGCCATCCATCCGGGCCGACGTGGTTCTGCTATAGGCATGGCCCTGAATCGTGACGCTAACACCTTGCCTTAAGAGATGACGTCCGGGGACGGCCACCTCTCCTGTCAGTGAAGTTGAGCTTGAAAAAGCAAGCACTGTGAACAACTGAAGAACTGGGAGCAGCAGAAGACGCTGCAGTCGGAAGGACCTGAAGACAGTCATACACATCCCCCTGTCTCGAGCCTGCTGTTGGATTCTCGATGCATGCCTTGCCGGTTGGCTAGGCCTGACGTGTTGCTCCGGTTCTATGAGTCGAGAATGAGCTGCTACTTTGAAAGACGCAGGCGAAAAACACCCGGTTTCACACTTGGAGTAATATGTGTCCCGATGAAATCTCCTGCTAACGATGAAGACTTCGAGCGGGCATTTGGGGTGCTCGAACTCCCACCCAACGCGTCCCGCGAAGCTGTGGAGCAAGCGTACAGGGAACTGAGCGAGGTCTGGGATCCCTCCAGGTTCCCGACAGACGAAAGACTCAGGCGGCGGGCTGCGGAACAACTGACCCGCATTCAAGAGGCGTATGAGTTGCTGAAGGATTACCACGCAGGGGAGGATTCTCTGCTTCAGGAACTTTATGGAAAGACAAAGAAAGGGCGAGCGGCGCCTTCCCACCCTCAGTCCAAAGCTGGTTCACAGAGTCCGTCAACACCGCCGTCCCTTGCTGATACGGTATTTGCCGAACCTTCATCAGGACCGTCAAAACGTTTGCTCTTAGCATTGGTTGTCGGCGGAGTGGTGATCGTCGTGGTGCTCGCACTGTTGTTCCTCGGTCGCCCTGCGGAAGCGCCGGCTCCAGCAGATCAAGGTGCGGCTCCGGCAGCCGCCACCAGCGCGCCGGTAAACGAGCCGGCTCCTCCCCCGCCGGCGCAGGAACAGCCCGGCAACGCGGCCGGAGCGGAAGCTCCAGTCACTCCGAAGAGCGAACCGCAGACCCCCCAGGCTACTTCGACGCCCCTCCGCAGTCGTGAGGAGCCACCGGTTCCCCAACAGCGCTCTGATTCTGCGCGGCCGAGCCGGGAACCGGGATTTGTCCCGCCTGGGCCGCCAGAGGCGAACGCCACGAGCCCGGCTCCGGCGCCACGCCGTCAGCCGGATAACAAACCGGAGTTGGTTCGGGGTCCTGAAGAAGGAGGAGTGGCCCCGGAAGAAGAGCGCCGAGTCCTGAACGTCCTGGGTCAAAAATCACCGGCGGCTCAGACCATCCTGGATGGGAATACCGATCAGTTCCGAGTGATGAGTTGGCGCGTAACAAAGAAAGACGGGGGCGAATTCTGGGCACACATCGTGGCCGAATCAGCCGTCGGCGGGACTACGCATCTGATCTGGGCTGTCGACCCGTCAAGAGAGACGATCCGACCCCTGAGCCAGGCCGCTCGTGACCTGGACAAGTCAGCTTCTACCAAGCCGCCGACCGGTTCCTGATCGGCATCATTTCACTCCGTCGACGCTCACACCTTCCGCCGCCGCAAGCCCACCCCCGATGGGCGTCCCGCTTCTCTTGCTTCTCCCCGGATGCTAAATTGGGTGAAATCCCCCCTTTGTCGGATCCTTTTGACAATGGAGGTTACATGTTTAAGAGAAGTCTAGCTATATCCGTAATTGCCTTGCTTGTGCTCCTCACCCCGGCGTTCGGGCAGGAGTACGGACAGCGCACGCCGGACCAGCCGAGCGATCAGAATCAGAATCAGAATCCGAATCAGAACCCGAATGACGGCAATCAGACGCAGACACCGGGTCAGCAACCGTCACAAGACCCTTCGGCCCCCGGCAGAACCGACACGCAGGACACGCAGTCAACTCAACCGGGACAGGGCGAGCCAGATCGGCGGGACAAGTCCGGCGATCGGCAGACCACTGAGGGCAAGATGGCCGGGGCTACCGGTTCGGAGTCGGCGCTGAGCCAACAGAAGGGACAGGACTGGAAGTTCCTGAACAACGCCGCCATGAGCGGGATGCTCGAGGTGAAACTGGGACAGCTTGCAGTCGAGCGCGGGTCCTCGCAGGCAGTCAAGGATTTCGGGCAGAAGATGGTTGATCAGCATACAAAAGCCAACCAAGACCTGATGTCGATAGCTCAGAACAAGGGTGTCAGCCTCTCCCAGACCGATGAAGCGAAGCACCAGAAGGCCTATGACAAACTCTCGCAGCTCAGCGGCGCGGAATTTGACCAGGCTTACATGAAGCAGATGGAGAAGGAGCACAAGAAGGACGTCAAGGAATTCGAGAAACAGGTCGAAAAGGGCGAAGACAGCGAGCTGCGCGACTTCGCGTCGAAGCACCTGCCCCACCTCCGGGAACACCTCGAGATCGCGATGACGACTCGCGATCAGGTTGAAGGAACCCAAAGGGCGGAATAGCGTCCCCAACCTCCCAGAGGACCTCTGGGGTTCTTGGTGTGCTTTTTTTGCGACGAAGCCCCCTTGCCCGGTCCGGGGGCTTCGGTGATGATAATCAGGTGGCAGCATCGGATCCGGCGACTGCCGTCGGGCGGGAACGCCTGAGCATATCGGTAACCTTCCTTGTCCACGGACTCGTAGTAGCCACTTGGGTGTCCCGAATTCCAGCCGTCCAATCCTCGCTTGAACTTTCGCCCGCGGTTCTCGGCGCGATCCTGCTTGCGCTCGCCGCCGGCTCGATCTTGGCTATGCCGCTGACAGGCGCCTTGATCCACCGCGTGGGCAGCCGTCGATTGGTTACGGCCACCTCATTGTTCTTCTGCTTTGCCCTGCCGCTGTTGACTTTGCCGTCGTCGCCTCTGCGGCTCGCACTCTCGCTGTTTGTTTTCGGGGCTGCAGCCGGAGCGATGGATGTCGCGATGAACGTTGAAGCCGCAGCGTTCGAAACCCGGCGGGGAAGACCGGTCATGTCCTCCTTCCACGGCTTGTTCAGCATCGGAGGGATGCTGGGAGCGGCACTCGGCGGGGGCCTGGCCCAGCTTGGCCTGTCCGTTGCTGCTCACTTCATGCTCGCTTGCCTGTCCCTTGCGACGGTTGTGATCGTGATCTCCCGCTGGCTGCCGGAGGGCAGTTGTCGAAGCGATACGACCCTTGCGTTTCGATTTACCAGAGAGCTGTGGTTGCTGGGAGGGATAGCTTTTTGCGTCGCCGTGGGCGAAGGCGCCATGGCGGACTGGACGGCATTGTACCTCCGAAACTCGCTCGCCACCAGCGTGGGTGTCGCGGCGCTGGGATACGCGGTGTTCTCAGCCTTCATGGCGGCGGGCCGTTTCCTCGGGGATCACCTCACGATGCGTCTGGGCCGCAAAAGGCTGGTCCAGAGAGGTGTCCTCCTGGCTGGCCTCGGCGTTTGCACCGCATTGCTAACGCCGAGCATCGCGCTGGCTCTGCTCGGATTCGGCCTGGTAGGAGCGGGATTTTCGGCGATCATCCCGATCGTTTTCGGCGCCGGAGCGAGAGTCAAGGCCGTTGCCCCGGGAGTCGGGGTCGCTTCAGTAACGACGACCGGATACTTCGGCTTCCTCATTGGCCCGCCTTTGATCGGATTCAGTGCACAACTCACGAGTCTGCGAATCGCGCTTGCGTTGGTCGCCGTGCTCTGCTGCGTGGCCTTTTTGCTGGCCCGCAGCGCCGAGTTGAGCGACTGAGATCCAAAGAAAAACCAAGGACTACAGGGACCACAAGGACAAGAATCTCTTTGTCCTCTTTATAGGCATGTTGGACACCTTAGGGTATGCAAACTGCTTTCGGTTCGAACCCGGCTTGCTTCCGCGGCACTCCTGCCGCGGAAGCAAGCGGGTTCGAACCGAAAGCAGGTCGCATGCCCCACCGGAATTCAAAGATCCGTATAAAGTGCACCCCCTCGTCGTCACCCCTACGACGCCTCGGGGGGCAGGTACTCCTTCCTGTCCGGGGCGGTTTTAACCATCCGCCTGGCCACGGGGTCGAATATCATTACGCGCCCTTCGCGGTAGGAGTCGACACCCAGCTTGATGGCCACCATGACCTGAAAGCCCTTCAACACGTCGTAAACAGGCGTTTTTCTACTGCGCATGCAGTCCAGCCAGTCGTCAACCAGATCCGGGCTGTCTTCGGACGGCTCGATCGTGACCTCGGTTTTGCCGTCATTGGCCTTCTTGAACGCATCCTGAAACTCGCGTTCCGCGCGGATGACTGCGACCTCGCGACCACGTCCCCTTGGGGCCCCTCGCGAGTCTCCCATTGAATCCATGGCCTGCGCCTCGCGCTGGACGATCTGAAGGGTGCCCCAGTTGCCGTAAACAGTCAGGGGGACCGATTCGGCGTTCGCCATGCACGAGATCATGTTGATGCAGTAATCGTCCGGGTATTCGACCATGGTCATGTACGTGTCCGGCACCTCCCGGTTCTTCTGGACGTAGATGCCCCCGGCACCGGTAACACGAGTCGGGAAGTCGAACTTGATCAAGGTCGACATGACACCCAGGCGATGGAAGAGCAGATCGGTTGCGTTTCCGCCGGAATAGTCCCAGTATTTGCGCCACCGGAAGTAACGCTCCTTGCTAAAGCGCCTTTTCGGCGCCGGTCCCAGCCACATGTTCCAGTCCAGGTTCTTGCCGCTGACTTCCGCATCGGGCCACGCCTCGCTACCAACGCCGGGAATCGGGTAGTCCCACATGCCTTCGGTCGTATTGCGGTTGTAACTGATCAGTCCCCAAACCACCTTCCCCATCTTCCCGGAGCGAACGTATTCGTTGACCTTCCAATAGAACCGGCTGGATGGACCCGTGCCCCCCACCTGGAGGATGCGCTGGGTCTTGCCGACGATATCGTTCAGCTTTGCCGCCTCGTCTATCGTGTAGGTCATCGGCTTCTCGAGGTAGACGTCCTTCCCTGCCTGGCAGGCTTCAGACGCCATCTGAAAATGCCAGTGATCCGGAACGGCGAGAACGACTCCATCGATGTCCGGTCGCTGAATGATTTCGCGGTAGTCCGCATACGCCTTCGCGGCCTTCGTTTTCTCCTGCGCGTGTTTGCGTCTCGGCTCCCAAACGTCGCAGACGGCGGCGTATTCGACATCCCCTTTCCCCGCCTTTCGGTCGTCAAACCCGCGTCGCAACAGGTCGTGGAACTGCATACCGTTTCCGATGAAACCGACGTTGATCCGATCGTTCGCGCCGAGGACTCGACTCGTGACCTTGCGAACGGCTTGCGCCGGAGCAGTGCCCGTGGTCGCCGCCACCGCCGATGCGGCCGCGAGGGCACCTGCCGCCTGATTAAGGAACTGCCGGCGGTTCGGCTCGGTCTCGCGCGTCGAACGTGATTTTTGATTGGCCATTCTGAATCCTCCAAAAGGGAAGTTAAAAAACTTTCTAACCCTACCGGTTTGTCGTGAGCCGTGGGCGGAGCAGGTCGGTCCACAGCCGGTAACCGGCCTCATTCAAGTGCAGGTTGTCATCTGTAAACAGCTCGGGCTTCGGCCGCCCATCTGGCCCGATCATTGGTTGATAGAAGTCGACGTATTCGATATAAGAGGTTCCTTCTGCAAACCGCCGGATCGCGTCGTTCGCCTGGCGGATCGAGTCCGCCAGGTGCCAGCGGATCGGGCTCGGCTTGATGGCAAGATAAAGGATCCGCGATAACGGGAGGGCCGCGTGGGCCTTCTCGGCGAACTGACGGAAGTCAGTCGCTACCCGGGCTGGTTCCTTTCCCCCGGCGATATCATTGTCGCCCGCGTAAAAGACAATCGCGCGCGGACGATACGGTAGCACCACCCGGTCGAAAAAGTAGATGGAGTCCGAGATCTCTGAACCGCCGAAGCCGCGGTTGAGAAGGTCGAGATCCGGGAAATGCCGGGCAAGGTCCCATAGACGTATGCTGGAACTGCCCAGGAAGAGGATCTGCCCCTGCCGAGGCGAGGCGGCCCGGTCCTGGGCCTCAAAAGCCGCGATGTCGTTTTCGAAACGATTGGCTGAAGCGGCCGGGATCGTCATCACGCCAATCTGGCAAAACAGAAGTATCAGTCTGAATGAACGACGCATATCAAGACTGATTCTAGCCTACTCGTTCCAAGATTTCCCCTGCGTGGTAAATGGGGGGACGCAAGAGTAAGCAAGAGGCGCAAAACACGCAACAGAAACGCAAGGGAGGACAAAATGCAGCACCTCTTCTCTTGCACCTCTTGCTTACTCTTGCGCCTCTCGCGCCCGCCGGGCCGACCACCCGCGTATCTTCTGGATCTCGTCCTCAGCTATCCCGAGTGAAGCCAGGAATTCCTGGTGTGATGCGGGTGCGCGCCGCTCGAATTCGGCGTGCCAATCGGCCATGCCCTGTTCGTCCATCCCAACCGCGCGCAGCATCTGGACCCACATTTCCTTGTCGACGACCTGCGGCCCTGTGCCGGCGACGTTGCGGAGCATGGCGCACAGAAGGCCCTGCTTGATTCGCAGATCCGTGATCTGTTTGCCGAGCTCGTTGAGACGATGCTCGATGACCGCTTCGGTTTCGGTCTCCTTCGCCTCGAGAATGAGGCGGATTTCGGACAGGGCGAGACCGGCGTCCCGAAAAGTGCAGATCCGGCTCAGCCGATCAACGCCCTTCTCGTCGTAGTGACGGTAGCCTGAGACGGATCGGCCGGATGGCCGCAGGAGACCAATCCTGTCGTAATACAATAGCGTGCTGCGCGAGAGCCCGAAGAGCCGGGCAAGCTTCGAAACGGTGTAGTTCTTTGGCATTGCGCGTTTCGGGATGCCGGTCAAGCCGGCATCCCTCCTCTGACCCCGTCTAACGACTTTCGGATCTCACTTTCTGCACATCGGCCGCCGAGAGGCCCAGCCACTCGAGAAATGCCTGGTGCCCTTCGGGATGGCGTTTTTCGAATACCTGGTGCCACTTCTTCATCGCCGCGTCATCCAACCCGATTTCACGAAACATGGCGACCCATTGATCCTTCGCTACTGATTTCTGCATGGTGGATTCCCTTCTTTTTCGTCTATCTTTCTGTTTGTTTTCTGCCACGGCCGTGACAACTGCCTCCCAACACCCCTAAGCGTAAAGTGTGAAGCGATAGACGGGTCAAGGGGAATTTGCGGACCGCGTATTTTTTCATCAATCGCGCAAGGACACTGATTCGAAGAGATCCGCGGGGCGGCCGGCCCCGCTCGCGCTCGTGATCGTGATGGCGGGCTCAAGCCCTGAAAGTCATCAGAACCGCAAGCGGAGCACGGCGAAGCGCGCGGGCCCGAGAAGTTTGCACCTGACTCGTGGCCTCGCCGCGGAATTTTGCAGAATTCCTGAAGCCCGGTAGCTGTCTCGGGCCCGCGCGCTTCGCTTGCGGTTCTGATGACTTTCAGGGCATCAATCCGCCCGAAGCGCCCCTTCCCGGGCGGGTGACCCATTGGACCGCTTGTCGGTCCGTCAATCGCGAATGCTTAGATTGTGAATCCCCGATCAGCAGTCCGAATCCGCAGTGGCGTTACCTCACCGCCAACAGCGGATAGGGGTTGATCGCCTCGCCACTCCACCATCGGCCGGGCTCAACCCGCAGGATCGCGAAGTGCAGATGCGGCGTCTGGGCGTTGCCGCTCTGTCCCACCCGACCGATGACCTGACCCCGCCGCACGCTGTCGCCCTCTTCCAGTCCGCCGGCGTAGCCGGCCAGGTGTGCATAGTAGTAAACGAACTGTTCTCTGGGATCGAGCTGGTAAATCGACAGGCCGCCGCGCGGGTTGTTTTCCAGCCGGGCGATCCGCCCGTCTCGGGCAGCCAGGACCGGCGTGTTGAGGTCTGCGATGATGTCGATAGCCTCGTGGCGGCGGCCGCCGCTCCTCTTGTCGCTGAACGAGTCGTACAGTTCTGTAGGCCGAATTCCCTTCACCGGAAGTGCGAGAAGCGGATCCGCAGCATCGCTGGTCGGGGCTACAAAGGGCACAGATACAACCATCTCTGCCTCGCGGGACACGGCTGGGGCTTCCTGGGGGCCCTGCGCCTTATCAGCAGACGCCTGCGGCGCAGCGCCTTGGGTTTGGAACGCAATCCAGATAGCCGCCACAACGACGATCAGCGCGATCTTCTGGGCGTGCTCGACGAAATTGTGGTCGAAGATCCGCAGCTGTGGGATCTGTTCGGCGGCTTGTCCATCTGCCTGGTCGTTGGTTCTTGCCACTCTTCTGGAAGATAGAAGCAACTCGCTTTCGTTGCAGACACGCGTTGGAACCGCGCCCGTGGCGGGCCGATGAATCCGATTGACAAGTCACGAGACGTATTGTATTTAGACGGGCGACGCTGGCATCCAGGCTCGCGGTTAACATCAGGGAAGCGGGGGGAGGTTCTATGAGACAGGTCTGCCGTTTGAAGGTCGTGTTTTGTCTTGCCGCGACATTCGCGATCTTGTCTGTGGTTGGATACAACGATGCGGCTATGGCCCAGACGATCTACGGATCGATCAGTGGTAAGGTCATAGACCAGTCAGGTGGTGCAATCCCGGGTGTCGAGATTGTGGTCAAAAACCTGGCCACCGGAATCGCCCGCGAAACGCTGACTGATGAAGTCGGTTTCTACACGGTCTCAGCCCTTCAAAGCGGCGAGTACTCGGTCCAGGCCACAATGGCCGCCTTCGAGGTCACGATCAAGCAACCCATCCCGGTCCGGGCCTCGGTTGACGCCACCGTGGATTTCACCCTGAAGCCGAGTGGCGGTCAGGAAATTATCACGGTGGAATCCCGAGCGGCTTTCATCGAGACCACCAAGAGCCAGCTGAACAAAATTGCCGACTCAACACAGATCATGAACCTTCCGGGTCGTGATGGCCTGAATGCCTTCGCGCTGCTGCAGCCCGGAGTCGTCAACAGCCAGAACAGCCGCCCAGGTTCCGGCTTCGTCGTGAACGGGGCGCGAACCCGCTCGAACAACTTCACGATTGACGGGGCGAACAACAATGACCAGTCGTTGTCGACCCCACGCGCGACACTGGTCCGCGAAGCGATCCAGGAAGTCAACATCGTTACGAACAACTTTTCGGCGGAGTATGGCCGTAATTCCGGTTCGTACGTCAATGTCATCACGAAGTCGGGCACGAACCAGTACCATGGTACCGTCCAATACCAGTGGAGCGGGAACAGCTTTGACGCGTTTTCGACCGGCCAGGAGAGGACGTTCAAGACTTGGCGAGACAAGGGACTCAGCGATAAGCAGGCGATGCGCATTGCCCGAGGCGTCATCGTGGACAGCCTCGGCGGCTTCACGGTTGGTGGGCCGGTCATCAAAGACCATACCTTCTTCTTTACGAGCGTGGACAAGGAATGGTATAGGACGACCGCGGTCCCGGCTGCAGCGGTCGCCCTGTCCCCGCAAGGATTGCAGAACCTGCAGGCGTACTCCGGGGAATTTGCTCCCGGCGTCCTCAAGTTCCTGACCGACACTTACCCGCTCGCCAACGACCCGACTCCCAAGGGTGAAATCAAGTTCAAAACGGATAGCGGACACGATGTTGTTGTTCCTCTTCAGCAGTACAACCGGGCGATCGACGGGGCGTTCCCTTACGGCCGTGGTTTCACCCGGTTCATGCAGAAAATGGATTCCAAGCTGACGGATAATGACAACCTTTCCGCCCGTTACCTGATTTACTCTTACAACGACCCTGGGGCCCCGTCGTCCGTCCCTGGGTTGGAGATTGGTCAAATCCAGAAAGACCAGAGCTTTACGATCAACGAAGCGCATATTTTCGGCCCCCGGACGACGAACGAATTTCGCTTCACGTACTCGCGCCGGAGGATCGATTTCCCGGAAGATCTTCCGCCCCAGATCATCGTCAGCAGCACCGGTTTACCGACGATCGGAAACCAGAATTACCCTCAGTACAGAACCGACAACGTCTTCGAGTACATGGACAACCTGGCCCACACGGTGACCAACCACACGCTCAAGGCGGGGGTCAACGTTCTCCGGTACCAGCTCAATTCTTTCTTCGCCCCGAACTTCATGGGGTCCGTGACGTACCCTTCATTGCCCGAGCTGCTCTATGATCGCAACGCGAGTTTCAGCCAGTACGCAGGCGACGGCTACATTCCTGCCAGGACGACCGAGGTTGGCGCGTTCTTCCAGGATGACTGGCGAATTACGTCGAATTTCACCGCGAACCTGGGCATCCGCTATGAGTACACCGGGGTTCCGTTCGGCTTTTTCTCAAACGCGACACCGGACATGAACAACTGGGCGCCCCGGGTCGGATTTGCCTGGAAAGCTGGGCAGGCGCCGGTACTGAAGTACCTGCTTGGCGCAAACGGTGTTATCCGAGCCGGATATGCGATTTCTTATGACCAAGTCTTCCAGAACATCCTTCTGAACACCGGCCGCAACTTCCCTCGAGGCGTTAGCGTCGCCGAGTCAAACCTGAGTGGCAAGCGTCTTTACGACGTTGCCAGCCGCCCGGCACCTCCAAAACCAGAAGACTACAAGGGCAACGCCGACTTGCTCCCCGTTCGACTGTTCTCGCCGAACGACTCGGTCACGCAGCCTTACAATCAGCAGTGGTCCTTCGGTATCGAGAGGGCGATTTTTAGCGACTGGGCGGTTCGGGCATATTACGTGGGCACCCGAGGCGTTCACCTGGTCCGCGAGGTGGAGAGCAACATCGGTTTCCAGAAGGCCGCGGTTGATAAGAATCCTTCGGCGTATTCGACGATCATGCCTCAGCTGAAGCCTGTGACAAACGCCAGCGGGGTTGTCACCGGGTACCGGATGGACCCGACCAAAGGGTCGATCCTGGTGTCCGACGGGCGCGCGAGTTCCAGTTACCACTCCGGTCAGATCACCGTGGACAAGCGGTTCAGCCACGGTTTGCAGTTCCAGGCGAATTATACGTGGAGCGCGTTCATGAACGACAGCGACGACATTCTCGGCGGTTCGGCGAACCGGACACTCCCGGCCTACCCCTTCAACATCCGGTTGGATCGTGCGCGTTCCGCGTTCGATCAGCCGCACCGCTTCGTCATGAACTGGGTCTACCAGTTCCCGGAAGTCATGCCGGATAACGCTATAGTCAACCGCGTCCTGGGCGGCTGGCAGCTGAGCAGCGTTGTGACCGAGTCGTCCGGTACCCCGTTTACGATCTTCAACAGCGCAAACGCTCTCGGGATTCTCCCCGGGCAAATTTCGACCGTGGAGGCATCCCAGCGGGTCACGATCAATCCCGGCGGCACGTACCCGATGCCAACGACCAAAGATGTGAACGCTTACTACGCCTTCAACGCGGCGAACAGCGGGATCGTCGGGAATGCCGGGGCAAACATCGAGCGCACCGGTGGTACGAACAATTTCGATTTCGCGCTCCAGAAGAACATCCGCCTGTTCAATACGGGCGATCAGAACCACCAGTTGCAGTTCCGCTGGGAGCTTACTAACGCCTTCAACCACCGGAACTTCACGACCAATCCGACCAACACCGTGAGCGCCTCCACGAACACGGACCTGTTCATGAACCTGGGCCAGACCAACGTCAACGGCCGGAGCATGTTGTTCATCCTGCGTTACAGCTTCTAGTTCCTCATCTTCCCTCGAAGAAAGAAGGGCGGGCATTATCCCGCCCTTTTTTTTGCATTAGCTCGCCCCGGGGATGTCAGCCAACCGGGCCGAAAAGCGGCGGATTCTGAACCGCGAATCCGCCCTACAACTGCTCAACATGCGATGGCACTCGGTCGTAGGGCGGATTCGCGGTTCAGAATCCGCCGCTTTTCGGCCCGGTTGGCTGCGGCTGCCAGTTGACGGCGGTTTTCTCGTTGCTCATCATTGTGTGATGAGCCGTGTCTTCGCGGTAATCATTGCCCTGACCTTTAGCGCCGCTCTCCCGCTTCGCGCCCAGGAGGTGGTCGCCGATACGGCACAAGTCCGGATCGAGCTGGTAAGCCAGCCAGGCGTGCTCTGGAAGTACACGGCCAAGGGGTCTGGGGAGTCCTTTGACATTTCCCCTCCCCGATTCGAGGTCGACGGCCGAACCGTCTCCGGCATCCTGACCGACGCGCGGGCCGTCGGAGCCGCAACTGATCTGCCCAACGGGGTCGTTGAATACCGTTATACGGGCAAACTAAGCGGTCACCCCACGCTCGCGCTTCAAGCGGTTTTCCGGGTCCCCAAGGACAACCCGGTGGTCCGCTTTCAGTATGTGCTGAGCGCAAGCGCGAGCCACAAACTGACCAAGCAGGCGGGCCGCGACAACCTGGAGTACTTCGGCGTCTCCCTGTCGAGGTACCCGGAAGTATCCGAAGTCCGCCTCTCGGAGTTCTTCGAAGTTCCGCACACCTACAAGCCGGTATTGGCACCGGTGCTCCCGCGCGATTTCGAGAACAGCCAGCGGATCGTGGGCCCGATCATAACCGCAAGCAACGGGACGGACAGCCTGGTCCTGGCGTACGAGCATGGCTCGCAATCGCCGGACTGGTATATCAACTACCAGCTGAAACCCGGGCGTGCCGCGACGCTCAGCGCCGTCAAAGGGAACTATTGGGCCGGCCAACCACTCGATCCGCAGAACGGGTATTCCACCGTCTGGATGGAAATCGGGGCAGTCAAAGGTCCGGTTTTGAACGCCACCACCGCCTTTCGCACATTCATTCTGAAGCACATGGCTCTCTACCCCGAGAGCCGTAAGCCGTACATCTTCTACAACACCTGGAACTTCCAGGAGCGCAACCAGGCGTGGAAGAAAGGCAAGTACCTCGACACGATGAACCTCGACCGAATGCTGGCCGAGATCGAGGTCGCACACCAAATGGGAGTCGACGTCTTTGTCATCGACGCCGGATGGTTCAGCAAGACGGGAGACTGGACGGTCGACAAGGCCCGGTTCCCTGATGGCCTGAAGACGGTGAAATCGAAGCTGGACCAATACGGGATGAAGCTCGGCCTCTGGTTCACATCCAAGGCGGCCGTCTCCAGCCGGATGCTCGCCAATAACCGCGATTGCATGATGACGACCGACGGCAAGCCGCACGGTCCCGCAGAAGTCTGGGAGACCGAACAGAGCTATGTCATGTGCATGGTCAGCCGGTTCGGCGACGCCTTCGCCGACGAGCTGATCCGGCTGGGCAAGGAGCTTGGCGTCAAGTACTACAAATGGGACGCTTTTGATCAGTACGGATGTAATGACCCGCGCCACTGGCACGGGACCCCGGACGCATCCCCGCAGGAGCGGGCCCAGTCGTACTCCTTCCAGCTCCCCGAGCAGATGGCACGCGTAGCCGAAAAAATCTGTGCGGCTCATCCCGACGCAATCGTCGACTTCGACATCACCGAGGGAGAGCGGGCCGTCGGCCTGCGCTTCCTTGCCGCCGGCAAGTATTTCATCATTAACAACGGTCCCTACTACTACTCCCTGGACGATCCACAGTCCGCGCCGGGCGGTGGCATGGGACCGAACGTGCTCGTATTCCCCGGGATCGCCCGGGCCGCTAACGCTCGCCTGATCCTCGATTACGACCGGTGGATTCCGTCTGTTCTCTTCCTGACCCACTTCCTGCCGGATGATCCGGAGTACTCGCAGTGGATCAATCTTGGCTCACTGATCCTCGGACAAAACGGGATC